>Ga0194047_10000443_pt1 | contig 28140 bp, 24 predicted proteins | sample JunL225m_MetaG_2_FD_160070 | JGI IMG/M metagenome (GOLD analysis project Ga0194047, IMG submission 160070) | Anoxic zone freshwater microbial communities from boreal shield lake in IISD Experimental Lakes Area, Ontario, Canada - Jun2016-L221-5m | ecosystem: Environmental > Aquatic > Freshwater... | reverse complement strand
CAGGCGTGTTTCGCCCGCTGGCGCATAGTAGGTGGTGTCCTCACCACCACATCTAGTACTTAAAAACAAAATCCGCCTTTGTTGGTGTTTTTTACCAACAAACAATAGAATATAAATAGCAATAATTACCAATTTAACTTGCTGGGGTAAACATCCAAAAAGGCATAAAAGTTTTTTGTGAAGAAATAAATAGAGCAAATATATAATAAGCTATATTTGTAAGAAAAAGAGTTGATATGGTAAATTTTAATCTAGTGTATCTGGTATGGCTATTGTCCGAAATTATACTCAATATCCTCACCCGTTCGGGCGCAAAAGACCTTAAACAAAAAGATAAAGGTTCCATGCTCACGGGATGGGTAATGATTACAGTGGCTATTGCAGCAGGCATCACTTGCGCCATCTACACTTCGTTTTTTATCTTACCCACCATGCTTATGTATTACATCGGCATAGCCATCCTCGTGCTAGGTATGGTCATTCGGTTTACAGCTATATGGCAGTTGGGCAAAATGTTTACAGTCGATGTTACCATTCGCCACAATCATCGCATAAAAAAAGACGGCTTGTATAGTGTGCTTCGTCATCCTTCTTACACCGGTATGCTGCTGTCGTTTGCCGGATTTGGTCTTTCTTTAAACAATTATCTGAGTGTAGTAGTAGTGGTGATTTTGGTTTTTGCGTTCATGCTTTACCGCATCGGGATTGAAGAAAAAGTACTGAAAGAGCAGTTTGGCGAAGAATACGAAACGTATTGCAAAAACACTTACCGTTTAATTCCTTTTGTTTATTAATTTTCCGCCTTTGTTAGTGTTATTTCACCAACAAACCATTAGAATAAAAAATAATAATAATCAATTTAAGCTTGTTCGAGAAAACCACCCACCACTAATTAATATTCCCTACAACATTTTTTAGTTTTTGTTGCACTTCAGTGGCTATGTCCATCAACGAATCGTTTTTAACAGCCATCATTGATGCCACAGGGTCGACCGCAAACACTTCGATGCTTCCCGATTCTAGTTCTTGAACCACCACATTGCAAGGCAGAAAAACACCTATCTTATCATCCGTCATCAGTATTTTATGTGCAAACTGCGGATGGCAAGCGCCTAGTATTTTATATTTTCTAAAATCGACATCAATTTTTTTCTTCAAGGTTTCTTTCATGTCTATTTCGGTTACCACCCCGAAACCTTGTTTTTTCAATTCCTCAGTCACCCGTTCAATCACTTCATCAAAGCTTTTGCCGGAAATTGTTTTACTAAAATAATAAGTCATTTTCGTTTGTTTTTATTAGATAAGAGTTAGTGCTTACATCCCTAAAATTATTTTCTACATTCTTTATTCTCGTTTCATCACCTTATTGCAAAGCCTTTTGGTGAGCGGCAATACCAGCCAACTAATAATAACCCCTGAGAAATTGGAAAGTAAATCGAGCAGCGTGAACGTGCGATACGATAAAAAAAATTGAATGCCTTCGGTGCACGAAGCAAGCAACAAACCAAAGATAAACCAAGTGAGAGTGGAGGAGAAGTGGTTGAAACGTTTGGTAAATAAACAATAACCAATACTCATCCAAGGCGAAAAAAATAAGATGTGATAAATATGGTCTAACCGAATTTGGAAATAATAGGTATGGTCGGCTCGGTAACTTATTTCTTTGAAAGGAAACACGGCAATGCCAAAAAGCACAGCAATGTAAAGCACGATAACTAAGGTTCGGTTTTGTTTCACAAAAAGGGTTTAACGCAGGTTTGAGAACATTTTATACTGCAAAAGTAGTTAATTTACTTTATCTTTATTGGTCAAACAATGGATATTGCTTTGGCATCCGATTGATAACATTTACCACCGTAGCAAAATCGAGCCCAACAATTTCAAGGTACCAACGCATGGTTTCGTACCTCACTTGGTTCTCATGGTTGGCTTTTGCCAAAGCAATGTCGCGACTAATCATCCCCTCACGAATTTGGTTACTTCTAAAGGTATCGTTTTCGGTAAATCCAGCTACTGTGTAATAGATGTAATTGTAAAAACTTGCTGTGCCATCGCCAATACGCCAAGTAGAGTCGGTATCGATGGCTTTTTCCCAATTGTATTCGTTTTTAATCAAGCTTTCAATTTCTTCTTCGTTCCATCTATAATAATCGAAAAGATGGAAATAATCTTTTTTAGGAGCAATGTATCGCACCGCAAACGAACCAAGACTATCGAAAACCGATTGATTGATATAACTAGGGCTATTCATTAAGTTTTTGGCCACAAATCCAAACAGCTTGAGTTTGTTCATAGCACTGATGGAATAAATTTGTTTTTTCACATATTGAGGATCGAGCCCAGCAAAACCAGTCTTGAAGTTTGTATTCTCCAATGTATTTATTCCCCAAATGTTCAAATCAATGCCTGTTTGTTTTTTCACCACATTACAGTAATGAAAAAAATATTTGTCGCCAGCCATAAAGAGAGGAACCATACCAAGATTAGGATGTTTGAGCCATGCTTCGATGTTTTTCTTAATATTTTCTCGTTTCCATCTAATATCAGCCGACACCACAATGTTCCCTACACCCATTTTTCCACATACCTTAGCAATGTTTCGCCTTGCGAGGTCGGTTACCAATCCCCAGTCGTAAGTAAAAGCAATAGGGTTGAGTCCCAATTCGTTTTTCACCACGTGCAACGAGTAGGTGCTATCGCGTCCACCGCTAAAAGGCACAATGCAATCGGCCTTTCCATCGTTTCGTTTATAAGGTGCCACCAAACGCTTTAATTCATCAAAATTCAGAAACAGTGTTTTTGGTTGATGGTGATTACAGAAATTGCAAACTCCTTTCTCGTCAAACACAATAAAAGGAAAAGTTTCAGGCAAAATACAACGCGTACATCGTTTCAAATGATTGATGGATTCCAAATTGTTTTCGAGCAATTTGTAAAGATGCGCTTCTTTACTTTTATTGATAAATTCCATAGGGTCAATCACCATTTCGGTATCGAAATTACCTTTCAGGTTGATGTAATTAAATTGACACTTAGCATGCAGAGCAGGTTTATAATCAGTTTTGCTTTTTACTTTTTGATTGAAGCTAGTGAGTTTAAAAGAATCGATGTTCAGAATCACTCCTTCGAATGCTTTTACCTGATGTATATGGAAATTAAGACCACGTTTTTTCAAAACATATTTCAAGAAATAAGCTTCGGAAGCGAATAAAAGAAAGTCGTTTTCGAGAATATAGTAAAGCGAACCATTGTTGGTAAACAATGCAATTTCGTTTCGGTCGTCAAATAACAAAGCGCTGGACACCGTTCCTTCAATCACATTCATAGCATCGGCAATGGCTGTTTGCAAATCCGAATGTCGCAAGTTTTTACTAATAAGGCTGAGGAGTATTTCAGTGTCTATTTCATACTCACGTTTCAAATCGGAATTAGCTTTCCAAAGTTGAGCATCGTTCACTATAATGCCGTTATGAATTCCCACCAAGCCATCCTTTACCACAGGTTGATTGTTTTCAGCTTTTAATTGCGAACCATTAGTAACAAGTCGTGCATGACCAATGGCTTGAAATTCTTCACCTATTTGGTATTGAACAATGGATTTGTTGAGTATAGATGTAAATTCACGATTCTTGAGCAAGGTGGTGATGGGCACATCTCCTTTTATCAAGTTGAATTCGTGGTTCGAAACGTGCTTAAACACCATTCCAGATGAATCTTGCCCACGAGCAAGCGACACCCTTGCCACCGTTTTAAGGGTTTTCGCTACAAACGAAGCCGAATGATTAGCGTTAGCTTTAATTGCAAGTCCGAATATCCCACACATTATGCAAGCAATTTAACAATTAAATCATTGTATTGTTTCGCAATTTTATTCCACGTATAATCTTTTGCTAATTTATTATAGGCTTTTTCCATTCGCTTTGTTAGTTCTTCCTCATTTGTCAAGGCAAAATTAATTTTATTCGTCAAGTCTTCAACATCATTGTTTCTGAAAAATACAACTTCTGTTTCGTCAAACACAGCCTTGTTAGATTCTATGTCAGATGCAACTATAGGTGTTTTCAAAGCCGCCACTTCTAATAACATCATCGACATGGCTTCGTGCAACGAAGGGAATACAAAAAAACGAGCTTGAGATACCAAACTAAATAATTTGTTTTTGTCTTTAATAAGCCCTAGGAATTCAATGTTCATACTTACGGCAAGTTCCATGATTTCTTTTTTATATTTATCAGTTTGGTCAAGGCTTCCAGCTATTTTTAGTTCAACATCAAGATTCAATTTTTTAAGTGCCTTTAATAGCAAATGGAGCCCTTTGATATCATATATTCTTGCTGCTGCAAATAAGATGTAATTACCCTTCTTTGATTGTGATAATTGACCATAGGTAGCTATATTGGTAGAAATTCCATTAGGTATATACAAAATGGAGCGTTTATATTTCGCTTCTATAAAATCTGCATTTGGTTTCGAAACCGAGATTACTTTGTTAGCGAATTTAATATTTAATCGTTCCGACAAACGAAAGAACCAATTGTGTATTCGCGAGAATTTAGGGTCGTCATAATGATGTACACCATGAAAAGTAACAATTAATTTGTTTCTTATACGTAAGAAAGGAGTAATGAACCCTGTACTAGCATGATGAATATGTATTAAATCGTATTTGTGAGTTAAGCAATGTAAAAGGCATTTCAAAGTATATACCAAGGTGTTGAGGCTCCCTTTACTAAATTTTCTAAAAACGATTTGTTTGTACCCGTCAAATAAAATCTTATCGGGCGAAGTATGAGAAGAAACACTGAGGATGGTAAAGTCGTAATCGTTTTTTAGCTGCTCTACCAGATTTTCGCCAACGACAGCAGCTCCTCCAAAAGCAGGGAGTCCTTTCAAACCAATAACCGCAATTTTCTTTTTCATATTATTTCTTTTCCATCAAATCAAGATAGTGCGAAAGCATGGTTTCAACCGAAAACTCATTCTTTATTTTATGATACCCATTTTGTCCATATTTTATTCGTTGTTCGTACGAATTGACTAGCGACTGAAGACAAAAAGCGATAGATTCATAATCACCAATTTTGCATACATTTCCAGTTACCCCATCTTCCACCAAATATTTTGAATCTCCTGCATTGGTAGTTACAATAGGTAATCCAAATGACATTGCTTCCATTATTGAATTTGACGTGCCTTCCACATTTGATGTAATCAGAAAGATGTCGGCATTGTTCAATTCGTGCTTAACATCAGGGTTAATAACCACTTTCACCACATCCGACAATTGTTTCTCGTCAATAAAACTCCTTAATTTTTTTTCCTCTGGTCCATATCCGGCTAGAATAAACTGAAAATGATTCACAGGGTTTTGTTTCTTCAATAGTTCGATGGAGCGAAGCGCAATAATAAGGTCTTTTTCCCAAACAAACCGGCTCAATGCAAGTATTTTTACAGGTGCAGATTCAATTCTTTTGTTAAAGGTTGGCAAATCACCAATGCAATTGTGTATAACAACAAGTTTGTCTTTATTGAAACCATGTTCGATAAGGTATGGACATGCTGCATGGTTGTTGGATACCGTGTAGGTTAAAAAATGGTTGTGAAGAAACCGTTGGATAATAAACTTTTTTCTTTCAATTTTAGCACTTCGTATTCCACCAATTTTTGTCTTAATTCCGGCCATGGTTCCTATAATAGCGTTGATAAAATTGGTTGTGGCTAAATACGAAATCAGAGTGGCTTCCTTGTTTTTTCGAAATAAGGATAATAGCTTTAACAGTTTATAGAAGTGATTACCGTGGAGTCGGATGAGCTGGATTTTATCATTTGTAGCTAAAGACAGATAAGAACCCTCAACTTGATTTCCATAATACACAATCACAGTTACCAGATAATGTTGAGCAAGTGCGTTGGCTAAGTATAGGCACTGTCTTTCAGCACCACCAGCTTTAAGCGTATTAGTAAGGATATAGAAAGTAGTCGATGTTGATTTGTTCATAAATTGATTATTTATTCAACTTTTATACTTTCTGATAATACTTTGTGGTACAATTTCTCGAATTCTATCCCCATGTGTTCTATTGTAAATATTTTATGTATTCGTTGTTTGCCCATTTCGCCCATAAGTTTTCTTTTATCTTTGTTGTCAATCAATTCCATTATTAAGTTTGCAATGTGTTCAACATTGTCGTTCGCTAATAAATAGCCGGAAACATTTTCATCAATCAACTCTTCCGTACCTCCATATTTATGAGCAATAACAGGTTTACCGAGTAACATGTATTCCATAATGGAATTGGAAATCCCTTCACCATTGGTAAACAGTACACCAATATCAGATGCATTAACAATGCTTTCAACTTCATTTGATTTACCCAAAAGTAAAACTTTCTCTTTGTTTTCAATGTTTAATTTCACCTTTTCAAAAAGATTTACATCACCGCCTCCTAAACTAATAAACGAAATATCCTCCCTAATTCGTAATACATAGTTAGCAACATCCACGAACAATTGATTCTTTTTGAATGAAGAGTAGTTTGCCACCATTACTACCGAGTAAGGAGAAGTAATCAAGTATTTACTTTTTATCAATTCCTTTTCTATTAATGTTTTAGTTCGAAGGGTATCAATGCCGTTGTAAATAACGCTAGATTTGTCACCATGGATGTTGTAAGCTTTTAATCCCGATTTAGAATTGGATAGTATGTAATTTGAAAAAAAGAATGAAACATTCGAGATGAAGTAATCGAATGAAAGAATGCTCCTTCTTGAAGGAACATCCGTTATTTGGCTGTTGATAAGAGGGATGTTTTGAATTATTTTTGCGGGCAACGCATAAAAAGTTACCATCGAGCCCCAAGTATGTATCAAATCGGGTTGGTAGGTTTTACAGATTTTATAAAATTGATGAAATAATCGTGGGTCTTTCTTCAGATGTTTGCGTTCGATAACAATATACGGGACATTCAACGTATGAAACTTTTGATAATGAATTTCCTTTCTTGTAAGCACTACCAAACAATCGATATTCGTTTGAGTTTTGAGAAAAGAGATTAGTTCAACAAACCTCCTTTCTTTACCACCCGAGTTTAAGGATTCTATAAAAAATAAAATCTTCATGCTCACGAATTGTTATTTTTCAACCACTGATGGAAAAACAACAAGGTCCAGATTTGTGCGCTGAAATCTCGCTTACCTCGATTGTTATTGGAGAGGATATTCTCAATTGATTTTTTATTTGCAAAATTTAAAATATGGCTATTGCTAGTCAAGAGTTCATCATGTATCAAGGCATTAAGATCATTTCGGAACCATTTTTTTAAAGGAAGAGCAAAACCTTGTTTTTTTCGATACAATATTTCGGAAGGTAAACTACTTTCAAGCGATTTTTTAAAAATGAACTTACCTTCACCTTCCTTTAATTTCATTGAAGATGGAATTTGAAATGCAAGTTCAATAAATTCATGGTCGAGTAGGGGTACTCTTACCTCAAGCGAATTAGCCATACTTGCTCTGTCGACTTTAGTTAATATATCATCCACCATGTAGGCGTTGATATCTAGCAATTCATAATTAGTCACGAAGTCGTTTGTTTTGTACAAATCCAGCATTTTAATTTTTGAGTCGATGGAAGAATAGCTTTTGAGAGAATCTATGAAATCTTTATTGAGCATATTCGGAAGTTCATATTCTTTAAAAATATTACTATAAGCTCCTAAATGTTCAGGTGACATGGATATATGATGCATTAAACCTTTACCAATGATATGATCAGGCAAGAGTTTTGCACTGTTGCCAATCATTGTTCTGACAAAACTAGGCATTGATTTAAATTTCTTTTGGATCAAGTCCGCTTTTCGATAACTATTATATCCTGCAAATATTTCATCCCCTCCATCACCCGACATTGCCACGGTAACGTATTCTCTAGTTAATTTGGAAAGGAAATAAGTGGGTATTGCCGAACTATCTGCAAATGGTTCATCATACATATTCACTAAATCATTGATGATGTCGATTGAAGTTGGTTCTAATACAAATTCATGATGGTCAGTTTTATATTTTTCGCTGACAATACGAGCAAAGTTTAATTCGTTGTATTTTTCTTCTTTGAATCCAATGGAAAAAGTCTTTATAGGCCGGTCGGATAACTTAGCCATATTAGCTACCACTGCACTCGAATCAACACCACCACTTAAGAATGCACCAAGAGGTACATCTGCTATCATGTGGCAATTAACAGTTTCAGATAGTTTGGTATTGATTCTCTCAATCCATTCGGTTTCGGAAATGGTAAAATCTGGTGTATACTTGATTTTCCAATAGTTCTCTACTCGGGTCTGAAATGTATTCAAGTCTATTACCAAATAGTGAGCGGGTAATAGTTTTTTGATTTCATTATAACATGTTTTTTCATTTAATGTGTAACCATAAGTAAAATAGTCTAAAATGCCTTGATTGTTTAAAGTAAGTGGTCCTGATATTTTTTTTATTTCTTTTATCTCCGACCCAAATATTAAAGAATTGTTGTTGAATGAATAGAACAATGGTTTTATTCCAACTCTGTCACGCGCAATCATCACTCTATTGTTTTTCTTGTCGAAAAGCGCGAATGCGTACATTCCTCTTAATTTAGAAATAAATTCTAATCCATGTTCTTCATAAAGATGAACTAAAACTTCAGTGTCGCTGTGGCTTTTGAATATATGACCTTTCTTAAGGAGTGAATTTCTTAGCTCTTGAAAGTTGTATATTTCACCGTTCATAATCACCCAAATCGACTCATCCTCATTCGATAAAGGTTGTTTCCCCGAACTAATATCAATTATACTTAATCGCCTAAACCCAAAACCAAGGTTTTTGTGTATATAAAACCCTTCATCATCAGGACCTCGTCTGATGATGGTGTCGGTCATTGATTTTAAATCTTGAACCTGTACGTCAATATTGCCAAGGTTAACAATTCCAGCTATTCCACACATATTTTTGTTTAGTATAAATTAGTACAGTTTATATTCTACTTAAAAAACTAATTAAGCCTTCACTTATTGCCTTATAATGAAAATTGGCGCGACCAAGTAGATAGGCATTCTCAGCAACCTGTTCCATTAAAATCTGATTATTCAAGGCAAATTCAATTTCATTTGCATAGGAAGCAACATCATATCCATTTGCAATAAATGCGTTTTTGTGATTGATAAAAAAAGAATTTATTTCTCCGACTGAGTTCGTTACTATTGCTGTCTTTGACGCTACATACTCCGAAATTTTATGAGGAAATCTAGCTATGTCTCTTTCTAAAGGTTTTAGAGGAATAAGCAGTAATTGTGAAGTTTTGTAATACTTGATTAACTCATCGAAAGGTAATTCAGTAAAGATTTTTATTTTTTTATTTTTCTCTTTCATTTTATCTACCATGTCGGAGACGATTTTGTTTTGATTTGCATCACCGTGAATTATAAGGAATAATTCGAGTTCATTTTTTTGAATCTTTTCGAAGGATTCCAATATAAATGTAATGGTTTCGACATAGGCAGAAGCACCACAAAAAAGCAATCTTTGTTGTTTTGCTTCTTTAATTTGGATGGCATCAATAATATCGAAATCAGTTAAAGACGGTAGTCTGAAAGACGGTAACTTGTTGTTTATGCCTTTTTGATAATTTGCTAAAAAGACGCTAATAGGCAGGATTGCATCACAATATGTATTAGCCAATAAGTCAAAATTTATAAGTTCAGGTTTAATTTGTTCGTTCTGTGTAGTAGATTGCCAATATTCTTCATAGCTCAAAACAACTTTAAATTTCAAGATTTTAAGAACATAGTAATAATACCTTAATCTACTGAGATTGTTTGTAGTGATGATGGCAATGTTTTTGTGGTTCGTTTTTCGTGAATAAACAATAAAGCAGAATTCAAGAATGTTTCCAAGTAATTTAGATAAATTTCTAGAAATGAAATTCTCAGATCTAAATGGAGTAAATGATGAGTAATAATACTTAACTCCATCCATCATCCCCTTGTATTTTAAGTTTATACCTTTTTGTTTACTATGCACTCCTTTGTAATTGATGACGGTTACATGAGCTCCTTGAGCAAGAAGAGCTTTGCTAATCATCATTTGCTTTTGCACTTGAGCAAATCCATAAGGAAAACCATTACAACCTAAATAGACAACATTCATCAATGATCATGTTATTTTTTTTATCACTCTGCATGGATTTCCTGCTGCAATTACATTCGCTGGGATGTCATTTGTAACAATACTTCCAGATCCAATAAGCGAATTGTTGCCGATTCGAACTCCTTTTAATACTTTTACCCCTTCACCTATCCAAACGTTGTTTTCTATTACCACTTCTTTATTTTCACCACTTCTTTTATCCTCCGAATGCCAATCTGAATCAGTTATTAAAGTGTTCGCCCCACACATTACATTATCACCAATAATTATAGATGAGAATGCTCCTATTACTGTCCCACTAAAACCGCAATTGTCTCCAATTTTCAAAATTGCATGATGATGAGCACTAAACATACATGGACGATTGATACCAATCATGTTTGAAGTTGAAGATGAACGTATCGTGCAATTATTTCCCAATTGAATGATGGCCGCTTTGTCTAAATAGAAGAATGTGTAACCATGAAAACTGATATTTTTTCCTATTTTAACACCTTTTAGTAAACTTAATGGTTTAAGATATATGTACCAAAATCGCTTGGATATGCTTAACCTTAAATAATAAAATTTATTATTTAATAACAACTTAATCAATTTAAACATATTAATTCAATTTTGGACTTGAATGAATTCTTAAAAATAATTTCCTCTTGCTGTTTACAATCCCCATCATTACTAATGACCAAAATACTAAATTTATTTGAAATGGATTGGAAAATAATGGCACTAAAATCATTATAAAAACAATGATGTTTCTATAAATATATCCCGTACCTCGAAACAAAGAATAATAATAGAGTCCAATTAAAATGAAAGCTATTCCAACAATTCCAAACTTACCCATTAGAACTGCAAGACCACTAGGGTTTGTCCATTCGTTTCCAATGCCGATTTCACTGTAATTGGAATCCCAACCATGACCAAAGATTGGATTTTTTTTGAACTTTTCAAATTCGATTAAAAAGCCAGAGAATCTACCAATAGAAGTGCCAGAAGAGAAATCAGTGAATTTGTAAGCATATCTATAATCCATATTTGATTCAGCATAGAATTCCATTTTTTCTCCCATAAATGGAAGAGTATAAACCTTGATTGATACAATTACGATGATTACAAAACCTAATACCAACATATATGACTTTTTCTGAAAGATAGTTACAACAACTAAAGCTAGGAATAGTAATAATGCAAAAATTGCGGCTGTCGAGACGGTTGTAATACAATAAAAAAATAAAAAGATGATTTTCCAATTCAAACTGTAATTATAGTATAGATAATAGAAAACGATAGCAAAAATGAGTATTCCTCCAAAAGCACCTGGTTCCCACATAAAACCACTGTTACGATACCAATCTCCCCATCCATCAGGGCTAATATTAAATACAAAAATATATACACCCCCAGCCCTTGCTTGTGCTTCCATTGAAAAATTGAAAATGGAGACTAATGACCTTAATGTATTAATATTTATCAATTGTAAAATGTAGAAAGGTACCGTAATCAAGGTCATCGAAAAAATGACATCAATAAGCTTTTTAAGAAACAGAAGATTATATGTTCGTAAAACGTAATACAAGCATAGAAGCATTGTGAAAAATTTGATAGAACCAAACATGAACACACCACTACTTAAATAGTGAACAAATACTATCATTCCAAAGGAAACAAAAAGGAAGATACCTGTTCGATCATTCGGCCATCTGAAATTATTTTTAAATAAAATCAAAACACTGAAGACAATAAAAACAATTTGTGCTTTCAAAGAGGAAAAGAAGTCGGAACAAGAAGCACTCAATAAAACAATGTAGACACAATAACTGATTAACAAAAGGTCAGTTTTGTCTTTTTTCTTAACTAATTGAACGTACTCTTCATTTTTCATTGTTGAGTATCCGTTTGTATATTTCAATTATTTCTGCCACTATTTTTTCTTTGTTATGACGATTCTTGGCCTTTTCCCTTGCATTTTTAGCATAAACAGAAGCTTTTTCAAATTCAAATAATGTAGATTTAATCAAGCCTGCAAGTGAGTAAAAATCACTGTTCTGAAATTGTTGACCATCTTTCTCATTTATTAGCAAAGAAGAAGTTCCTCCAACGTTAGATGCTATGATTGGTATCCCAATCATCATCGCTTCACACAGACTATTTGGACTATTTTCAATATGACTAGTCTGGATGTAGATGTCCGATTTAAGTAATAGGTCAGAAATTTCGTTTTCGTTTTTCTTTCCTAATAATTCAATATGAATTTCCTTGTATTCAAACTTTTTCCAGTTTTTTACGATTTTCACACATTCACTGTTTTCGGTCAACCCAATCACTTTCCAATGGAATTGCAGATTGTACTCGTTTAACAAAAGGGCAGTATCTACAATGGTTTCGAACCCTTTGTAAAATGAATCACTTGTAATGGTTATTAGTTGAATACACTTTTCAAATGATTTCTTCTCCCAGTTTTTTTGATAAAAGCTATCTCTTAATATCTCATTGCCTATGTAATAATTGCTTTTTGGAGCCAACAATTGCGTAATACTTTTGTCCCAAGTGGTTCTACCCATCACATTCAATGAATTCAATAATATTTTCTTTTCTCTTAGTGCTCTTTGATTGAAATAAAAGTGATGGTTCTTTATTGTATTTAAAAATAATTTCTGATTTAACGACTCTTGTTTCGAGATAGTATTTTCAGGTATGCCAACAAACAGCATTTGATAATAAGGCAACAAGAGACCTTGGATGGAAAGAAGTATTGGTATTTCTATTTTAGAGTTTATTAGCCCGAAGTTATCTTCTGTTCCGTGTATGTGAATCAAAGAAGGTTTTATTTCGTTCACGATACGAAGTAGTTTACTTAATTCTTTTTCATCATTCGGGATTCTTCTGAAACAACGATCGAAAAGTCGCTGGATTTTGGAACCATTATCTCTATAAACTGGATGATAGTGCACTCCTTTGAGTTCAAAAGGTTGAAGATTTTCATTCCAATAAAATGCAACGTGAAGTTCTATGCTTTTTTCTTTCACAAGTTCTTTTTCTAACGATACTAACCACCCTCCTCCAAACATATTATTTGGCTGAAGCTTCTCAGCAGCTCCACAAGGGGTGTTTGTAAACCAAAGTATCTTCATCAAATTACTTGTAACCAAAAATAGTCATTTGTAAATCCATTACTTTTTCTTTTCCATTATTGATAAATGGAAATATTCTTCTAGCTTCATTGTCGATGTAATACCTAAAACCATTGCTTTCTAAAATGTCAAGCACCAAAGATATATTTTGTGGTTTATTATTGAAGGAGTGAGTCTCAATAAATATTTTATCCACGTTCGAAAGACTGTTTCGGCAATCATTCAATACTTCATATTCCGCGCCTTCGATATCAATCTTTAAAAAGTCAATTTTTATTTCCTTTTCTAGGAGTTCTTTCAATCGAATGGTTTCTATTTTGACACTATGCTCTTCACCATATATAGTACCTCCATCGGCTCCATCGGAAGAGAATAGAATCCCTTCCGTATTTACCCAAGCAGCTTTTTCGATAAGGGTGATGTTTGCAATATTGTTTCTTATTATATTCGTTTTGCATATTTCTGCAATTTTTTTGTCTGCTTCAATGCAAATAATCCTAACATTAGGATGAAGTTTCGAAAAGTATAACAAACTCATTCCTATGTTTGAGCCACAATCAATGATGACAGGTGGGGCATTCTTTGAATTAAACTTAAAAATTTCGTGAACAAAGATTTCTCGGTATTGACCTACAAAGCTTGCAAAATCAGGAATATCAAAATTGTATTCTAAAAACTTAAAATTCTCTATCTTTTGATATCGTTTCTGTTTTTTTAGCAAACGTTCCAGCCGATACAATTCTCTTATCTTATAATCTGTAATGTATGTATAGGCAGGTCTTAAAGAAGATTTTACTAATTTATTCATATCATTAACATTTATCAAAGATGTGTGTTAAAATCAAGCTTATTCATTCCAAATTCCTTTTGCTGTTTGCGAAACTAACTTGCTATATTGTAAATATGTCCAAAGTGTATTTATTAATCCTAGAATACAAGATGCAACTATGATTCCGATAATACCAAAAACAGTAGCAAAATAATAAGTAAGTGGAATGGTCATTATAGTTCCGAAAAAACTACTATACAATTGCAGCCTTATTTTACCAACCCCATTCAAAAAATACACAAAAATCATATTCCAGACTATTACCAAGCCATACAAACACATAATGGCTGACAAAGAAAACGAAATTTTGACTTTATCGCCAAGCCAAAAATGATAAACAAATGGAGAAACCACCAACATGAATAGTGAAAGACCAAATAATAGTAGCCATAAGTATTGAAGTTTTCGAACGGTTTGCTTAATCCATTCAAAATCTTTTTTAACCCATGCTTCGGTGTAGGCACTCCATAGAGGAGTCATGATGATGCCTGCAATCATGGTAATAACACCAAAATATTTGTACGTGATATTGTAAGGAGTCACTTGTTCTGGTCCGAAAAGTTGAGAGATAATGATATTATTAGATTGAAATAGTACAATAGCCGAAATCTGAATTAGAAAGAACTTTAAACCTAGTCCCATCAAATCTTTCGTGTACGAAAACTTTACATACTTTATGGAAGGCGCATAATATTTATACTCGCCATTGAAAAAATAAATACTAGAAACCCCTAGCACTACAACAGGTGTAAGCCCCAAAGCATAACCAAGGTAAAGTAAATTACCTTGAGTGGTTTTGGTTAGTACATAAATAATGATTAAAGAAAAAATACTGCCTAGTAAATTATAAAAAGAAGCTTTCGCTGACTGCTGATTGGCAGTGATGATGGTAGTGATGAGTTGTAAAACAAATTGTAAGCAAAAGAAAACGAAAACTATCAAAGCCAAAACACTTAGTTCGGCAACCATTTCGGGAGGGGTGTTCAAAATCTTTGCCCAATTGAGAAAAGGATTGACACAAACGAAGATAATCAGTACAACGGAGATGATGATAGCCAGAACGGCATAGGTAGTGCTTACATATTTTCTTGCCAATTCTTTATCGCCTGCTGCTAATGCTTCAGCAAACTTATTTCTTAATCCATTTCCGAAGCCAATATCGAAAAAACTTAGCCAACCAATGATGGAACTTAGCGTAAGCCATATACCGTAACGTGTTGGATTGATATAATCTATTGTTAAAGGTACAAGTATTAAACTAATCAGTATGTTCAATCCTTTTATTCCGAAAGAAAATAGAATATTTCGCTTGGCATTCACGCTCCTTTCATGTCCTTTGTAGAAAAAGGATTTAAGAGTCATGATTTTATTTCGATAAGTGGCTAGCACTTCTATTTTCTTCTTTTTGATTTCCAACCTTGGAAACCTGTTGTGGTACTATTTTCTTGATAATAGCCGTAGCCATAGCCATATCCGTAGCTTCTTTCGCTCTTTATTCCGTTGAACACTAAGTAAAGGTGTTTAAACTTTCCTTCTTTGTTCAATAGGTTTACATTTCGTACGCTTTCTTTGTGTGTAAAGTTGTAGCGAAGGATGTACATGGTGGCATCGGCTTGTTTTTCGAGTATCTGCGCATCAGTTACCAAGCCGATTGGCGGTGCATCGATGATAATATGGTCGAAACGAGAGCGAAGCTCCGCGATAAGCACCTCCAAACGCCCATTTAACAGCAACTCTGCCGGATTTGGTGGCACATTGCCGCATTGAATCATAAAAAGATTCTCTTGAATAGCAATGGGAAGTATGATTTCGTCTAGGTTGGCTCTTCCTATTAAGTAACTACTCAATCCTTTTTCCTCGCCTATGTTCAAAGCTTTCCTAAGTTTTGGTCTGCGCATGTCGAACTCTAAGATAATGGTCTTTTTGCCTGTAAGCGCCAAGCTGGTGGCCAAGTTCAACGATACAAACGATTTCCCTTCGCCACTCATGGTGGAGGTAAACAGGATGGTTTGCACATCTTTGCCAATTGAAAGAAACGAAAGGTTGGTGCGAAACAGCCTTATTTGCTCCGAAAACACATTTCTTCCCTTTTTGTTGATGGCAAATGGCGTGTCGTGCTCGGTCCACGATAGTTCGGCCAATAAAGGGATGTGGGTATACTTTTCTATGTCCTTGCGGTGTTGTAATTTATCGTTCCAAAGAAATAAAATATAAATTATCAATAGCGGAATGACCAAACCTATCAACGCAAATATCATGTATACCCTATTAGGGTTGGGTTTTACTTGTCCCATGTTCCGCGCTTCGTCAATAATGCGGCTATCGCTAACGGCTGAAGCAAACGAAAGCGCTGTTTCTTCGCGTTTTTGCAGCAAATAGGTGAATAGGTTGTTTTTTATGGCCTGTTCGCGGCTGATGTCAACCAATCCTCGTTCTTTGGTAGGTATGGTTTTTATCATTCCTTCCAATTTTGCATTCTGGCTCTCGAGTTGTATCAGCGTAAGGTTGAGGTTTTGCTTTATACTTTGTATGTTTTCGGCAATATTGTTTTTCAAGCTTTTTATTTGGTCGTCCATAGCCAACACTATCGGGTTGTCGGCCTTTACCATGCGTATTTGTCGTTCTTTTTGTGCTTCCAAATCTTTTAATTTTTGGAGGAGGCTCAACAAAGTGACATCCGTAATGCCAATAGTGGCGGGCACTGTGCCGGTTTTGTTCTCTTTGCTTTTTACATATTCCTCAATGCCTCCAAGAACACTCTGTTGTATCTTCACTTGCGTGAGTTGAATATCATTATCGCGCACTGAGTTCAAGAAAGCATTGCCTTCGGCACTTATATCCACTATTCCTTGTCGCGATTTATAGTCTTCCACATTTTTTTCGGCTATGGTAAGCTCTTTCGAAATCAACTTTAATCGTTCTTCAATAAACACAAGCGTATTAGCGGCCACTTTGTTTTTATCTTCTAAGGCGGTGTTGTTATACGTTTCCACAAGGTTGTTCAAAATGTCCTTTCCTTTGGTTGGCACAGGGTTTTCCATGCTTAATACGAGCACGCTCGACATTTTTCCGCTTGCCGAAACCGACAATTTGCCCAATAAATTTTCCACCGCCTCACTCACAGGCACTATATTCACCATCACTTCTTTCATATCGGGGTTGATGCCTGTTAATGTTATCTTAAATATGCCAAAAGGGGTGCTTATTTCTTTATTTACGGGGTATTCCACACCACTTATCTTCACAGTGTGGTCGTTTACGATGGTTATTTTTATGGCTTCTTCGTAAGTAAGGTCGCCTGTAACAATTACTTCGAGGCGAAGGGGCGAGCGGTCGTAAATTTCTACTGCGCGGTAGCGTTTTTGCACCGAATACGTGATGTTGAGATTAAAATCTTTCACCACTTTTTCCATCAACGAGTACGATTTGAGTATTTCTATTTCGTTGTCCACTACTTTGTTTGACGAAAAGATGTCGAGCTGCTTCAACAGGTCGTCTTGCCCCATTCCTTTCTTCTCATCTTTTATCAAAATGCTGCTTTGTATGCGGAATTGCGGCACTTGATACTTTAAATATAAAAAAGAACACGGTATGCTGAACAACACAGCAAGCACAAACCATTTCCAATAGATGATGTACTTGAAGAGCCACTCCTTCATGTTCACTTCTTCTTCGGGTATTATCTGCGCTAGCTCTGGTTCTTTCTGTTCTTTCATCAATATCTATTTATGGTTGAATATAGTGTGCCGCTTGGTTTATTTAAAGATATAAACTGTGGCAATAGTAAGAAATGTGAGCGCACTTAGCACCAGCGGTGTGAGCTGAACAGTGCGGCTGGTGTTGGTTAGCCGCCCTTTCACAGGTTCTACGTACACAATATCATTTGGTCGGAGGTAATAATACGGAGAGTTGAACACATCGCGCTTGGTAATGTCAACACGAGCAAATTCGCGCTTCCCATCCACTTCGCGAATCACCAAAATGTTTTTTCGTTTGCCATAAATAGTCATATCTCCGGCCAGCGAAAGCGCTTCGGGCAGCGTTATTCGCTCGTTCGAGATGGTATATACCGATGGACGCTCCACTTCGCCCAGTATTGATACCTTATAATTCACTATTCTGAGGTTCACCGTAGGTTGTTCCAAGTATTTCTCAAGGCTTTTGGTCACTAGGGCTGCAGCTTCTTTGGTAGTAAGCCCTCCAATGGTTATTTTTCCGGCCAAAGGCAAGGTAATGCTTCCATCTTCGTCCACCAAAAAACCGATAGCAGGCGCTGGTGCTGTGGTTTGCATGGTTTGTGTGCTCATTGGCAACTGCGATTCGGGATAAAGGTTGAACATAGCGTTCGCTTCGGGGCTTAGGCTGCTTACTTTGAGGTTGATGATGTCGCCTGGCTGTAGTTTGATGATGAATTTGTTCTTAATATCCTGTTTTTCCAAGTCTTTGGCTAGGGCTTCGGCCTGAAAATACGTTATTCGCTTGCTACTGATGCACGATGTGCCCAAAACGGACGTGATAACAAGGAAAAGAAATAATGTACGCATCTGTTTTTCTACTATTTTATTAATAAAAGCAAGTGTTTCGACACGTCATTCGCAACGCATCTCCTATCATCATTCCGTAATACTGTTCGAGCGTTAGAAGCTCTGTTCAATTTATTTACTTTCATGGTTGAGAGGTGCAAATATATCCAAATTTTTCGAACTAAAAACTAATGTTTATCATATTTCTCACACTCAAGCCTCGGTTTACAATGGGTTTAAAGGCAAAATAACGTTAGAAAATCTATAAATTATGTTTAATTTTTGAGTGAGGCTGACAAAAATCATTTTTTACCGCTCCATGTCGTTCTATTTTTGACGCGCGAAAGCATTTACATAGAAATAAATTTTAAAAATCAACAAAAAAAAACTCTTTCAAATGTCTAGAATTGTTTATCCAGAGGCTTTTAACGAGCAACGCACCTTACTAGCCGAAATTAAAGCCAAACATGATGCAGATGGCGCTGGCAGCGACCTTAAAGCATTCCTTACACAAAAATTTATTAACCTTAATGACGACCAAACGGCCGGAGACGATGCCTTTCAGGCCGATAAACTCCGCCTTTTGAAAAGCAAACAAAGCGAAAACTTCATGCAGCTTCGCAAAATCTACATCGACCCCATTACTTCCAACATGCGCGGCATCATTCAATTCCTCAAATCGTTCAACAAACCCAATACCGATGCACTTGGCGACTGGGGTGTGAAGGTGGTGGGTGGCAAACGCATCGATTTTCCTACAAAATTCATTGATATTGTCATTCTTTTTGATAATATAAAGGAGAAACACGATAGCTATACCAACCCTCCAAGCCCGCTCACCGCTTACCTTACAAAGCAAAGCCTCGATATGGCCGCTATGGCCACTGATGTGGCAAATGCAAACGATAACAATACACTTGGCATACAAGCAGCCAAAGATTCGGAGGAAGCATACCAAAAACGCAATATCCTCTGGGAAGAAGTGGTGACGCATATCCACGATATTGGCGAGTTTCTGATGACTTTGTACAAAGGAAACTCTAAAAAGCTGGGCGAATACGGATATGTGGTGGACGATAGCCCGCAAAAGCCCAAAGATAGGACAACTAAAATCAAATTAAGCTCACAAGTATTGGTTGATAGCTTGGTTATTGGCTCAACTCTTAAAAATACAGGCATTACTGATTTACATTTATACAAAGGTAAAACTACTACGGGCACACCAATCATCGTTCATCCCGGAGAAATGTGGGGAGTACCCAAAGGTTACAGCATGATTACCGTTATTAATCCTTCGGCACTCGATGCAGGAAGTTTAGTGGCAAAAAGATATAAATAAACGTAAATAAAACCGAAATATTGGTGAAAAATTCTCAAATAAAGGGGAAGAATTCCTAAATAAAGGGGAAGAATTCTCAAATAAAGGGGAAGAATTTTACGAGAAAGGGGAAGAATTCTCAAATAAAGGGGAAGAATTTTACGAGAAAGGGGAAGAATTTAAGAAGAAACGGTAAAAATTTTGCCCTAAAAGGTCAAAATTATGTAAGAAAAGGTAAGAATTATGTAATGGATTTTCGAAAGTCCGACTTATATGTTTAGATTTTTAAAACAAGTTTTTGAAATTTCACCTTGATTGTACAAAGGTTCAATGAAAATAAAAAAAAAGCAGTAACCGCTTAACCTATATTAGCGTACAATAAAGCAGATTTGAGAAGTAATTGAAATAAAAACGAACACCAATAAATAACAATTCTTTTCGTAAAAATAAAAAGCTATGAAAACGAGTAAATGGTATAGGTTGATTGACAAATTAGCCCCAGTATGGTTGAACCCGAACATTGATTTCGGTGTCGATAGCCAGTTTGCTCATGTTTCTGACCAATTTACGGACAATAACCCCAGCGAAACACCTCGTATAGTGCCTTTCCTTACGGGTGCAGCTCCTCAAACGGATACTTATTTTGTAGAAAAAAACAAAACGATAGCCAACAAAACCGTTTTGCTTCGCGATACCGACCAAGATGTGCTCGATTTCATTGCTCAACACTTAGATGTGAACAGCTTGAACACCGCTGTGGTGGCTTCTACCACGGTGTACCCACTTACTGACATTAATCAGCACGTGGATGCTCTGGTAAACTTGAGCAAAACGAATGATATACGGTTTATCAATAAATTTTTTGAGGCTGTAAATGCTAAATTGCACAATGGCGACACGTATATAGGATGTCTCGAAACCCTTGTGGCACGCAGGATGCGCTTTCCGGTGGCCAAAGTGCCTGTGCTGGGCACACTTTTCTTTGGAGTGGATTTTTTGCTCAATCGCATTGCTCCAAAAGTGGCAGGAGTGAAGAAAATTTATTTCTACCTCACCAACGGTAAAAGCCGATTGCTCTCAAAAGCCGAAGTACTGGGCCGTTTGGTGTGTTGCGGTTTCGAAATAGTGGATTATAAGTTCATCAACGGGCTTACTTACTTCGTGGTACGCAAAGTAAAGGAGCCAACCATCGACCTGAATCCCACTTATGGCGCACTCGTGAAGATGAATAGGATGGGCAAAAACGGAAAAATGATTGGGGTGTACAAATTCAGAACCATGCACCCTTTTTCGGAATACCTTCACGACCATATTTTGAAAATAAACGGCTATGCAGCCACTGGCAAGCCCGCTAGAGACTTCCGCCTTACGCCTTGGGGCCGAGTGATGCGTAAATATTGGCTTGACGAGTTGCCTCAATTGATAAATGTGCTCAAAGGCGAGCTAAAGCTAGTAGGAGTGAGGCCTGTGAGCAAACGATATTTTGAAGATATACCCGAAGATATACAAAAAATGAGGCTTACGCAAAAGCCCGGCTGTGTGCCTCCTTATGTGGCGCTGAATAAAAAAGCAAGTTTGGAGAATGCCATTGAAAGCGAACGCGAATACCTGCAAGCAAAGCTCAAATGCCCGTATACAACGGATACTAAGTATTTATTTATGGCCATCTACAACATAGTGGTGCGTAAAATTAGGAGCGCATAACATCAAAGTGTGTGCATCGCGTAGCGAAAACATGCAATCATCATCACTATTTTAAAGGAAAAGGAAAAAGCACTGAATCCCTTGGTAGGAGGGAAGTGTGGGGTGTTAAATTTTTACGCCAATTACTAAAATATCGTCAATTTGTTCGGCATCGTCCCGCCACTCGTCATGCAAAGCCGAAAGATAAAGGCCTTGTTCGGTCATTTTTTGGTCGGCAATGGTTACTAGTAGGTTTTTAAATTTTTTGGAAGTGAGCTTTTTTCCATTTGGGCCGCCAAATTGGTCAGCATATCCATCGGTAAAGAGATAGAACGAGTCGCCTTTTTCCAATTGGATGGTTTGCGAGGTAAATTCCTTGTCAACGGAGAGCTTTCGTTCTTGACCAATGCCTTTTTTGGTGGCTTTAATCTCCAGTATTTCTTCAGCATTTTGCTTTAGTATCCACAAAGGCCTATTGGCGCCAGCATAGCGCAGTGTGTTGGTATCGTTATCGAAAGCACAAATTGCAATGTCCATTCCCTCGTGGTGATCGCGGTGTGACGAATTGGATAAAGTATTCTTTATACGGATGTTTAAACGTCTTAAAATCTCGGCAGGGTCGGAGTGATGGTGAAGTAAGGTATCAATCTTTGAAATACCGATGATACTAAGGAAAGCCCCCGGCACACCATGGCCAGTACAGTCGGCCGCCACTATGTAAGTAATGTTTTTTTCTTTCTTTAAAAAATAAAAATCGCCACTAACCACATCCTTCGGACGAAACAACAGAAACGATTGGGGAAAAAGTTCTTCTAACTTGGCAGGAGCCGGGAAAATAGCTCCCTGTATGCGTTTGGCATAGTTAATACTGTCTTTAATGTCTTTGTGAGCTTGGTCCAACTGGGCATGTAGCAGTTCTATTTTCTTTTTACTCACCACATGGTCGATGGCCGAAGGCAAACGCAGGAGATTATCTTTAAAAAGATAGTCGTCCATGCCTTCGTTTTGGTATTCGGTCAATGTATGCTCCATCACAGTGCCCGTAAGCATGATGAAAGGGATATGATTGAATAATTTTTTAACAATGCGACAGGCCTCAATGCCCGAAAATTGGGGCAATGAGTTGTCGGAAATTACCAAATCTACTTTCTCGTGTTGCAAAGTAGATACATAACTTAGCTCATCCCACACCCGTTTGAGGGTATAGGGCAAAGAAGCTTTGCGAAGGAAACGCGTGAGTATATCAGCGTCCTCTTGACAGTCTTCTAATAATAAAATGTTTATTGTTTCGGTCAATATTAATGGCTTGGAGGCTGATTAGAGATCATCCAATAGAAACTTAAGTCTTGAATGGTCTGGAAAAAGTTGTCGCTATCCACAGGTTTCACTATATAACTGTTAGCTTTCAACTCATAACAACGTTTGATGTCTGGATCTTCTTTAGAAGAGGTAAGTATTACCACCGGAACGGAGCTAAACTTTTCGTCTTTCTTCACTTGTTCCAACACTTCCATGCCAGTAACCTTTGGCATTTTCAAATCTAAAAGAATAAGGTTCGGAAGTTGGTTAGTATCGCGTCCTTCGAAAGCCCCCCGGCCATAAAGAAAGTCGAGTGCCTCTGCACCATCCTTCACATGATACAATTTGTTTTTCAATCCGCTTTTTTTCAAAGCGCGAATGGTTAAAGTTGCATCATCCATACTATCCTCTGCAAAAAGGATTTCTACATTTTCGTAGTCCATTGTTATTTATTATTAATTATTAATTGATGTTTTAAGTTAAACGAGGCAAACTGAAAAAGAAAGTGGAGCCTACGCCCAATTCGGACTCGGCCCATACCGTGCCATTGTGTTTGCTTATTATTTTCTGAACGATAGCCAAGCCAATGCCAGTGCCTTCAAATTCTTCTTTGGTATGTAATCGTTGAAACACGCAAAATAACTTATTGTAGTATTTCATATCGAACCCCACCCCGTTGTCTTTAATATAGTATACTATATTATTGTTGCGATAATACGAGCCTATTTCAATTTTCTGTATGGGGCTGTGTTGCGAGTATTTCAAAGCATTCGAAACAAAGTTGACCCACACCTGTTTGATGAGGGCTTGTTGGCCTGTGGCAGGATATATTTCTTTAATAGTTAAGAAAACCTTATCGTCCTCGGTCTGTATTCGTTCGTCAATGACCGTTTGCAGCAACCCTTTCATGTTTATTTCCGAAGTAGGCATTACATTTCGTCCTAAACGCGAGAAAGCAAGCAAGTCGTCAATCAAATCGCCCATCTTGCGCGAGTTGCCCACAATCGAATTGAGGAAAACAGCACCTTCATCGTCTAGTTTGTCTTCGTATTCTTCAATGATGATGTTGGCATAACCATTAATAGCACGCAAAGGGGCACGTAAATCGTGCGAAACGGTATACGTGAATGCTTCCATCTCTCTATTCGATTCAAGAAGTTTCTCTTCCGCTTTTTTCTGTTCGGTAATGTCGATAGAAACGTTTAAAATGCACGGCTCGCCTTCAATTTCGAGAATTAAAACGGAAGAAGAAATCCATTTTATTTCGCCATACCTAGTTTTTACCTCAATTTCTTTATTCTTTACATTGTTTTCTTTTACGAGTTGGTCAAATAATTCCTTTTCTTCGGTAGGTTTTACGTATATATTAATATCATTCGATGTTTTTCCTATCACTTCTTCTGAAGTTTTGAAATCAAACAATTTTAAAAAGCTTTCATTCGCACGAATTAGTACACCATCTTTCTGGCGAGTGATAGAAATGCAAGCAGGGTTGTGCGAAAAGATATTACTAAATAAGGTATTCGATTTTTCTACCTCAGCAGCCAGTTTGTTCTTGCTGTTTTGAATGGTTAATATTAAGAAACCAAGCAACACAATGATGCCTACCACCATCGTAAGCAGTATAATATTCACATTGAGGTCGGAATCATTACTTTCGTCAGCAACTTTATCTTTAGTTAGCTGTTTTAGTTCGTAGTTGTTTATTTCATTTGCTAAAGTTTTTACTCTTGTCGACAAATCTTTGCCTTTTTCAGTAGCAATTCGTATTTCATCGTTGCTTATTTGTTTCGATTTTAAATTTAAAACAAGAAGTTCTACATTTCTTATTCGATCATTCGCAATATCGTGCATCGAAGCTATCTTTTTATTGATGTTAGGATCGTTTTTTTCAAGCTTTTCTAATGTCTCAATTTCACTTCTTAATCCTGAAGTACCCTGGTAGAACAAAGGAAGCATGTTTTCGTCTCGAAGCAGCACAAAACCGCGAATGGAAGTTTCAATTTCTAGTGCTTTTTCGGTAACATTATGTGTTACATCCAGTATTTCGTGAGTACGCTCAACTGTTTTTGTTAAATTTTGTTTATCATTGTTTTTAATCACCACCATCACCATGATGACAACCATGATTACAGATAGAATAATGTACAGATAGGTGGCTTGGTAGCCTTTTGCTAAGCGCATGATGTATAGATTGTTTTGAATTTTGTTGCTTATTAAATTGAACATATTCATAACTTATGTGGATTAAAACGCAATGGCAAATCTAACAGATAAGGCAATTAAACTTTGGTATATTCGTTGAAGTGAAAAATAAGTACGGTGAGGTTTTGTATATAAAGGTTGGCAAAATGCAAAATGAATGAAATAGGCGAGGTATATGAATGTATTAACCAACGCAAAAGCAATACTAAGTAGAGGGTAAAACAGGGGTGAAAACTAACAAACGAACACTCATACCTAATAATTTGGTAGATAGTAGTGTTTCAATTTGCAAATTTGTAGTTTGAGCGATGATTCTAGTTGTTTTTTGGGCGGAAGTTGAGGGGAAACAACCTATTAAAATACATAACTCTCTTTAGTTGCGACAAATTAAAGAAGAGTATACATACTTATATATATAAGTATAATATAAAAACGAAACGAAAGATAATAATGAAAAGGTAAACGGAGAAAAACTAAACCAAATTAGTGTCTACGCCTTGGTTTATAGAATTGATTGCGTCTGTTGGTTCCAGAAAAATTATAGGTAAGTAGAAGTTCGTGTTGGATGTGGTTAGAAGACGATTTTGAAATGATTTTAAACTTACCAACGGATTGCAAACAGATCTTAATACTTTTAGATAACTCAATGTTGAAGCCAACTATTAAATTTCCCGTCATCGAAGCGCTCTTGTAAGTTGCGGAAGGGTCGCTATAATCGAAAGAACGGATACCACGATAGGAGTAACCTGCGCCTGCACCTACGAAAGGCTTAATAAACCAATCGTAACTTTTGAAAAACCGTGGAAACCCGTATTTGGCGTACAAATCACCCGAATAATAATTGGAAGTAAGCGGATTATTCAGTCCATTTATCAATTTATTTTCCCATAATTTATTATAAGTAAAGATGGCTTCTAATGAAAAACCTTTAGGAAGTTCGCGGCCTACTGAAATAGCAGAAATATAAGGAACAAAATTAAGTGTATTGAAATCGGTAAGTTTACTGAATTGGCCACCATTGTCGGCTAAAGCGTTAGTTCCTAAACCAACCCACCAATGCATTTGCGATTGTGCAACGGAAGTATAACTAAGGAGCATGAAAAGAAGAGAAATCTTTAGAATTTTCATTTTCAATTCGGAATTAATTTTGGCAAATATACAAATAAATGAACTACGCATGCTTTTTCGACAATTAATTTATAAAGAGGGAATTGAAAGCGACATAATTATTCATCCTTATAGATACCAAGATATAAAGGTGTATGGTTCGTTATCTTGGCTCGATACATTCCTTCTGAATTGTAAGGCAATTCAATGTTTCCGTGACGGTCGAGGGCTATCAATCCACCTTCGCCACCAAGTGCTACCAATTTTTTGTTCACCACCGTATCACATGCTTCTTTCAATGTAAGTCCTTTGTATTCCATCAAACAAGAAACATCGTAAGCTACAACAGAACGTATGAAAAATTCACCATGTCCTGTACACGATACAGCACAAGTAGCATTGTTTGCATACGTTCCTGCGCCTATCATAGGAGTGTCGCCCACGCGGCCATATCTTTTATTAGTCATTCCTCCAGTTGATGTCCCAGCTGCAAGGTTTCCGTGCACATCTAGTGCTACACAGCCTACCGTTCCTTTTTTATTGGTTGAGGATGGTTGTTGTGTATGATCAAGTGTAATAGAATCGGTTTGATGTGCCTGCAAAAGCTGGTCGTAGCGATGTTGCACAAAAAAATATTCATCCGATTCGAAATCAAGTTTCATTTTCTCTGCAAACTCCATAGCTCCCAAACCCGCCAACAGTACATGTTCCGACTTTTCCATAATTGTTCGCGCTAAAGTGATAGGATTTTTAATGTTTCGTACACCAGCTGCAGCTCCCGCCATTAGTGTTTTTCCGTCCATTATAGAAGCGTCTAACTCATTTTTACCATCGTGAGTGAACACTGCACCTCGCCCAGCATTAAACAGAGGATTGTTTTCTAAACTTCGGATAGCGGCTTCAACAGCTGCAAGCGAAGTGCCGTTGGCTCTCAATATTTCATCACCAGCCGTAATGGCGGCAGTGAGTCCTTGTTTATATTCAGTTTCTTTTTCAGGAGTCATGGTGCTTTTTAGTATAGTACCAGCTCCTCCATGTATTGCTATTGCGAATGGTTGCATAAATAAAGGTTTATCTAATTAGTATTTTGTTGAAAGTATGAAAAATTGAATTCGAAACGTATATTATTTAAAGTACAAAACTATTATTTTTATCTTCGCAAGAGATATAAAACTATTTTTGCAACCAAACTTTCATCAACATCAACTGTATATGAACATCAATGAAGAAAAAAATCCGTGGACCACATTAACGAGTGAAAAAATTTTCGATTCGCCTTGGATTGGGCTAACCAAGCACGATGTGCTTACACCAAACAATACACCAGGTACGTATTCGGTTATTCATTTCAAAAACATTGCACTTGCTATTCTACCTTTGGATAAAGAAAATAATACTTGGATAGTGGGTCAGTATCGTTATCCTATCAATCAGTATTCATGGGAAGTTCCCGAGGGAGGAGGGAAGCTGGATGTGGCACCACTCGATTCGGCAAAACGTGAATTGCTTGAAGAAACTGGTATTACAGCCAACAAATGGACAAAGATTCAAGAACTGCATTTGAGCAATTCGGCTTCGGATGAATTCGGAATACTATACATAGCACAAGATTTAAGCTTTGGTGATGCACATCCCGAAGATGAAGAAGAGTTGGTTTGCCGAAAAATACATTTCGATGAATTGTATCAACTTGTTTGCGATGGAAAGATAACAGATAGCCTCACCGTTACTATTGTTCTCAAAGCAAAGTTGATGATGATGGAAGGAAAGTTGTAATATTTTGTTTCATCAGAACAAAACATGGTGTCGAGAAGAAACTTCGAAGTTCGATGAGATGGAAATAAAACCAAGAACTTATACATC
>Ga0194047_10000442_pt1 | contig 28154 bp, 24 predicted proteins | sample JunL225m_MetaG_2_FD_160070 | JGI IMG/M metagenome (GOLD analysis project Ga0194047, IMG submission 160070) | Anoxic zone freshwater microbial communities from boreal shield lake in IISD Experimental Lakes Area, Ontario, Canada - Jun2016-L221-5m | ecosystem: Environmental > Aquatic > Freshwater... | reverse complement strand
TTTTATCGAGCTCATGAAAAGTTTCCCATGTTGCCCATTTAGGAACCAACATCGAATTTGAAATAATTACACGCGGAGCATCTTTATGAGTTGGCAAAATTCCAACAGCTTTTCCACTTTGAATTAAAAGCGTTTCATCTTCTTCTAAATCCTGAAGTGCTTTTACAATAAGATCAAAACATTCCCAATTACGGGCAGCTTTCCCAATACCACCATAAACAACAAGGTCTTCAGGTTTTTCAGCTACATCGGGATCAAGATTATTAAATAACATACGCAATGCTGCTTCTTGTATCCACCCTTTGCAACTCAAAGTATTTCCATGTGCTGCGTGCAATTCTTTTCTTTTCATTTTAGTAATAAATATTGTGACAAACTTAATTGTAATTCTCTTTTACTCAAAAATTAAAATGCCAACAGATGCAGCAAAAAATATATTTGTGCTTTGTATAAATTTTAGCGAAAGGATTTTTTTAACAGAAAACTATTTATTCAGATAAACAGTTTGTGAGGGGAATGCAAAAGCACAACCATGTTGTTCAACAATTTCCATAAACTTAAAGTTGAGATCCTCTTTTACTTTCAGCATGTTTTCATATTCGTTTCCGTTTACAAAATACACTACTAAAATATTTAAAGAGCTTGCTTCAAGATCGATAAAATTCACAACAAAATTTTCGGTAGTTTGAGGATGATTCATAATAGCTTTTTTAATATCCTCGATAATAGAAAGTAGTTGGGCGGGTTTCGAATTGTAGGTTAAAGTCAGCGTTATTTTTACTCTTTTTATATCACTTTCAGTAATATTATTCATTGCCGAATCAATCATTTTTTTATTTGGAACGGTGAGTAAAGTTTTATCTACGGTACGAATGCGAGTGGTACGAAAACCAACATGTTCTATGGTTCCTGAAATTTCAGTATTCTCAATGGTGTCGCCAACTTTAAAAGGTTTATCAAGATAAATAATAAATGAAGCGAGAAGATTTGTTAATGTGTCCTGCGCAGCAAGTGCAACGGCTAAACCTCCAATACCGAGTGAGGCAACAAGTGCTGTAATATTTACGCTAAATACAAAACGAAGTGTGGCAAAAACGCAAAGAATGACGATAACAACTTTCAATAATTCTTTTAAAAAATTTGCAAGCTCTTTTGATAATGGTGAGTCTTCTCGGTTTTGAAGAAAGTAGGTAAAGTAATCAGTTGCTCGCAATAAAATTTTTGTGATAACAACAAATAATGCCATTTGATAAATTGTACTGATTAACCAGCGTAACCCAATTTTATCAACTGCTACAAGGTTCCATGATTCTGGAAACTTAAGTCTGTCGAAAGCAAAATATAATATGAGCAAGGTCATAAATTGTTCTAAAGGTTTGCGCTCGAGGTCAACAAATTTTTCCGAAAATTGATTGCCGGTAAATCCTTTGATGATACGGAAAAACTGACGGCTGATTAAACCAGCGCAAAATTGTTTTAGTAAAAATCCAATAACAAGCAGGCCAAAGCAAATGGCGAATTCTTTTAAAGGATTGCCGAATAAATCTTGTTCAAAAAATGTGATGTCCATGATGCAAATATAGTTTGTATGCTGAATTTTTTTCTAATGAGCTTCAAGCCAATTCTCACCAACACCAACTTCTGCTAAAACCGGAACGGCTAAAATCATGGCACTTTCCATTTCTTGTTTCACCAACTTTTTCATTTGCTCCACTTCACTTTTATGAACATCAAAAAGTAATTCATCATGAACCTGTAAAATCATTTTCGATTTTTCAATTGCCCATTGTTTATTGCCCATTGCCGATTTAATTCTAATCATGGCAACTTTAATCATATCTGCTGCAGAGCCTTGTATTGGAGCATTTATAGCATTTCTTTCAGCGAAACCACGAACCGTAAAATTAGCAGAATTTATATCGCTTAAATATCTTCTGCGACCTAAAAGTGTTTCAACAAAACCATGCTCTTTGGCAAAATTAATGGTATTGTTCATGTAATCTTTAATGCGAGGATATTGTAAAAAATATTCTTCAATAATTATTGCCGCTTCCTTGCGAGGTATTCCCAAATTTTGTGAAAGTCCGAAAGCCGATTGACCATAAATAATTCCAAAATTTACAGCTTTGGCATTTCTTCGTTGATCACTAGTAACTTCTTCAAGCGGAATATGATAAACTTTTGAAGCAGTTACAGTATGAATATCAATTCCGTTTTTAAATGCATCGATCATGTTTTCTTCCTTCGAGATGGAAGCGATTACTCTTAATTCTATTTGAGAATAATCAGCACTCAACAAAACAAAATCATCATTACGAGGAATAAATGCTTTACGAATCTCTCTTCCTTTTTCTGTTCGTATCGGGATGTTTTGCACATTCGGATTGGTTGAACTTAATCTTCCGGTTGCTGCCACTGCCTGATTGAATGAGGTGTGAACTCTGCCTGTTTTTTGATTGATTAAAGCAGGTAGTGCGTCAACATAAGTTGATTTTAATTTTTGCAATTGACGAATATCTAAAATGCATCTCACAATTTCATGCTCACTCAAACCGCTTAAAACATCTTCTCCGGTTTGGTACTGTCCGGTTTTTGTTTTCTTAGCTTTCGGATCTAATTTCAAGTGATCAAAAAGTACTTCGCCTAATTGTTTTGGTGAAGCGATATTGAAGTTTAATCCTCCCGACAGTTCGTAAATACGTTTTTCTAATTCGGTAACTTGTTTTCCTAATTCAACAGAATATTCATCCAAAAAATCTTTATTGATGCGCACACCTTCACGTTCCATATCACTCAAAATATCGATAAGAGGAATCTCTACTTCCTCAAATAATTTTTGTGCATTTAGTTCGGTGAGTTGGGGCTCAAAAAAATGTTTTAATTGCAAAGTGATGTCAGCATCTTCGGCAGCATATTCTTTTATTTTTTCGAAATCAACACTGCGCATGCTCAATTGATTCTTGCCCTTTTTTCCAATTAATGTTTCGATTGAAACCGGTTCGTAATTCAAATAAGTTGTTGAGAGAAAATCCATGCCATGACGAAGATCAGCGTCAATCAAGTAATGAGCAAGCATCGTATCAAACCATTTTCCGTTAAGTTCGATTCCGTAATTTTTTAAAATACCAATATCGTATTTGATATTCTGACCGATTTTTAAAATAGTTGAACTTTCAAAAAATGGTTTAAATTCATTGATGATTTGTTGTGTTTCAGTTTGATCAGCTGGAAACGGAACATAAAATGCTTCATGCTTTTTAAATGAAAATGATAATCCAACGATCTCTGCATTTAAAGTTTCAAGATCGGTAGTTTCGGTATCAAAACACACTTCCTTTTGTTGCAATAGTTTTTCTAAAAGATCTTTTCTTTTTTCTACGGCATCGATTAAAAAATAAGTGTGCTCAGTGTTTGAAATAGTATTTTTTGGAATAGAAGATTCTTCAGGAGGAGTTTCAGGTTTGTCGTTTGATGTTTGAAGTTGACTTCCTTGATTAAATAAATCGAAAGCACCGGAATTGTTCTGTTTTGACGAATTGTTCTCGACTCCGCTCGAACTGACTGGCTGTGAACCGTTAACCGTGGACTGTGAACTTAAACTTCCGATTTCAAAAACACGTTTCAGCATTGTTTTAAATTCGAGTTCGTCAAATAATTTTTCAACAGCTTCTTTGTCGGGTGGTTCTAAAATCAACTGTTCTTCAACCAATTCAATCGGCACATTTAAATCAATTGTTGCCAATCGTTTTGAAAGAAAAGCCTGCTCTTTAAAATTTTCTACATTTTCTTTTTGCTTTCCTTTTAGCTCGTGAGTATGCTCATATAAACCTTCTACCGAACCATATTTTTGAATAAACACCTTGGCTGTTTTTTCACCAACACCCGGAACACCTGGAATATTATCAACCGCATCTCCCATCAAACCTAAAATATCAATCACTTGTTTTACATCAGAAATTTCCCAACGTTTTAAAATTTGAGGAATTCCTAAAATTTCAAAATCATTTCCCATATGAGCGGGTTTATAAATATAAATATGCTCGCTTACCAACTGCCCGAAATCTTTATCGGGAGTCATCATGTAAACATCATATCCAATTTTTTCTGCTTTTTTTGCAATTGTTCCGATGATATCATCCGCTTCATAACCATCTAAAATGAGCAATGGAATTTTTAATGCTTCGGTTACTTTTCTTATGTATGGCAAAGCTTTCGAAATATCTTCAGGCATCTCCTGACGGTGTGCTTTGTAAGCTTCATATTCTATATGGCGAGCTGTTGGAGCAGAAGTGTCAAACGATACTCCAATATGTGTTGGCTTCTCTCTTTTCAATACATCGAGCAGCGTATTTGTATAACCAAAAATTGCTGAAGTATTAAAGCCGTAAGAAGTAATTCTTGGGTTTTTGCTGAATGCGAAATACGCGCGATAAACAAGCGCCATTCCATCTAATAGAAATAATCTTTTATCTGCCATGAGTTGGCTTCAAAGATATTTTTCTCAGGCAAAAAAAATCGAAAAATGTTTGTTTTGTTGATATGTTTATTGCCTCAGATACTCGAAAAGAAACAAAAGATTTTATTGTTTGATAAACGGATTATGATGTCTTTCATGACCAATTGTGGTTGGGTTTCCGTGTCCTGAAAAAACTTTCACATCATCCTCTAAACTAAATAATTTTGTTTTGATGCTATTGATAAGTGTATCAAAATTTCCTCCGGGAAGGTCAGTTCTACCAATACTTTCCTGAAACAAAACATCACCGCTGATGCAAATTTTTTCAGCTTTGTTGTAAAATGATAAACTGGCAATTGAATGTCCTGGAGTAAAAAATATATCAAGTGTTGAATTGCCAAATTTTATTTGATCACCTTCGTTGATGAAAACTTTTTTCTCTGGAATTTCTTCCATCACCAAACCAAACATCTCTGCCCAACGACCGGTATCACTGTATGTTTGAAGTTCATCTTGATGCATGTATAATTCGAGATCATATTTTTTTGCAACAAATGGATTTCCTAAAACATGATCAATATGGCAATGTGTGTTAATGAGTTTTACAGGCTTTAAATTTTTATCAGAAATAAAATCTGTCAATATTTTTTGTTCACTTACATGGTGACAACCCGGATCAAAAATGATGCACTCACCGCTTTCGTCATAAAGCACATAGGTGTTTTCCTGAAACTCATTAAATACAAACTGTTGAACTGAAATCATGTTTTAAAAATAATTGTATGATGATTAAAAAATAAAAATAATATAACCTTTGGTTGAAAATTTTCAACAGTTATTTAAGCATAAATAGCCCACCACTTAACCGCAATAAATCTGTTTCGGCAAGTTTTGCTTCATACTTCACACTTAAATATCGCGAATTACTTAAGATTAAATTTTGCTGTGCTTGTCGTAATTCTATGGAACTGATCACACCAATTTTATATTGATCATTTGCCAAATCAAAATTTTGTGTTGCCACATCAACATTTTCTTTTTCAAATTTTATCAACTCCAAATCCATCAAATAGGTATTGTATGATTGTTGAACTGTTAATTCTATTTTGCTAATTGTATCTTTTAAAACAAGATCACTTTCTTTTAATCCGATTTGAGCAATTTGCAAACGTTTACTTACATTAAAACCATTAAAAATATTTAAGGTAACACCAGCACCATAGTGATATCCTAAGCTTTGGCTGTATTGAACAAAACCCGATTGTGAATTTTGATTTGCATAATTATATCCACTATATAATTGAAGATTTGGCATTCTCTCCGATTCAATTTCTTTGATTCCGAATGACAGCACTTTTGCATTTTTCTTTGCCAACAAAATGGAAACATTTTGACTGATGGCATTGCTTTTTAATTCCTCTAATTTTAATTCGCTGTTTATGTCAATTATTTCAGGAACATCAAATTCTACATTTACATCTCGAGCAATAATTTGGTTCAAAGAAGCTTTACTGTTTTTTACAGAAACCTCCTGACGTTTTAATGCAGAGCGGTCTGTATTTAAATCCACTTGTGCATTCAGCACTTCATTTTTAGCAGCTTTTCCTGCAGCAAATCTATCCTTTGCTAAACTCAATCTTTCTTCAGAAAGCTTCACGCTTTCCTTGTTTTGAGTAAGCAATTGTTTTCCTAAAACCACATCAAAATAGGCACGAATTACTCTTGTAAAAATAAATTCAATTTGAAAACGCATGCGTATTTCTCCAATATCTTGAAGTTCTTTTAACTTATTTTTTGTTGCAAACATTTTTAGTCCGTCAAAAATTGTCCAGCCTAATTCGGCATTTGCTGCAATTTGATTGTTTGCTGCACCGGTTGCCTTTTTTTCTGTTCCGTTAGTATATTTTTGTTCGGTGTTTGCGTTCTGATTATCTTGTAAAACAGCACCTGAAACACGTGGCAACATTCCTGCATTTCCTGCATAATTATTCACTTTTGAAATATCGGCTTCATGTTTTGCAACCTGAATAGCATAATTATTTTGAAGTGCTGTTTTCAAAGCATCATCAATTGTAAATACTTGTTGTGCTTCGATATTTGAAAAAATGAAAACAAACAAAATAACCGCAGAGATGCGCTGAGTTTTTATCCCCAATAAAGCGCAGAGCTTTGTAGAAGTTCGTCTAGGTTCTTCAATAGTTTGAATAGTAAGAAATATATTATCGGTCATTGTATTAATAATTATTTGCAACACGTTTAATCCCATCTTTTAATTTTAAAACATTAAAATTTATTAATAATCCAATCTTGCATTTCGACAATTTTAAATAGGTAATTATTTGAGCCAAATGAATTTCATTTAGTGCTTCAACAGATTTAATTTCTACAATTACTTTGTTTTCTACCAATAGGTCGGCACGATAGCCACACTCTAATTTCACCTCCTCATAAACCAATGGCAAAGCAACTTGTTTTGATACAATAAGACCGCTTTTTTTTAATTCATAAAACAAACATTCTTCATATGCAGATTCTAATAATCCCGGACCAAAATGAGTATGAATTTTTATACCGCATCCAATTATTTTTTCAGTAATTTCATTTTCAGTCATAACAAATCAATTAAAAATTTTCTCTGTGTGTCTCTGCGATTAAATTTTTCTCAGCGCATCTCAGCGGTTAAGTTATTTCTCTTCTGTTAATTTCTTTTCTTTAGATAAAAAACTATAAATAGCCGGAATAACGTAAAGTGTTAAAATTCCTGAAAACAGTAATCCGCCAATAATTACAATACCCATCGACATGCGACTTTTTGCTCCTGCGCCTAATGAAATTGCAATTGGTAATGCACCAAGCATGGTAGCTAAACTCGTCATCATAATTGGTCGTAAACGTGAAACGGCAGAATCTTTTACAGCATCCAAAACTTTCATTCCTTGCTCTTTTCTTTGGTTGGCAAATTCCACAATCAAAATTCCATTTTTTGTAACCAATCCAATGAGAACGATAATTCCAATCTCACCAAAAATATTTAATGTTTGATCAAAATACCATAATGAAATAAGGGCACCTGCAATTGCCATCGGAACGGTAAGCATGATAATAAACGGATCAATAAAACTTTCGAACTGAGCAGCTAGCACTAAATAAATTAATATCAAAGCAAGTAATAATGCAAAAGTGGTATTAGACGAACTTTCTGAAAAATCACGCGATGGTCCAGTAAGTGCAGTGGTAAAACTTTCGTCTAAAACTTTTTTAGCAATGATATCCATTTCTTTAATTCCATCACCGATAGTTTTTCCTGGAGCTAATCCGGCTTGAACGGTTGCTGCTTTATAACGATTGTAATGATACAATTGTGGTGGGCTGCTTTGTTCAACAACTCTTACCACATTATCAAGTTGAATCAATCGGCCTTGATCGTTTCTAACCATTAGCATTTTTAAATCGAGCGGTTGGTCGCGATTTTCTCGATCAACCTGACCAACAATTTGGTATTGTTTTCCATTCATGGTAAAATATCCATAACGCAAATTGCTATAAGCTAGCTGCATTATTTGAGCAACACTTTGAATAGATACTCCTAAACTTTTTGCTTTCTCTCTATCGATGGTTACAACCAATTCGGGCTTGTTAAATTTCAGGTTCACATCCATTCCCATAAAGGTTGGATTTTTACTTACCTCTTCCATAAACTTTGGAAGAAACTGCTGAAGTTTTGAAAAGTCCTGGTTTTGCAAAACATACTGAACTGGCAACCCTGCGCGCGAACCACCTGAGCCATTTATGGTTTGATCTTGAATAACAAATGCACGTGCATTATTTAAACTCTTAAGATTTTTTGTCACCACATCAGCAATTTGTTGTTGTGATCTTTTTCTGTTTTCAGGAGTGGTTAACATGATTCGAACGAAGCCTGTATTTACAGCACCACTTCCTGTAAATCCAGGAGCGGTAACAGTTAAACAGATTCTTTTTTCAGGAACAGAATCAATCACCATTTTTGAAACCTGATTGATATAGTTATCCATGAACTCAAAGGAAGCACCTTCTGGAGCAGTAGCTTGTATGCGCATTACACTTCTGTCATCCAAGGGAGAAAGTTCTGTTTGTAAACTGTTTCCGATTAAAAATATCAATCCGAACGAAACAAAAAGCACAACTAATGCAAGCCATCTTTTTTGCATAAAAGCTTCTAACGAATTTCTATACGCATTATTAATTGCAACAAAGAATGGTTCAGTTTTATCATAAAATTTACTGTGTCCTTTTTTCTTACGAGTAAGTTTTACGTTTAACATTGGTGTAAGTGTAAGTGATACAAATGCTGAAATAATAACAGCTCCCGCAACCACTACTCCAAATTCTCTAAATAAACGTCCTACAAATCCTTGTAAAAATATGATGGGCAAAAATACCACAGCAAGTGTGAGTGAAGTTGATATGACAGCAAAGAAAATTTCATTTGACCCTTTAATTGCCGCTTCTTTTGGCGACATCCCTTCTTCAATTTTTTTGAAGATATTTTCTGTAACAACAATTCCATCATCGACCACCAAACCTGTTGCCAAAACAATTGCAAGCAACGTTAAAATATTGATAGAAAATCCTGCGAGGTACATGATAAAAAATGCACCAATTAATGAAACCGGAATATCAATTAATGGTCGAAATGCAATGAGCCAATCGCGAAAGAAAAGAAAAATAATTAGCACTACTAATAAGAAGGCTATGAGCAAAGTTTCTTCCACTTCAGTAATTGAAGTTTTGATAAAAAGTGTATTATCCAAAGCGATATTTAGGTGAATATCTTTTGGAACTTCTTTTTCTATTTGCGCAAATCGTTTATAAAATTCGTCAGCAATTTCGATATAGTTTGCTCCCGGCTGAGGCACTACTCCCAAGCCAATCATAGGCAAACCTGATTCTTTTAAAATCGTCTCTTCATTTTCGGCACCGAGCACTGCATAACCAATATCTCTTAATTTAATTGTTTGGTTATTATCTGACTTAAGAATCAAATTATTAAATTCCTCTTCTGTGGCAAAACGTCCTACAGTTTTTACGGTAAGTTCTGTATTATTTCCTTCAATTTTTCCTGCCGGCAAATCAATATTTTCTTTATTTAAAGCTGCTTGAATGTCGAGAGCAGTAATACCAAACGAGCTCATCTTTATTGGGTCGAGCCATAAACGCATGGCATATTTTTTTTGTCCCCAAATCTGAATGGTACTTACACCCGGAATTGTTTGTAATTTTTGAAGAATAACATTTTCGGCAAAATCATCTATTTGCAATTGGTTCTTAACATCACTTTGAATAGTCATTGAAATGATGGCATCAGAATTTGCATCGGCTTTTGTAACAACTGGAGGTGCATCAATATCCAGAGGCAATTGCTTCACCGCTTGTGAAACTTTATCACGCACGTCATTAGCAGCTTCTTCCAGGTTTGCATCTAAATTAAATTCTACGGTTACAACGCTCGAACCAATATTACTTGAAGAAGAAATTGTTCGGATACCTGCAATTCCATTAATAGATTGTTCGAGTGGTTCAGTAATTTGTGATTCGATGATATCGGCATTTGCTCCTGCATAACTCGTTTTTACGGTAATGATCGGAGGGTCGATTGAAGGATATTCTCGAACTCCTAAATATTTATATCCGATTGCGCCAAATAAAACGATGGCTATCGACATTACTGTTGCCAATACCGGCCTATTTATACTTGTGGTTGATAAACTCATTTTCTTTAGGGTATAGGGGTTAGTGATTAGGGTTTAGTAATTCATTTCTAAATAAAAAATTATCACATTAACTCATCATCAAATTATCAAATCATTATTTTACAACCTTAACCTTCGCACCCGGTTTCATTTGTATCACACCATTTACAACAACACTATCTCCTTCAATTATTCCTTTTGTAACTTCAACATTGATATCAGTGCGAGCTCCTATTTCAATTTTTTGTTCAATTACTGAATCGCCTTTTACGATATAAATTTTTTGTCCTTTTAAGATTGGAACAATTGATTGTGTTGGTATCATTAAGGCATCGGGATTGTTTTGCAGAGTTACTTTCACTTTTGCAAACGATCCCGACAATAAGTTTTTATTGCTGTTATCGCAAATTGCACGCACTAAAATATTTCTGCTTATCGGATCGATTTTGGGTTCAATCGCATAAATTTTTGCTTTAAATATTTCTCTTCTGCCTTCAATCGAAAACTCAATATCATTTCCTTTTTTTATCATTGAAATATATTTTTCAGGAACAGAGAATTCAACTTTTATTCGTCTCATGTCCTGAAGTCTTGATATGATATTTGCATTGGTGAGATAACCGCCTTCACTGATATTTCGCAACCCTATTTGTCCGTCAAAGGGCGCAACCACTTCAGTTCTTCTGATCATTTCTTTTATTAAATTGATATCTGCAATGGCACCACTTAAATCAGTTGACGACATATCATAAGTTTCCTGACTGATTCCTCCTTTTGCCAACAATTGTTTATTGCGAGATTGTGTTTGCTCTTTTAATTTTTTTGCATCAATTGCTTTTGTTAATTGTGCCTGAAGATCTGCATCATTTATCTTTATCAGCAGTTGACCTTTTTTTACATTTTCACCTTCCTGAAAATTTATTTTTACAACTCTTCCCTGAGTTTCACTTCTGAGTTCAACTTCTTCATCGGCTAATAAATTTCCAACGGCCTGAATGGTATTTACTAAATCCTGTTTCTTCACTACATACACACTTACATTAAAGCGAGATTGTTTCATTCCTTGTTTTCCACCGGATTGCATTTTCTCGGCATCCTTATTACACATGAGTTTAGGAATGGCAAGTAGAGCTAATATCACTATGAAAATTGCTGTTCGTATAATATTTTTTTTGTTCATGTTATTTTTTTGCTTTTACAAATTTCAAGGAATATTTTTCAGTTGGCAGCAGCGATACATTTGCATCAATTTTTTCGAGCATACTAAAAAAAAGTTGTTGTTCAGTTTTAGTAAACCCTTTAAAGGCTGTTTTGTTTAATTCGTTAAAGCCGATACTAATTTTTTCAATGTATTTATCAGCTTTTTTGGTGATCACAATTCTATGTTCACGTCTGTCGTCAGGGCTTTTTTCACGTTTTACCAAACCCTTTTCCGATAAATAATCTATCACATGAACGATCCTGGTTTTGTCCATATTTATTAAATTGGCAAGTGTTTGTTGGGTGATGTGTTTATGTTTGCTGATGAAATTCAGAATGAAATAATTTCTTTCCAGATCAATTTTTTCGAAATGTTTTGAAACAGCACCGTAGTATTTTTTACTTAATTCATTAAAGCGGTAAGCCAAAGGGGTATCGCTTAATGTCAGTGGATTAATTAACGTATCTTTCTTTACTGTCATAAGCTGCAATGATAGTTGATTTTAACAATAGTTGATGCCAGCAACTATTATTTTCAGAAAGAAAAATTTATCTCAACGTTATTTCAGGATACCAACAGGGTCAAATTTATCAAATACAGTTTTTGTATGAGGGGCATCTTTTAATTCATCGGTTAAGTCTTGTCCGGCCCAATGTTCATAATGTTTTCCGTTTCGCCATAATCGGCTTTTGGTAACATCATAAATAATTCCTTTATAGGCAATCCATACTTCAGGTTTATCCTGACCGTTGCGTAAAGCAAGTTCATTTTTTGTATATGAAGGAAGATTTTCAGATGATGAAATTGGGTGCATTTTTAATTTTATTCTGTTTCAAAGAAAATCAAAATAAATCAAAGACGAATTTTTTTAAACTTCAAACATGACTGCCTCACAAACCAAGGAGTGGCAGGGTGGCAATCAAACACCAAACTGCTAAATGGCAATTCTGTTAAAAATCATTTTTTGTTCCTGTATAAACATTCTACTTTGCAGCTCATAAATTTTATAATTTTAACTTCTAATCAATAAATAATCATGACAAAAGTATCTGTTATTGGGGCCGGAGCCGTAGGTGCAACTTGCGCTGATGTAATTTCATACCGTCAACTTACTGACGAATTAGTATTGCTTGATATTAAAGAAGGTTTTGCTGAAGGCAAAGCGCTCGATATTTATCAAACATCTTCATTGCTTGATTTTAAAACAAAAATTACCGGAACAACCGGTGATTATTCAAAAACTGCTAATTCGGATGTGGTTGTAATTACTTCAGGATTGCCACGTAAACCAGGCATGACACGTGAAGAATTGATTGGCACCAATGCTAACATCGTAAAAAATGTTACCGAAAATGTTTTGAAACATTCTCCTAATGCCATCATCATTGTGATTTCAAATCCAATGGATACCATGACTTATCTTACTTTAAAAACATCAGGTTTAGATAAACATAAAATTATCGGAATGGGTGGAATTTTAGATAGCGCTCGTTTTAAAGGATATTTAGGATTGGCTTTAAACTCTCGCACTGCCGATATTCAAGGAACTGTAATTGGCGGACATGGTGATACCACAATGATTCCTTTAACACGTTTGGCAACTTTAAATGGTGTGCCGATTTCACAATTTTTGAGTGATGACCAAATCAAACAAGTTTCGGCTGATACGATGGTTGGTGGTGCTACATTAACAAAACTTTTAGGAACTTCTGCATGATATGCACCGGGTGCTGCAGGTGCTCTTTTAGTTGAAAGCATTGTACGCGATCAAAAAAGAATTATGCCTTGCTGTGTTTCATTGGATGGCGAATACGGACAAAAAGATATTTGTATGGGCGTGCCTGTTGTGATTGGAAAAAATGGTTGGGAAAAGATCGTTGATTTTAAATTGAACAACGAAGAACAAGAATTATTTAACAAGAGTGCTGATGCAGTTCGTAATATGAATGATGTATTGGCAACTTTGAATTTATAATTTCAGATTACTTTTTTAATATAATTTTGAAGAGACGTTTTTTAAACGTCTCTTTTTTTTGTCATGTCGAGCTTGTCGAGACAATGTTTATTTGAAGTTATATGTTAATTTGAATCTGTCTCGCATTTCGCTTCTCGTCCGATAGCTATCGGACTTGGCTCGAAGTGACAAGTTCAACGTGACAACCCAAACAGACAGTAAATTATATTGCATAAAACTTTAAGTTTACTGAAATGCCTTCACATAAAATCAAACTCATCATCGAAGAAATTGAAAAGAAAAATTACCATCTTTTTATTCAACTAAAGATTGGTGAAAAAGTTGCCAGATTATTGGTTGATACCGGTGCGTCAAAAACTGTTTTTGATTCAAAGTGTGTGTTGCAATTTGTAAAAAAGAAAAAGCTACAGGCAAATAAATCAAAGTCGGTAGGACTTGGCACAAGCGAGGTTGAGACAAAAATTGTTAAAATAAATGATTTGAAATTTGGCACAATGAAAGTAAAGAAAATGGAAGTTGCCGTTTTAGATTTAAGTCATGTAAACCATTCCTACACTGAATTAAAATTACCAAAAATTGATGGTGTTTTAGGCAGTGATTTTTTAATGAAATACAAAGCGGTGATCAATTACCCGAAAGCAATATTGAAGTTGGTGAGTAGCTAAGAAATATTTTCACATTTTGCATTTCACATTTTGTGAAATATATTTGTATCCATGAACACCCCGTCAAATCCATTTCTTATAAGCGGATATTACTCCGCTGAATATTTCTGCGACAGGAAAACCGAAACCGATAAAATTAGGTCAGCTCTGACAAACGGAAGAAATATTACTTTGATATCCAACAGGAGAATCGGGAAAACAGCCCTCATAGAACATGTCTTCAATAGGTTTCGGGGGAAGTCTAATGCCGGATTTATACATATTGATATTTATCCTACACAAAACCTTACCGATTTTTTGAGTGCTTTAGGTAAAGGAATTTTTAATTCGAGAAGCAGTAAAACAACAAAGTTTATTGATACATTGATGAGGTTTTTCAGTAGTATCGGAGCAACCATTGTGTATGATGCTGTGAGCGGTCAGCCATCGTTTGAATTGAAATATCACGATCCCAAACGAACTGCAAAATCAATCGATCATCTGTTCGATTATCTCGAAAAATCCGGGAAACAATTTTATATCGCCATTGATGAGTTCCAGCAGATCAGCAATTACCCGGAGAAAAATGTGGAAGCCTTGCTCCGCAGTAAAATTCAGCATCTGAAAAATGTTCATTTTATTTTTTCAGGCAGCCACAAACATGTACTTATTTCCATGTTCGCGGATTACAAACGACCATTCTATCAAAGTACCGATATGATGTTTCTTGACAGTATTGATCCCGTTATTTATGAAGATTTTATATTCCGTCATTTCAGTAATGCCCGAAGACAAATAAAACGTGAAAGTATTAAAGTCATTCTTGAATGGTGCCGCAATCATACATATTATGTACAATATGTTTGCAACCGATTGTATGCAAAAAACATTAAAAAAATTAACGATGCTGAAGTGCTGGCTGTTTTTAATGAAGTGCTCGAAGAAACAAAAGCTACTTATTTTAATTACCGTAATTTGCTTACCGATGCACAATGGAATTTGTTATGTGCTATTGCCAACGAAGAACATGCGGCAATGCCCACCTCAGCGAATTTCATGAAAAAATACAATCTTGGCGGACCAAGCACCATTAACCGATCGCTGACTGCTTTGCTTGACAAAGAAATGTTACTGAAAGATGAAAAAGGATATTTTGTGTACGATGTTTTCTTTTCGCGATGGTTAGAAGAGTTGCAATAATTAAATTTTCACATTTTGCGTTTCACATTTTGCGAAAAATACCTATTCCTTTTTATATTTATATTACCCGAAATTGAGGGCGCTTTATGCAACGATTTTTTAATGAAATATAAAGCGGTGATCAATTATCCGAAAGCAATATTGAAGTTGGCGGATTAAATCTTGATGTCGCAAATTGCGACTTCAAATTCTTTGGAAGTAGATAAATACGAAAGCAAATTAAAATCTCAACAACTCATCCAACTCTTTTTTAAATCTTTCTTTCGGTAAAAAGTTTTGTTCAAGTTCTGAATTAAAAGGAACAGGTGAATCCAAGCTTCCACTGCGCATAACAGGTGCATCTAAATTTTTAAAACAATGTTGTGCAATATGTGATGCTATCTCTGCTCCAATACCACCCGTTAAAGTATCTTCATGTAAAATAAAAGCTTTGCCGGTTTTCTTCACGCTTGCTTCTACAGCCGTTTTATCCCAAGGTAATAAAGTTCTGAGGTCAATAATATCCGCATCAATTCCGGCTTCCTTAACATGCTTGCTTGCCCAATGCACTCCGGCACCATAAGTTATGATGCTCACTTCATTTCCATCACGTACTTTGCGTGCAGGACCAATTTCTAATTCATAATAATCATCGAAAACTTCTTCTTCCAAATCAACTGCACGGTATAAATTTTTATGTTCAAAAAACAAGATCGGATTTGGATCAGAAAACGAAGCTGCCAACAAACCTTTTGCATCACTTGGCGTTGAAGGATAAACTATTTTTAATCCCGGAACATGAAAGAACCACGCTTCATTGCTTTGCGAATGAAATGGTCCTGCACCAACGCCTGCTCCTGTAGGCATGCGCACCACCACATCAGCATTTTGTCCCCAGCGGTAAAAACTTTTTGCCAGATTATTTACAATTTGATTGAAACCACAAGTCACAAAATCGGCAAACTGCATTTCAACCATTGCCTTCATTCCTTTAATTGATAGTCCGTATGAAGCTCCTAAAATTGCACTTTCACAAAGTGGTGTATTGCGCACTCTATCTTTTCCAAACTCATCAACAAAACCCTGAGTAATTTTAAAAACTCCACCATATTCTGCAATATCTTGTCCCATCAAAATTAAGTTGTCGTGCTTTTGCATCGATTGTTTTAATCCGTCAGAAATGGCGTCAATTAATCGTTTGCGTGAATGTTTATTGGTATTTGGTTTAACGGTTACGTGTTGAAGATTTTCATAATTTTCAGAAGTTTTAGTTGATGTTGGCGCATAAATATCGGCAAGTTCTGTTGCTGTATCCGGAATAAGTTCAGGTTCATTTAAGCCAATTTCAACAGCGTCATCAATTTCTTTTTTAAATGAAGCGCGATACTCAGCAATCATATCATCTGTGAGAATATTCTCTTCTTTTAAAAATTTTTCATAGTTCAGTATCGGATCTTTTTTGCCCCATTCTTCAAACAATTCTTTCGGAACATATTTCGTTCCCGATGCTTCTTCATGTCCGCGCATGCGAAACGTGATGCACTCTAAAATTGCAGGTTTGGGATTGTTACGCATGTTTTCAGAAATAGTATTTACTGCATCATAAACTTCCAGAATATTATTTCCGTCAACTTTAAAAGCATCCATTCCATAACCAATTCCTTTATCAATAAAATTTTTAAAACGATACTGATCATGACTTGGAGTTGATAATCCGTAGCCATTATTTTCAATTAAAAATATGACCGGCAGATCCCAAACTGCAGCAACATTTAATGCTTCATGAAAATCGCCTTCACTTGCTCCGCCATCACCGCTAAAAACTACGGTAACTTTTTTTTCATTTTTCAATTTATTGGCAAGTGCAATTCCATCTGCCACACCAAGCATAGCGCCAAGTTGAGAGATCATTCCAACAATATGATGTTCGTTTGTTCCGAAGTGAAATGAACGCTCGCGACCTTTTGAATAGCCATTCATTTTTCCTTGCCATTGAGAAAATAATTTTGTGAAAGGCATTTCGCGTGATGTCCAAACGCCAATATTTCTATGTAAGGGTAAAATGTATTCGTCACTTTCAAGCGCCATGGTTGTACCAACGCTAATTGCTTCCTGCCCAATTCCGGAGAACCATTTGCTTACTTGCCCTTGTCTTAATAGAATCAGCATTTTTTCTTCTATCATACGCGGCTTAAGCATTCCCTTGTATAAATGTAACAGAACTTCGGTAGAGTAATTTTTTTTATCGAATTGCATGGATATCAAATTTCATTTGCAAAGTAAATGTAAAGGGATAGAGGCGCAAAGAAATAAATAATTCCCTGAGCAGTTTTTTTAATTCTGAGTCAAACTTTTCTTCATAATTATACGTATAAATTAAAGTTTTTTTTTATTTTCGATATAAAGATTGGTAGATCATTTCTCTATGCAAACAAATAATACTCAATTAACACTCATCCCCTTAAGTCTTACATTAGTAATTATTGTTTTGGTTATTGTTATAGCTGTAATTGTACTAAAAATGCAATCACGCATCATGGAAAAGCAAACAGAATCTTTTAAGAATATTTTGCGGACACAGGAGCTGGAGCGTGAAAGAATTGCCAGAGATATGCATGATCAGGTGGGACCACTCTTATCAAAATTAAAGTTAAGTTTTGATTCGTTGGATGCATATCCTAATAAGCAAGATTGGGAAGGCTTTAAGGAAAACAGCAAAGAAATTATCAATACCACAATGAGTGATATCAGAACTACCTCTTATGATCTGATGCCAAGAATTCTCTATTCAAAAGAATTACCAAGCGCAATTGAGGATTTTTGTGAGATGATGAGCAGAGGATTATCTATTCAAATTATGTTCACTTCAGAAAATTATCCCACAACAGTTAGTAAACAATCAGAAGTAAATATTTATCGAATACTTCAGGAAATTATCAGTAATGCTTTAAAGTATTCGAAGGCTAAAAATATGTCGGTGTCGATAAATGGGCAACACGATAAACTTATCATTTTTATTAATGATGATGGTGTTGGATTTGATTTTGATAAAATGAAAAATGATGACACGCAAAGTTTTGGATTAAAAAATATTGAAAGCAGGGTTTCTCTTTTAGATGGAAGGATGCAATTTAAAAGCAAATCAAATTATGTTACCTCATATTTAATCACTTTTAAAAATAGCAAACTGCAATAAATGACAGCCATTTCTAAAACAGAAAATATCAAACGTGTTAATATCATTATTGCCGATGATCATCCGATTTTTCGTGACGGCTTAAAATCGGTATTGAAAAAGATTCCTGAGGTAAGAAAAATTTATGAAGCTGAAAATGGGGCAGAAACGATAACTCTCCTTGAACAGTTTCCGGTGGATATTGTATTTACTGATATTGAAATGCCTTTGATGGATGGAATTGAGTGTACAAAGATCATTCGATTGCGATACCCTAATGTTAAAATTATTGCCCTTACAATGTTTAACAGTATAAAATATATTTTAGATTTATATGATGAAGGTGTGGATGGATATATTTTAAAAAATACAGACATAGAAGAGCTTTCAAAATCTATTAAAGCTGTTAGCAATTCTGAACAATACTATACAAAAGAGATATCAGACGTTTTATACAGTAGTTTATTAAAACGTGAAATAATATCTAATCAAAAATCGGAGCTTGAAAATATTACATCCAGAGAAATTGAAATCATGAAAATGGTTTGCGAACAACTTACATCTTTAGAAATATCAGCGAAACTTTTTATTTCTCCTAAAACAGTAGAGCGACACAAGGAAAATATTTTTTTAAAAACGGGAACAAAAAATCTTGCCGGACTAGCAGTATTTGCAATTAAACATGGTCTATATGAGATTATAAAGTAAAAGCCTTAACAACAAGTGTTAAGGCTTTTGTGAGTAGAGTAATAGGATTGTTTCATAGCTTGAAGAGGTAATCCAAATCAAAATCTATTTTGACTTTAAATCCTACTCAAGTTTATAAAGCAAAAATTTTATTTCCAAGTTTTAACACAAAAATGGGGGAAAACCCCCATTTTTAATATTGCCGGTTTTTAAACCAGTTTTCCTGAAAATTTTTGTAGTACTCAATAATATTTGATGAATCGAAGTGATCGAATAAACTATTCTTCGATCTGCATATTTTCTTCTTCTCCTTCTTCAACTTCTGGCTCAATGCCTTCCATTAAGTTTCTGATTTCCTGTAATTCTTCCTTATTATATTTGTTATGATACTCACCTAATAAGTCAACAAAATATTCAAGGTTTGCTTTACCATCACCATCTTCCAAAAAATTGAAAGTATAATCACCATTCTCTTCAATGTTCTCGTAAGCCATGCGAATCATTTTCACATATCCCGGTTCATTTAAAGTTGCCTTAAAATATTCGCGAAGTTCTTTAAGTTGTGATACAACTTTTTCTCCTACACCATCTTTGGCTAATGTTTTTTTAATCGCGTCAATATATCTGTTCATACAATTTGTTTTGTGCTGCGAAAGTACTCAATTTTGGAAATCAAAAAAATATTCAAATGAAAACACTTTTTACAAATGCGTTAATTGTGCTAACAGTTTTTGTAATTTTTAAGAAGTGGTAGAAATAAATAACTTTGTACAGCAAATGGAAAAACCATTAAAACCCATATTTAACAAACGCATTTTTTGGGATGTGAACTTTGAAGCATTGGATTACGATGCCAAAGCAAACTTTATTATTGAGCGTGTTTTTGAGCGTGGCGATGTTGATGATATCAGACAATGCCGCAGATATTATGGCGATGAGCGAATACAAGAAGCTCTTGTAAACGCAAAATGGTTAAGGCTTGAAACAATCTATCTTGCTTGTGCAGTATTAGATAACAAATTAACAGATTACCGATGCTACACTACAGCACTGTTGAACAAAAAACAGCTAACTTATTAAAAGATTTAATGCAATTGGAAGAGCTGAACAATTTTTGTTTAGTTGGTGGAACGTGTTTGGCATTAAAATATGGACACCGCAAGTCTATAGATTTAGATTTTTTTAACCCTCATCCATTTGACAATAATAAATTAGTAGATATTTTATCTGAAAAATTTCCATCGTTTGTAACAAATAGTTCGGTAAATGCACTAGGAGTTTTCGGTTATATTGATGGAATTAAAGTGGATTTTATAAAGCATCAAAACTTTAAACTCATCGAACCGATAGAAATAATCGATGACATAAGAATGTTTAACGTGAAAGATATTATGGCAATGAAAGTGTATGCTATTTTACAGCGTGGACAAAAAAAAGATTTCTGGGACGTTGCTGAATTATTGAATCATTATAAAATCACAGATTTTATACAAGCATACGAAACTAAATACCCACAAAACCAAATGCTCATTTCCATTAATTACGCCTTAACTTTTTTTGATGATGCCAACGATAGCGAAGATCCTGTAAGTCTTAAAGGTCAAACTTGGGAAAGCGTGCAACAAACTATCAGCAAAGCCGTGAGAGAATATTTGAGTTGAGGGCTGAATCAAAATAGGCTAATCATTTTATTTGAACTCGAACTGACAATTTTTTATAACGTGTTGTCTTGTTGAGCTTGCCTACCTGCGGCAGGTTTTATCGAAACATTTGGGAAGGCATAGCACTGTTCTCGATGAACTCGAACTGACATTTTTTTATAGCGTGTTGTCTTGTTGAGTATTGTCGAAACATGTGGGAAGGCCCAACACTGTTCTTGATGAACTCGAACTGACAATTTTTTCGAACGTGTTGCCGTGTTGAGTATTATCGAAACATTTGGGAAGGCACAGCACTGTTCTCGATGAACTCGAACTGACAATTTTTTATGAGAGCGTTGTCGTGTTGAGTTTTATCGAAACATTTGGGTTTGCATAATAATGTTCTCGATGAACTCGAACTGACAATTTTTATTAAGAGCGCTTTGTCTTGTTGAGTATTATCGAAACATTTGGGAAGGCACAACAATGTTCTTGATGAACTCGAACTGACAATTTTTATGAGAGCTTTGTCTTGTTGAGCTTGCCTACCTGCGGCAGGTTTTATCGAAACATTTGGGTAGGCACAACACTGTTCTCGATGAACTCGATTTGACAAGTTTTTTATAAGCGCGTTGTCATGTTGAGTTTTATCGAAACATTTGGGTTGGCATAACAATGTTCTCGATGAACTCGATCTGACAAGTTTTTTATAAGCGCGTTGTCATGTTGAGTTTTTTCTAAACATTTGGGTTGGCATAGCACTGTTCTCCATGAAATTGAGCCGATATATTAATGTCGAACTACAATATGCAAGATATTAAATAATTATTTCCCCCACCTTGCTGCCATACGTAGGGTATAGCTCACAAAATCATTCATTCCATTATCATACTCTTTATTTTCTAACGAATTTCCATTTTCATCCAGCACTTGTTTTGTGAAATGCGATTCAAAAAATTTTGAAGAAACAAAAGAATTGAGATCCAAATAACTGATCACTTTATTTAAAATAGTGGTGAGGTGTAAGGATGGAATTTTACCTCCTTTTCCGGTTGATACACCCACCAAAGCGAATATTTTTTCGTCAAACAAATGTTTAAAATTTCTGTCCCCCATACGGTGAAGCATGTTTAAAATTTCGGGAGTGGTGGTATAATTATATTCGGGCGAAATGAGAAAAACAATTTGTGCATTGCTCATTCCATCTACTAATTTTTTTTGAAAAGCCGACAAGTTATTCAGCGAAACTTCAGCCTGATTAATCAAGGGAATATCGTACTGCTGAAAATCAATCAAGGTAACAGTGTGTTCATTTTTTAAAAGGCGCTCTAAAGCATAACCAACTCTGATGGTATTATTATTTGCTCTTGCTGATCCTGATATAATGCAGATGTTCATAGTATTGGTTATTGAGTTACTGTGTTATTGGTTATTGGTGGGGACGTTGTATTGTTGGTTGTAGAGACGTTGCATGCAACGTCTCTACTGAATAAATTTTTTAATATATCGGTAAATATTAAAATCAGTTTTCGTTGTTAAAGCTTTCAAATCAATTTCAATTTGTTCGATAGAAATATCTTTTGTGCGCATATTTCGAATCATCATCATCGCTTTTTCGGCAAGCAAATGAATTTTTTTATCGCTGTTATGCGAGGCATGAATATGTTTTTCAATTGCTATTAAAAGTTCTTCAATACCTTCATTTTTTGATGCAACAGTTTTTATCACAGGAGCTTCCCAACCATTGCGAATATTGGTATGAGCGGCCATAAATAAATTGTTATAAAAAGTATCAGCGCCTTCGCGATCTGATTTGTTTACAACATATACATCGGCAATTTCCATCACTCCACTTTTCATTGTTTGAATTTCATCACCTGCTTCGGGCACTAAAACTAAAACTGTTGTTTCAGCCAATGCTGCAATCTCCACTTCACTCTGACCAACGCCAACTGTTTCGATAATAATATGATCAAAATTTGCAGCACGAAAAACATCACATACTTCAAAAATCTTTGGTGCAAGTCCACCTAAACTTCCGCGTGTTGCCATGCTTCTGATAAAAACATTTGGATGTAAAAAATGTTCGCTCATGCGCAACCTGTCGCCCATAATTGCACCATGATTAAATGGCGAACTTGGGTCTACGGCAATGATGGCTATTTGTTTTTGTTGATCAGTTAAATGTTTTACCAATGCATTGATAAGGGTGCTTTTCCCGGCTCCTGGAGGACCGGTAATTCCTATGATAGGAATATGTTTATCGAAAGTTAATTGCTCCAAAAATGATTCATATCCGGTGGTTTCATTTTCAACCATCGAAATACAACGTGCCAAAACGCGCTTATCTCCTTGTTGTAATTGTTGGATTGTTTCGTTCATAATTTATTTCGTAGATACTTTGCATGCAACGTCTCTACAAATGTTGTTTGTTAACACGAAATTTTATCTACACGATTTTGATGTCTTCCTCCTTCAAATTCCATCGACAAAAAATTATTTACGATTTTTTTTGCAAGATCAATGTCGATGAAACGTGCGGGTAAACATAAAATATTTGCATCGTTATGTTGGCGAGCAAGTAAACCCAAATCTTCTGTCCAGCAAAGTGCGGCACGAATTCCCTGATGTTTATTAGCTGTGATGGCAACACCATTTCCGCTACCGCAAATTAAAATTCCAAATTGTGTTTCTCCTTTTTCAACTGATAAAGCAACAGGATGTGCAAGATCCGGATAATCGACAGAGGCCTCAGAAAAAGGACCAAAATCTTTTACTTCATGTCCTTGAGAAGAAAGCATTTTAATAATTTCCTCTTTAAAAATAAATCCGGCATGGTCGCCACCAATTGCAATTTTCATATTTATATTTCTATTAATTTAGCCACAGATTACACAGATTTTTTATTGATTACTTTGCCCATCATTATTTGAAATCTGAAGCAACTTATTTCTTAACAAGTTTAAATTTTATTTTTTTCGACACTCTTTGCAACAAAAATACTTATTTCAAATAAACCATAAAGAGGGATAAACATCATAATTTGACTTGCCATATCTGGCGAAGGAGTAAGTATTCCGGCAAGAAGCAGAATAATGATAACTGCATATTTTCTGTTTTTTTTCATCCACTTGCTACCAATTATTCCAAGTTTAGTAAGGAAATAAACCAACATTGGTAATTCAAAAACCAAACCTGTTGCAAGTGTTAATGTTGAAATGAATGAGATATAAGATTCGATATTTACTTCATTGCTCACAGCATCGCTCACACGATACGAGCCTAAAAAGTTTATTGATAATGGAGAGAGAAGAAAGTAACCAAACAACACTCCGATAAAAAAAAGTAGCGATACAAAAAAAACGATTCCTTTAGCATACCCTTTTTCGTTTGCGTTTAATGCAGGTTTGATGAAACGCCAAACTTCCCAAATAATATAAGGAAACGCTAGAACAATTCCGGAGATGAAAGCAACAAAAATATGCTGCGTAAATTGCCCCGACATGGTGATGTTCTTTAATGTGAATCCCATTTCTTTGATGCAATACTCATCATTACCTGCAAGCAAAAGCGATAGTTTGCAAAACATGCGATAGGTCCAAAAATCAACATGCGTTGGACCAAAAATAATCACGTCAAACAAAATATGTTTGTTCACAAAAGCAGTAACTCCAAAAATTAATATTGCTAAAGCCGAGCGAAAAAGATGACCTCTCAGTGCATCAATATGGTCGAAGAAACTCATTTCTTTTTCTTCATGTATTTCTGAATTTTCTTGATCTATTGCCATCCTTTTTTGTTTTCGTATTTACGTAAATGCACCATTGCGTAATTACGATTTTAATAAATTTTCAAGTGAGTTTTCGTGCAAAGTTTTGTATTCACTTACACTTCCAAAATCAACATGATTCACTTTGATATTTCCATTAGTAACAATACCAAGTTTTTCAAATTTCACATTCATGGTGGTTAATAGTTCTTCTACAGCTTTGCATTCTGATCCATTAATTGAAACAACAACTCTGCTTTGAGACTCACCAAATAAAAACGCATCTGTACGCACTGTCTTGTCCTGCTTGTCATTTCGAGCGGAGTCGAGAAACGAGATATCAAAACTTAGGTTTCTAACCATAGCACTTTCGAGCAAAGTAATAAACAATCCTCCTTCACTCACATCGTGTGCAGATAAGATTAAGTTATTTGCGATTAATTTTTTTACTGCTTGTTGCATGGTGTATTCCTCATCCAAATTAAAATGCGGAGCTGGAGAAAGTTGCACACCATGTTGAGATACCAAATATTGTGAAGATGAAATATCATTTCTGCTTTCACCTATCATATAAATAACATCACCATCATTTTTAAAATCGAGGGTCATGTGTTTTTTATTGCCGGTAATTAAACCAACCATTCCAATTGTTGGGGTAGGGAATACCGCATTATCATCATTACTCTGATTATAAAAACTTACGTTACCACCAGTTACAGGAGTGTCAAATTTTTTACAAGCTTCGCTCATTCCTTTTACTGCATAAACAAATTGATAATACATTTCGGGATTATAAGGATTTCCAAAATTTAAGCAATTGGTAACAGCTGCCGGATCACCACCACTGCAAACAATATTTCTTGCTGCTTCACTTACAGCTATCATGGCACCAACAAATGGGTCGGCCTGAACGTAACGTGAATTACAATCAGTTGTCATGGCAATAGATTTATCGGTTCCTTTAACTTTTACAACAGCTGCATCGCTTGGAGCATTAGTGCTTTGGTTGATAGTTCCCACCATCGAATCGTATTGATTGTAAACCCATTTACGTGAACAAATATTTGGATGTGCTGCTAAACTTTTAGCCACAGATTGCACAGATTTCGCAGATGAATTTTTTTCATCAAAAGATAAATCTGGAATAGAATTAATGTTAAACTTTTTTATTTCTTCAAAATATTTAGGCTCTTTGTATTCGCGAACATAAACAGGAGCACCTCCGCCAAGTACCAAACTTTCGCCTGGAATATCAGCAACAAGTTCGTTGTTCATATAATATTGAACGCGTTCGGTATCGGTTACTTCTCCGATGATCGCATAAGTAAGATCCCATTTCTCAAAAATTTTCTCTACTTCTTTTTCTCGTCCTTTATTTACAATTACCAACATCCTTTCCTGAGATTCACTTAACAAAATCTCCCAATCCTTCATATCCTTTTGGCGCATTGGAACTTTATCCAACCACACTTTCATTCCGGTTTTGCTTTTGGCGCTCATCTCACTTGTTGAGCAGGTGATACCCGCTGCGCCCATATCTTGCATGCCAACAACAGCACCTGTTTTAAGTAATTCGAGACTTGCTTCCAAAATTAATTTTTCCCAAAATGGGTCACCAACCTGAACACTTGGAAGATCTTTTGCTGAATCTTCGGTAATATCTTTTGATGCGAATGCCGCACCATGAATTCCATCTTTACCGGTTGCTGAACCAAAAATATAAACAGGATTTCCAAGTCCCTCGGAGATTGCTGAAACTGTTTTTCCAACTTCCGCAATACCAACACTCATGGCATTAACAAGGGGATTGATCTGATAGCAATCATCAAAATAAACTTCACCACCAACAGTTGGAATGCCAAAAGCATTTCCATAATTACCGATTCCTTTTACAATTCCTCGCACGAGCCATTTAGTTCGTTCGTCATTGATGTTTCCAAAACGAAGAGAATTTAATTGAGCAATAGGGCGAGCTCCCATCGAAAAAATATCGCGGTTAATTCCGCCAACACCAGTTGCAGCACCTTGGTATGGCTCAAGTGCACTCGGGTGGTTATGACTTTCAATTTTAAAACAACAAGCTAATCCATCACCAATATCTATCAAACCAGCATTTTCTTCTCCGGCTTTTGCAAGCATTTTTTCACCCTCTTTGGGTAAAGTTTTTAACCATATAATGGAGTTTTTATACGAACAGTGCTCGCTCCACATTACCGAATAAATACTCAATTCAGTAAAATTCGGAGTTCTGCCGAGTATCTCTTTTATCTTTTCAAATTCTTCGGGCAGCAGGCCGAGTTGCTTTGCCTGTTCAACGGTTGCCAATTGTTTATTGCTAAATTGTTCGCTCACTTTTATGGTGTTTTTGGAAGAGGCAAATTTGTTTAATAAATCTCATTAAACATAGTTTTAAGTTTATAAATAATTAACATATAAAATAAAATTTTCAATTATTCTTGCACCCAGTATCTTACCCCTCTGAAATAACTCATTTACTAAGCCTTAAAACTCTCTCATTTTTGTGTTAGATTTTTCTGATACGCTTTACTCAAAAAAGTTTTACTAACCTTAAAAAATTAAAATGAACAAAATTATTACGCTTTTTGTTGCGGTTGCTTTTGCTTCAATGGTATCGGCACAAACTACACTTCCAACTTCATGGGATTTTACCACTCCAGGAATTAGCACACCTCCAAATGGCTGGACATTAAATTTGGGAACAAACGGAAACCTAACTTATGCTTCGGGTATAGGCGATATTTTGTCTTGCAGATTAGATGCAGCAGGAGAAAATGTGGTGATTTGGTTTGCTGATAAACCGGGTGCTGTTAGTTATTACTTAAAAGGAACGGCTATTTCTCCAAATCCTCCTTTCAGTGGGGCATTTACAATTCAGGAAGGTCCTGATACAAGCCATTGGAGCGATATGCAAACAGTTACAACTATGACAGGTTCATTTGTAAGGTATGTGAATACTCCACTTGCAACGTCTCGTTATATTCGTTTTTATTACACTACTAAAGTTTCAGGAAGTAATGTTGCCCTCGACAGTATTTTAATTTTATCAGCACCGGCAAGTCCTAATGCTGCTATTAATGTAAAGCAAGGTACAACGAGTTTAGTAAATGGAAATACTTTTTCAATCGGAAAAAGTGCTTCAACTTTATTTACAATTGAAAACAAAGGAACTTCTCAGGCATTAACTTTAAGCAATAAAAGCATTACAGGTGTAAATGCATCTGATTATACAATTGGTTATTTTCCATCATCTATTGCAGCAAACAGCAGTGATACTTTTAGAATTGTTTTTAATCCGGCATCAAATGGTTCACGAAAAGCAACTTTAAGTTTCAATTCAAATGATTCTTTAAAAAATCTTTTCGGAATTGACCTATACGGAATAGGAGGAAATTATGCATCTGAGCCAACTCAACAAGCTACAAATATTTCTTTCACAAATTTAAAAGCATATACCTTGAATGTGAGTTTTAAAAATCCTTCAAGTACTCCAGAAAAATATATTGTACTACGTAAAAAAAGTGCAGCAATTACAGAAGTGCCCGTTGATGGACAAATATATGTAAGAGGTGATTATATTGGTGGTGCGCAGGTTGTTTACATTGGAACTGATACAAGCTTTACTCCAACAAATATTATCGCTAATACTACTTATTATTTTTCAGTATTTTCATGCAA
>Ga0194047_10000441_pt1 | contig 28158 bp, 25 predicted proteins | sample JunL225m_MetaG_2_FD_160070 | JGI IMG/M metagenome (GOLD analysis project Ga0194047, IMG submission 160070) | Anoxic zone freshwater microbial communities from boreal shield lake in IISD Experimental Lakes Area, Ontario, Canada - Jun2016-L221-5m | ecosystem: Environmental > Aquatic > Freshwater... | reverse complement strand
GGGTTAGTAAGTACGGGAATCAGATTCCCTTCACAATATTAATTATACTTTTTTCTAATTCAAAAAATATTTTAAACAAATTTATTGACGTTATCCACAATTGGGCTATTTAAACAAGTTTAAAAAAATAATTTTTATACAGATTGATGCTTTGATAAAATAAATATTGCAACATTTTATAAAATTTTAATTTACTGAAACATTGATGAATAAAGGATTTCAGAAGATTCTATTTTTTAAATTTTTATTTACTGGTATGTAATTGTTGTGATGAGACCACCTAGAGATAAGGCATTTTTTATATAGAAATTGGGTAAAAAGATTTTTTTACAAAAAAGCCTCGTTACCTTTGATTTAGGCCAAAAACATACATATGAAGCTCCCTGCACCTATTTCGGTAAAATGGTTGTCTACTTTTACAAAGTCAGAAATGATAGGTAATACGCAATTAGAAATTACCGGAGTAAATGAAATTCATCAAGTGGAAAAAGGTGATATTGTTTTTGTAGATCATCCAAAATATTATGATACTTGCTTAAACAGCGCAGCTACTTGTATCCTTATCAATAATAAAGACGTAAGCATACCAGCAGGTAAGACATTGTTATTTTGTGCGGATCCTTTTGAAGCTTATTCAAAAATTGTAGAACACTTTAAACCTTTGTTGCTATCGGATGAAGCCATCAGCAAGCATGCTGTAATTGGAGAAGGTACCATTGTGATGCCCCGTGTTTTTATAGGACCCAATGTTGTGATTGGTAAAAACTGTATCATTTATCCGAATGTAACCCTATTGCCTGATACGATTATAGGAGATGATGTTATTATACAAGCAGGTACAGTGATTGGTAGTGACGCCTTTTATTACAATACGAAAAAGAATCGTCCGGCTTGGTATAAAAAAATGCCAAGTTGTGGCAGGGTGCTTATTGAAGACAAAGTAGAAATAGGGGCCAATTGTACCATTGACAAAGGGGTAAGTGGGGATACCATTATTGGCATGGGGACCAAGATGGACAATATGGTGCATGTGGGTCATGACACGCAAATCGAAGCCAATGGATTATTTGCCGCACAAGTGGGTATAGCTGGAGGCGTTAAAATTAAAGCAGGCGTCACCATTTGGGGCCAAGCCGGAGTAGGTAAAACCTTAACCATTGGTGAGCATGCAACCTTATTGGCAAGAACTGGCGTTGTTGGAGATATCGAAGGCAATAAAGTTTATATGGGATTCCCCGCCGAAGAAGCCAGTATCAAAAGAAGAGAATTGGTTTGGATCAAACGCATCCCAGAGCTTTGGAAAAAAATGATGGAATAGCTTAGGCTAAATGATGTTGCTCTTTTAATTCAGCACAAACCCTGTTGATGGTACTATCCATCTCACGGTATTTAAAATTAGGGAAGGCTTCTAAAAATTTTGCATTGTTAAAATGAACCACAGCTTGTGCTGTTGCCGCTGTCTCTTTGGTAAGCAAAGGTGTTTTACCCGTAATCATTCCTTTTAATGCTTCTAATCTCCAAACAATGGCAGCTAATAGCGGCGTTACTTTTCTATGAGGAGGTCTTTTATTAAATGCTTGCGCAATTTTAGTGAACACGGTTTGATAACTTAAATTTTCGGCACTAATTACATAGCGTTGTCCAGTAATGGGACTATCCATTAACCATTGCATCGCATCTATCACATCCAATACATCTACAAAACCACTCACGCCATTGGTATACCAAGGAAATTGATCATAAGCCGATTTAAAAATTTCTGAAGAGCCCTTGGTCCAATCTCCAGCGCCAAAAATAATCACTGGATTCACGATGGCTACATTCAATCCCTCTCCCATGCCACGCCATACTTCCATCTCTGCTAAATATTTAGATTGCCCATACACACTATTACTGGTGGCTGCTGTCCAACTCATGGTTTCATCAATAGCAACATCTTCTCTTATACGTCCTAATGCAGCAACAGAGCTTACAAAAACCAATTTGTCAATTTTTTTTTCGACGCATAGATTCACCACATTGGCTGTGCCTTCTTGATTGGCTTTGATCATGCGCGCCGCTTGGCTGGGCACAAAAGAGACAATGGCTGCACAGTGGTACACTTGACGCGCCCCTTCCATGGCTTGCTCTAAAGAAACAATATCTAATAAATCCCCGGCCATCCATTTCACTTTTTCTGCACCTTCAAATGCAGGTATTTCTTTTCTGTACAAGGCTGTGACTGCTTTGTTCTTAGCTAATAAAGATTGTATTAAATGCGATCCCACTAAACCACTGGCACCTGTAACAAATATCATGGAGCTTTTATTTATCTTTTAATAATTTAGAAATGTCTTGCTTTAATTGCTCGATTTCTAAGGCTTTCAACCCATCGTAAATTTTTCCTCGCACTTTCCCTTTTCTATCTATCAATGCAAAAAATTGAGTATGCATAAATTGGTCCTCCATTTTTTCTACATTATTTTTTGGATCATCTAACAAATAAGAACCTCGAGCCATTTGGTATAAACTGTCTTTTCTACCGGTTAAGAAAACCCAGATTTTTGTGTTTACCCCTAATGAATCTGCATATTTTTTAAGCACAGGAGCCGAGTCTGTTCCTGGATTACAAGTATGGGATACAATTTGAAAATCGGGTTCATTTTTATAAATAGAATAAATGTCTTTCATATGGGTATTGAGCTTGGGGCAGATACCTTTACAGGTGGTAAAAAAATATTCTACCACGGTTATCTTATTTAAAAGCTCCTTATCGGTAAATTTATTCCCATCTTGATTGGTAAAGCTAAAGGGTTGCACATAACTTAATATAGGCAATTGCACTTTCCAATTGTCTGTTCCTTTAAATAAAAAATAATAAAAACCTACCAGCAATAGGGCAAAAAACAATACATAGCCCACTAGTTTTTTTGACATAAAAAGAAAAATTTAATCGTTCAATGAAGACACCGTAAAGGTAATATTATTTTTCTGCTCGTATTTGAATTACCTTTGGACTATGTTTAAAAAATGGAATTGGGATGCGATTGGGATTGGCGCTTCTTTAGCCTGCGCCATTCATTGCGCACTATTGCCTTTATTTTTTAGCAGTTTGCCTTTATTGGGCATTAATATATTGCACAATATCCAATTTGAGCTGGGCATGATTTTGCTTTCATTTGCTATTGGTACTTATTCTTTGTACCACGGTTATAAAAAGCATCATCATTCTTATAGACCCATGATATTGTTTACGATTGGTATTCTAATTATGTTAAGTAGAATGCTTTTTAGATCGATTGAACTTTGGTTGCTTTTCCCTGCTGCCTTTTTAATCATTTTTGCACACATCAACAACCACATGAGCTGTCGCGTTCACAATCATGCACACGAAGACGATTGTGATCATCAATAAAATTGTATAAAATAGGATGGTTTAAGAAAAAGTAAAACTTACCTCTCCATCTTTTTCATCCTTAAGCTGAATGCCCATTTCCATTAATTGATTGCGGATTTTATCACTGGTTGCAAAATCTTTTTTTGCTTTGGCTTCTTTGCGTATTTCAATTAATAAATGAACAACACCATTCAATTGTTTTCGATTCGTACCAGACTCTACGCGTATCCCTAATACTTCCTCTATATAGATAAGCAACTGTGCTTGCATCCATTGCCAAGTAGCACCTGCGACTGCATCTACTGCAATATGTTTGTCTTTTAAGGAATTGATAACAGGTACCATTTCAAATAAATTAGCTACTACTTTGGCCGTGTTTAAATCATCTTCCATAAACTCAGGCAATTCATTCACCCAAGTTTTTAGTTGTGTATCTAAATCTACATCCTTAGCAATCGTATCTGTATTAAATGTTTGTGCTTTTAACCATTCATATGCATCCATCAAACGGCGCAATGCTTTTTCAGAAGCTTGCAAGGCTTCATTGCTAAAATCGAGCGTGCCACGGTATTGACTTTGTAAAATAAAAAATCTTACAGTCATAGGGCTATAGGCCTGTGTTAGAATAGGATGCGTACCATTAAACAATTCGCTAAGCTTTACGACATTATTGTAACTCTTACCCATTTTACGGCCGTTAATGGTAATCATATTATTGTGTACCCAATAGCGTGCTGGCATTTCATGATTGCATACCGTACTTTGTGCAATCTCACATTCATGGTGCGGAAATTGTAAATCCATTCCACCTCCATGTATGTCAAATTTCTTTCCTAAATATTTTGTAGCCATGGCCGAGCATTCAATATGCCAGCCCGGAAAGCCTTCACCCCAGGGACTTTGCCAACGCATGATGTGTTCAACTGGCGCTTTTTTCCATAAAGCAAAATCTACTTTATTTTTTTTCTCGTCTTGATTTTCTAATTCACGGGTCGTATCTAATTGATCTTCTAAATTACGTCCACTTAAAATTCCGTAGGGTTGATTTTTTTTAGCGTACACATCATTGTATTTAATGACGTCAAAATAAACCGATCCATTGGCTTCATATGCAAATCCATCTGCAATGATTTTTTTAATCATTTCGATTTGCTCTATGATATGTCCAGTTGCAGTAGGTTCAATGCTGGGAGGTAAATTATTAAACTGGTCCATGGCAAAATGATACAAATGCGTATACTTTTGTACTAGTTCCATGGGTTCCAATTTTTCTAAAATGGCTTTGCTGGCAATTTTATCTTCGGCAACTTTACCTTCTTCTTCAAAATGTCCTGCATCGGTAATGTTTCTGACATACCTTACCTTATAGCCTGCATGTAAAAGATAGCGATACAAAACATCAAAAGTGACAAATGGCCTTGCATGCCCCAAATGACTCTCTCCACTTACCGTAGGACCACATACATACATCCCCACATAAGGTGCATTTAAGGGTTCGAAAACTTCTTTTTGTCTGGTTAGTGAATTGTATAGCTTGAGTGGCATAATAAGTATTGGCTCAAAGATATTTTATTTTAAATAAACTCGCTTAATTCTTCTTTAAAACTAGATCGGCCATAATCATATGGTGGTCGCTTAAGTTTTCATCGATCGACTCCCATGCCTTAACTTCCCAGGCCTCGTTGGCTAAAATATAATCAATTCTTAAAGTAGGTGATATGCCTAAAAATGTAGCTCCAATACCAAAGCCTTTTTCTAAAAATGCATCCTGCCAATTTCCTTTAATAAGTTGATAGGTATAGGAGCTAGGTACATCATTAAAATCGCCCGTAATGATGCTGGGATAAATACTTGTTGACAATTGCTGCTGTACAATTGCTGCTTGTACCGCTCTTTCTGTAAAGCTATTGCGTAATTTTTTTAATACCCCTTTATTTGCATAGAGGGCTTTTTCACTAGAAATACTCAATTCATCGATGGCTTCAAAATCGTTCTGTTTAAATCGATAAGATGCCAAATGCGTAGTAAATACTTGTATGGTGTCATCTCCTTTTAATATGGTTGCTTCAATTAAACTTTCTTGATTCAAAAAACCAATACGCTGCGCATGTAAAATTTTATATTTTGAGAAAAGGATAGAACCGGCAAAATAATCATTATCCGCAATCTGAAAATCTTTACTAAAATAATAATAGGGTAATTTTTTAGTAAAGTAGGCTGTGTGATTGGCTATATCATTGGGCCTTTCATTGGTATTGTACTCTTGCATGCAAACAATATCTGGATCCCATTTTTGAATGGAATAAGCAATTTCCTGGGTGCGTAATTTTAGATTGTTGTTTGGGCTCATTCCATTAAACCCTTTCACGTTCCAACTAATTACTCTTAAAGTATTTTCTTTCTTTTTTTGTGCAAATGGAATGCCCGGATGCCAAGCAAATAGCACCCAACAAATTTTCCATCCAATGATTAAACTAAGTAGTGGGAACAAAGCAGCAATAGGCTTTGCGATAAGCCAAAGGACAATTAAAAAAATTTCAATTGCAATTAAATAAGGAGCCATCAATCCTAAAAAACCATTCACCCAAATAAAAGAAATGGGCTTAAAAAATAAGGGATATAAAAATAAAATACTTGCTATTAAATTAAATAAGAATAAGACAAGTTTGCCAACAATTCTTATTCTTGATTTTTTTGCCATAAGGAGCAGTGCTTATTTTTTAGGAGCCAAACTATTGTTTACCAAATGTAATAGTTGATGCATCCATTTTCCTAAATCAACCCCCTTATTTAATAACATGATATAAATAGCCCCAGTGCTTGCGCCTATAAAACTAGCAATAATTGTGGCCCATTCTAGATGCATAAAAGAAAAACATTGCACCACGAAATAGCCTAAACCCAATACCCATAGTGGAATGCCGCCGCCTATATTTTGTAATAAGCGATGCTTAGGTACAAGTAAAACTGCGGCTAATGCAATGGCCATTACACTTGTAGCTGCTCCCATAAAAGGCGCGTTACCCCCCAACAATATATAAACAAAGCCTCCAAGAATGCCACTATAAAAATAGATAGGGAATAAATGTTTGTTAGAATTGGCTGCCTGCAACACTACCCCAAAAGCGGTTAACCAGATCATATTGGTTAATAAAATCCAAAATCCTTCATGTACCCAATTGTAGGTAAATAGGGTCCAAGGTTGGTGTAAGAGTATTTGAAGATTAGCATATAAAATACTTGGGTGTACAATTTGCATATAAAACTGCTCTAATGAAATGCTACTTAAATAATAAACTACTTTCAAAAACCCAATGAAAGTAAAGACCACCAAATTAACAGTGATTAATGCAATTAAAGCATTGTTATCGGCACCTAAGATGGGTTTATCTGAACCTGAAGCTTGCATTTTATATAATTATTAATTAAGCAAAGGGGTGACGGTTGCGCTTGCTCCAAATATATACCAATACAAAGCCCACAATGGCACCACCCACATGCGCCCATCTTGCCACATTGTCGCCAGCAGAATTTTCAATGGCTTTATACAACTCAAAAGCAAAATACAAAATACCCAACCATTTTGCTTTAATCGGGAATAGAAAATAAATATAGATATAGGTATTGGGGAATAAATATACAAAGGCAATTAAAATTCCAAAGACAGCACCACTGGCTCCAAGGGTAGCCGTACTAAGCATTTTATTATAGTAGGAACTAATTAGATCCATCAATTGCGGTGCTAAGCCCGGCGTGTCCAAGCTTACTTTATTCTCAGACAAAATTCTTGCCAATGGAATATCATGTGCTTTTGAAAATGCATAAACCGCATCTGTAAAGCCTGGTGCACTGCTCTTACTTAATCTTAATAAATTTGCATATTCACTGGCTAACGGAATCAACTGATAAGATAATATAGCTAAGTGAATGACTGCGGCGCCTACTCCACATAAAAAATAAAACAATAAAAATCTTTTAGGGCCCCATACGTTTTCTAAAATAGACCCAAACATCCATAAGGCAAACATATTGCCTAAGATATGTCCAAAGTCGCCATGCAAAAACATATGGGTAATAATTTGCCATGGCTTATACAAATTACTTTGCCATGCATGCAATGCAAAATAATCTTCAAAAGAAAATGAACTTGTTGGACCAGCAAAAGTATTTTGTGCCAAAAAAACCAACCCATTGATGATTAATAAATTTTTTATAATAGTGGGTAAAACTTCGAAACGCGTTGGCCTAAATTGAGTCATTCTTTTTTATTTTCTATTTACAGTAAATTGGTTCTTTTTAATTGTACCACATTTTCTATATGCAAGGTATGCGGAAACATATCTACTGGTTGTATTTTGGTAACCGTATACTTTTCATTCAATAAAGATAAGTCTCTTGCCTGAGTTGCCGGGTTGCAACTTACATATACGATGATGGGCGCTTCCATGGCCAATAATTTATGTACTAATTTTTCATGCATGCCCGCTCTTGGAGGGTCTGTAATGATGACATCGGGCTTACCATGTGCTTCAAAAAATTGATCATCACAAATTTTAATGACATCGCCAGCAAAAAAAGCAGTGTCTGTTAAATGATTCAAACGCGCATTTTCTTTGGCATCTTCAATGGCTTCTTCCACCAGCTCTACACCAATAATTTTTTTTGCTTGCTGGCTACAAAATATGCCAATACTCCCTGTTCCACAATACAAATCATATACAATTTCCTTGCCAGTTAACTCTGCAAAATTGCGCGTTACTTGATATAGTTTTTCAGCTTGTTTTGAATTGGTTTGAAAAAAAGATTTTGGACTTATTTTAAATTGAAAGTCCTCAAGCTGTTCTGTGATATAGCCAGTGCCCGAATACACTTGAGGTACCAAATCTTGCATGCTGTCGTTTCGTTTACCATTGATGGTATACAATAGGGTGCTGATTTGTGGGAAGCGGGCTAATAATATTTCAAACAATGCCTTTCTTTCTTTTTCAGCTTCATAACCCAATACTACATTCACCATCCATTCTCCTTTGGTCGTATTGCGTATAAACATATTGCGCACCCACCCAGTATGCAATTTAATATTGTAAAAAGGCATTTTATGTTCTAGCGCAAAAGCTACAACCGCTTTTCTTAAATCATTGGTGGGTTCTGCTTGTAAATAACAAGTATCTATCTCTACCACTTTTTCAAAAAATCCTCTTGCATGAAAACCAGCCACACCAGGCGCCTTAGGCACTAGGTCCATATTAGGATTTGCCTCAGTGGCAGCTTTCATGGCTTTAAATTCAGTAAAGGGTATAAATTTTTCAGTAGCAAAAGTGTATTCTACTTTGTTGCGATAACCTTGCGTTTGTTCAGCGCCAAGAATCTCTGGAATAGGCGGCAATGCGACTTTTGCAATGCGTGTTAAATTGTCAACAACCTGTTTGTGTTTATAAACCAATTGTTGCGCATAGGGAAGCATTTGCCATTGGCATCCTCCGCAAACGCCAAAATGACTACAAAATGGGGTGACTCTTATTTTAGAATAACTATGAAAATGCTTTACAAAACCCGATCCCCAATCGGATTTGTTTTTTTGTAATTGAATGTCTACCACATCGCCTGGCACAGCACCTTCAACAAAAATCACTTTGCCATCTACACGCGCCAGGGCCTTTCCCTCGGCAGCATAATCTTCAATCAATACTTTTTCTAATAAAGGGGCTTGTTTAAATTTTCTCACTGATGCAAAGGTACTATGCTATGCTTTAAATTGTATTAAAAGGAGCCACTAATTCTACACTGGTTTGTTATTTATATTCTTATTTTTACTTTGTTATTTAAAAGATTAAAGAAACCTAGCTTTTATGAGAATATTTTTATGGATCTTTTTTTGTTTTCCACTGATTGCTTTTGGGCAAAGCAAAAAACCTGCTAGCGATGCAGTCAATTCCAAAATGGGACATAGCATTTTTATTACCATGAAGCCCTATCAAAATACCAAAATATATATTGGCACCAATTACGGTAAAAACAAAGTACTGGCAGACTCTTGTTTGCTAAATGAAAAAAGCGAAGGTGTTTTTGAATCCAAACAAAAACTAACTCCTGGTATTTATTTTGTGGTGTCTCCAAAGTATAGCATTTTATTTGATTTTTTAATAGATGAAGCGCAACATTTTAAAATTAGCGCAGACACTACTGCATTAGATAAAGTAGCAATCACTGGCTCACCAGATAATATTTTATTTCAAAATTATTCTAAAGAAATCAATGCTTTATTTTTTCAATTAAATAATTTACAAAATCAATTGAAAGGGGCAAAAAATGAAGCAGACTCTTCCCTTTACAAAAATGCTTCTCTTAATAAAGACAAAGAGATTAAAGAAAAAAGAAATGCATTTATTGCAGCACATCCTACCTCTATGATGAGTTACTTATTAAATGTGATGCAAAGGCCTGAAGCGCCTGCCATTCCTATGATTAAGGATAAAGCAGATTCCTTGTATCCATACTATTATATAAAAAATCATTTTTGGGACAATGTAGTTTTTAACGACAATAGATTAATAAGAACACCTTTTTTTGAAGAAAAACTAGACGAGTATTTCAAAAATTATGTTTCTCGTGAACCAGATTCTATTATTGAAGAAATAAATTACATGCTAACGGTGGCAAAAACTGGTAAAGAAATTTATCCTTTCTTGCTTTTTAAATTTACCAACAAATACATTACGCCTGAATATATGGGGCAGGATAAAGTTTTTATAAATTTATTTCAAAACTTTTTTGCCAAAGGAGATACGATACTTTTAAATGAAGCCTCTAAAAAATCAATCACCGAAAGGGCTTACAGCATGATGGCCAATCAACTGGGCTTAGCCGCGCCTAGCTTGATTGTGAATACAACAGATAATAAAAAAGTTTCTTTGTATGATGTAAAAGCACCTTATACTTTTATTGCCTTTTGGGACCCTACTTGCAGTCATTGTAAAATAGAAATTCCAAAATTAGATTCCTTTTATAAAGCTGGGTGGAAGAATTTTCAAGTAAAAGTATTTTCGGTAAACATTAATTTTAAAGAATTAACTGCTTGGAAAGCTTTTATCAATGAAAAACATTTAGAAGACTGGATCAATGTGTATCAAACAGAAGAAGATCTAAACAAAGAAATTAAAGGCGGGCTACCTACGACCATTCGTCAACAGTATGATGTATTTAAAACACCTACTTTTTATTTATTAGACAGCAATAAAAAAATTATAGCAAAAAATTTAAGCTTAGAGCAATTCAATGACTTTTTAGTGAATGCAAATAATAAAAAGGGGGGGAAATAATTTAGTTACCTAAAATACTGCGGCCACAACATCTCTTACCACCTGTGGCTTACCTAAAGTATAATAATGTAAAACCGGGACACCAGCAGCTTTCAGCTCCTTGCTTTGTTGGATCAACCATTCCGTACCTACTTGTTCACATGCAGCATCTGTGGTGGCAGCTAACATCGCCGAAGACAAATCTACAGGTATATCTACATAAAAAATATTTGGCAAAATGGTCAACTGTTTTTTATTCGTAATGGGTTTTAAGCCTGGTATGATGGGCACGGTAATACCTATACTTCTGCAAGCGTCTACGTATTCAAAATATTTTTTATTGTCAAAAAACATTTGCGTCATAATGTATTCAGCACCTGCATCTACCTTGGCTTTAGCCCGCGCTAAATCAAATTCCATACTTGGGGCTTCAAAATGCTTTTCGGGATACCCTGCAACGCCCATACAAAAATTAGTTTTGCTTCCGTTAATAATATCCTTGTCTAAGTATTCACCATTGTTCAAGCCCACTACTTGTTCTAACAATTCAATAGCCTGCTTATTTCCATTGGGTTCGGGAACAAAAGTTTTTTGATTTTTTTCTGCATCCCCTCTTAATACCAATAAATTATCTATGCCCAAAAATTGCAAATCTATCAATGCATCTTCTGTTTCTCTTTTTGAAAATCCGCCACAAATAATATGGGGTACTGCATCTATATTGTAATGGTTCATAATGGCCGCGCAGATGCCTACCGTTCCAGGACGCTTTCTCACATCTACTTTTTCTTCGGTACCATCTTCTTTTTTTCGAAGCATGGTTTCGCTTCGGTGATAGGTGACATTAATCCAAGAAGGCTTAAATTCCATTAAGGGATCTAAATGTTCATAGATATAAGAAATGGTCTTACCTTTTAGTGGTGGCAACACTTCAAAAGATACCAATGTATCTTTTGCGTTGGCCAAATGTTCAATAACCTTCATATGCACTTTGCTTTAATAGGATCTGGGTTGTCTCTAAATAGAGACCTAACGCAATACCCTATTGCGCAAAAATATATAATATTATTAAGCTATAGGACGAAAAGCCTTATTTCCCCTTATTTTTGTATAAAATAGATAGATTGATACTTGCCATACATACCGATAAATTAATAAAGCAATACAAAGGCCGCAAAGTAGTGGATCAAGTAAGTATTTCGGTAAAGCAAGGAGAGATTGTTGGCTTGCTTGGGCCAAATGGTGCGGGCAAAACCACTACCTTCTATATGGTAGTTGGATTGATTGCGCCAGATGAAGGACGTGTATTTTTAAATGAGGAGGACATCACCAAACTTCCTATGTACAAGCGTGCACAAATGGGCTTGGGTTATTTGCCACAGGAAGCAAGTGTGTTTAGAAAGTTATCTGTAGAAGACAACATCATGGCTGTTTTAGAAATGACAAAATTAACTAAAGCAGAAAGAGAATATAAATTAGAAAGTTTATTGGATGAATTTAATTTGCATCAAGTGCGTCATAACAATGGAGATAGTTTAAGTGGTGGTGAGCGACGTCGTACAGAAATTGCACGTGCATTAGCAGTAGATCCAAAATTTATTTTATTAGATGAACCCTTTGCTGGTGTAGATCCTATTGCAGTAGAAGACATACAATCTGTTGTGTCTCGTTTAAAATTAAAAGACATTGGTATTTTAATTACCGATCACAATGTAAATGAAACCTTATCCATTTGTGATCGAGCTTATTTATTAATAGAAGGAAAGATTTTTAAACATGGCACTGCCGAAGAGTTGGCCGAAGATGATCAAGTGCGTCGTTTGTACCTGGGCACCAACTTTGAATTAAAACGCAAAGATTGGATTATTGAGATGGGTCAAAAAGCAAAATAAGTCCCCTTAATTTCTACCTTGATTACTTAATTTATACAAGCGTAATGCTTATATTGTGAGGAGGATATGAAAATTTTTAGCCCCGCACTCTCTAGATTGGCGCGATTGCGTTATTGGCGCATTAAAAATTGGGTTAACGAACCCATGGCGGCTCAGCGCGAAGTATTGCAAGACCTTATCACCCATGGTCAATACACTCAATTTGGATTAAAGTACCAGTTTGCAGACATATTTAATGTGCGCAGTTTTAAAGCCACCGTACCCATTCACGAATACGAAGACCTCAAGCCCTATATTGAACAAATCATGAACGAAGAAGAAGGTATTTTGTGGAATACCCCAGTGCAGTGGTTTGCAAAAAGCAGTGGCACGACCAGTGATAAAAGTAAATTTATTCCGCTCACCAAAGAGAGTATCGAAGACAATCATTTTCAAGGATCAAAAGATGTTTTAACCAGTTATTATCATGCTTTACCTGATAGTGATTTATTAACAGGGAAAGGATTGGTCATTGGTGGAAGTCATCAAGTACATCCCATTAAAGAAGACATTCAGTATGGCGATTTAAGTGCAGTGTTGTTACAAAATTCTCCTTTTTGGTCTGGCTTTATCAGAACGCCAGAGTTATCTATTGCACTAATGGATGAATGGGAAAATAAAATTGAAAGTCTGGCACAAAGCACTATTGAAGAAGACGTCACTTCTATTGCAGGCGTACCCACTTGGACCTTGGTCTTATTAAAAAGAATTTTAGAAATTACTGGAAAGCAAAACATAAAAGAAGTCTGGCCCAATTTTGAATTGTACATACACGGGGGCGTTTCCTTTACGCCCTATAAAGAACAATTCAATAAAGTCATTGGACCCAATTGCAATTACATAGAAATATACAATGCCAGCGAAGGTTTTTTTGCAGCGCAAGACAGAATAGGCGAAGAAGGCATGTTGTTGTATTTAGAACATGGTATTTTTTATGAGTTCATGCCCATTGATGAATATGGAAAAGAAAAACCAATGACCTATGGTTTAAACAAAGTAGAAATTGGAAAAAATTATGCCATAGTGATTAGTACCAATGGTGGACTTTGGCGCTACTTAGTGGGAGACACCATTCAATTTGTTAGTCTAGCTCCCTTCCGAATAAAAGTAACTGGTCGTTTAAAACAATTTATCAATGCATTTGGAGAAGAACTCATTGCAGACAATAGTGATAAAGCGATTAGTGCTACTTGTTCCAAATTAGGATTGTCTATTAAAGAATATACAGCAGCCCCCATTTATATGTCTGATGAAAATACAGGGGCACACGAATGGTTGATAGAGTTTGATGAAGATCCAAAGAATTTAAAAGAATTTACCTCTTTATTAGATCTTAATTTACAAGCCATTAACAGTGATTACGAAGCCAAAAGACATAAAAACATTGCACTGGGCATGCCACAAATTACGGCTGTACATAAAGGCTGTTTTCATGAATGGCTCAAACAAAAAGGGAAATTAGGAGGTCAGCACAAAGTACCAAGATTGTCCAATGAACGCATCTATCTTGATGAAATTAAAAAAATTCATCAAAGCTTAAAATAAACAAAGTCTTTATCTTTGTATAAATAAATGAATATGAAACTACTTACTGGGAAAGTATCTATTGTAACAGGCGCTACACGCGGCATTGGTGCAGCGATTGCTTTAAAATTAGCAGAGCAAGGAAGTCATATTGCATTTACTTATGTAAGTGATAGTAGTGCAGAGAAGGCGAATAGTTTAGTAACTGAAATAGAAAAATTAGGTGTGAAAGCTAAAGCCTATAAAACCAATGCAGCCGATTTTGCAGCTTGTGAAAGTTTCGTAAATGTTGTAGTGGCACAATTTGGTACGGTAGATATTTGTGTGAACAATGCAGGCATTTCAAAAGATAATTTATTATTACGCATGACCCCAGAACAATGGGATGATGTCATCAATACCAATTTGAAAAGTGTGTACAATATGACCAAACAGGTGATACGCCCCATGATGAAAGCAAAGAGCGGAAGCATTGTTAATATGAGTTCCATTATTGGTATTCGTGGCAATGCGGGACAAAGTAGTTATGCAGCAAGCAAGGCTGGCATTATTGGTTTCACAAAATCCATTGCATTAGAAATTGGCAGTCGCAACATTAGATGCAATGCCATTGCACCTGGATTTGTAGAAACAGACATGACCCATTATTTAAATGAAGGGGATGCAGGAAAAGCATTCTTAGATAAAATTCCTTTGGGAAGATTTGGTAAAGCAGAAGAAATTGCCAACACTACTTTATTTTTAGCAAGTGATTTAAGTAGTTATATCACTGGTCAAGTAATTAGCGCTTGTGGTGGTTTAAATATTTAAAGAAAAATGGTTGCAATCGTATTGATGGCAGCTTAAATTCTTGCATCAATTTCTTTTTTCAAATCGGCATAAATACTTTCTACTGTACCTTCTCCAGTTACCGCAACTACTTTATTAAATTTTGCATAATAAGTAGCTACTGCAGTTGTTTTATCATGGTACTCTTGTATTCTAGCGCGTATAATGGTTTCGTTGGTATCATCACTTCTTCCTGATGTTAAACCACGACCCAATAATCTTTTGACCAATTCTTCTTCACTAACTTCTAAAGCCAACACCACATTGATCTCATTATTTTTTTCTTTTAATAATGCATCTAAGGCAATGCATTGTGCAGTAGTACGCGGAAATCCGTCAAACAAAAAACCTTTGGCATCGGGACGCGCATCTATAAAATTTCCAACCATTCCTATCACTACCGCATCAGGAACCAATTGACCCGCATCCATCAAACGCTTGGCTTCCATTCCTAATTCGGTTTGATGGGCAATTTCTGTTCTTAATAAATTTCCTGTACTAAGATGTTGTAGTCCAAAAGCATCAATGATGTGTTCACTTTGAGTTCCTTTGCCACTCCCTGGAGGGCCAAATAAGATTAAATTAAACATGTTTTTCTGTTGAGGGTAAAGATACTGAACTGGCTTAAATTTTAAATGTTTCTGGAATACAATTATTTTTAAAAATCTAAACAAAAAAGATGAATAGTTGTTAGTATTTTTACAAAAGAATGAAAATGATAAATAAGCTCATTGGTTGTTTACTCTTACTTAGTTTAGGTGCTTGTGCGCAAGGGCCTAGCAATACTTTAAAAAAAACCAGCATGTCAGATAAGAAAAATGTATACTATTCCACTACCAATAAGGAAAAATTGGTTTTGCCCGACAGCACCTGGAAACAAGTCTTGTCTCCCGAAGTGTATCAAATTGCAAGAGAAAAAGGTACAGAAAGGCCTTTTAGCAGTGCATTTGAAAATAGCAAGGAAGTAGGTACTTTTCATTGTGCAGCCTGTGGCAACCCCTTGTTTAAAAGTACTGCTAAATTTGAAAGTGGTTGTGGCTGGCCTAGTTTTTTTGAACCCATCACCAAAAGTTCCATTATCTATATTCCTGACCATAGCCATGGCATGACACGTACCGAAGTAGAATGCGGAAAATGCAAAGCCCATTTAGGACATGTTTTTGAAGATGGTCCTCCTCCCACAGGATTGCGTTATTGTATCAACGGGGTGATTCTTACGCTAGAAAAATAATCGGTAGGCTTTTTTCGGTAGATCAATAAGCTGCTGCTACAATATTGACTAAATTTATGGTTTATGAAAAAGCCTTCTATTTGTATATCCCCTATTGATTGGGGGTTGGGACATGCTACGCGCTGCATTAGTCTTATCCAATCCCTGCAAACACTGGGCTATGAGGTATACATTGCTACTGAAGGCTATCAAGAAGCTATTTTAAAAGAAGCCTTTCCAAATGCACATTTTTTAAAATTAAGAGGTTATCGAATAAAATACGCCCATTGGGGTTTTGTACTGCCCATTGTTTTATTGCTTCAAATACCGAAAATCATCTATAGCATCGTTTATGAACATAAGTGGTTAAGAAATGCACAAAAAAAATATCAATTTGATTTTGTTATTTCTGACAATCGATTTGGTTTTTATCATCAACAAATCCCTAGCGTTTTTATCACCCATCAATTAAATTTACAAATGCATTTTGCATGGGCTACCAGACTTTTTCAAAATATACAATATGCTTGGCTAAAACATTTTACCGCTTGTTGGATTCCAGATATAGCTGGAGACAATAATTTATCAGGCGTCTTGTCCAACCCCTTAGAAAAACCAAGCACTCCATTATGGTATATGGGTTGTTTGTCTAGATTAAAAAACATTCCACATTCAATACAATCCATTGCATCAGAAAATTCCACTGTTTTTTTGGGCATCATCTCGGGTCCTGAACCACAAAGAACTTTATTAGAAAATTTATTGTGGAAGGCGGGCAATGAGCAAAATATAAAATTTGTCTTAACCGCAGGAACACCCAATAATAAAGCAGCTTTTCAAAAAAACAACAATGCCATCTTGTATCCTCATTTGGAAGCGGCAGCATTGGTAAGTGAAATACAACGCGCCGAATATATAATTTGCAGAGGAGGTTATACTACTTTGATGGAATTGATTCCATTTAAGAAAAAATTAATTTTTATTCCAACTCCCGGTCAAACAGAACAAGTGTATTTAGGTTTGTTATGGCAAGAAAAAAATTGGGCGCTTTGTTATGCGCAAGAAAATTTTAATTTAAGCATTGCTTTAAAAAAAGCAAGTAATTTTAATTTTGAGCAACCCCCTTTCTCTGATTTTTCTATAGATGCCCTTGAAAAAGCAATTCAACAATTAACCAATTAACAATGGCCGTTCAAAAAATTAGTATCGATGAATTTATAGCTCAAGTGTCCCGTGCAATTGTAATTGATGTGAGAAGTCCGGGCGAATTTGAACATGCACACATTCCACATGCCTACAATCTGCCCTTATTTAACAATGAAGAGCGTGCACTTATTGGAACCACTTATAAAAAACAAAGCAGGGAAGACGCTATCAAAGCCGGTTTGCCGCTATTTGGAAATAAGATGCTAGGCATGATTGAAACAGTTGAAGCTTGGATCCATGAAAAACAAAAAAATAATCTTATTTACAAACCCACTATTTATATTCATTGTTGGAGGGGCGGCATGCGCAGTGCAGCAGTAGCTTGGTTATTAGACCTGTATGGTTATAAAGTAATACAACTCACTGGAGGTTATAAAGCTTATCGCAATTGGGTATTGGCACAATTTAATTTGCCTTATCGTTTAAAAGTGTTGGGTGGCTATACCGGCTCAGGTAAAACTGAAATTTTACAAGGATTAAAAAATAGAAAACATAAGGTAATAGATTTAGAAGGTATCGCACATCATAAAGGATCGGCCTTTGGTGCTATTGGACAAGCCATACAACCTTCACAAGAAATGTTTGAAAATATTTTAGCGGAGGATTTATTTGAGCAACATCATAATAACGAATCCATTTGGATAGAGGACGAAAGCCAAAGAATTGGTAATGTAATGATTCCCACAACCTTATTTCATTTGATAAGAAATAGTACTTGTTATTTTTTAACCATCCCATTTGAAGAAAGGCTTAGTTTCATACTAGAAGGGTATGGGAAGTTTGATAAAGAAAGCTTGATGGAGGCTACACAAAGAATTGAAAAAAGATTGGGTGGTCTAGAAACAAAAAATGCAATCAATTATATTTTGGAGGGCCAGTTTAAAGAGGCTTTTGCTATTTTATTAAAATACTATGACAAGTGGTATGAAAAAAATGCAAAAAATCAAACCTTACCCAAAGTAGAACTAATTCCAATAATGGCAGAAAGGGTAGATCCTTTATTGAATGCGCTTTTGATAGAAAAAATAAAATAAGTGATGACGATCATTTAAATATAATTGTGTCTTTTGATTAACTTTACTTTTTAAATATTTATGCAACGATTACTAGCCTGGTGGTTATTTAATGTGAGGGGATGGAAGATAGAAGGTAAATTTCATTATGATTTGCCTAAGTCCATTATGATTGTTGCGCCACATACACATAGTGTTGATTTTTTTCTTGGACTGGCCATTCGTAAAAAATTGCATCTTGAGTTTATACATTTTTTAGGAAAGCGGGAGCTTTTTTGGCCTCCACTGGGTTGGTTTTTACGCTCTTTGGGCGCTTACCCAGTGAATCGCACGCATCATCAGAATATGGTTGATCAAGTGGTAGGCGTTTTTAATAAAAAAGAAAGCTTTCACTTAGCCCTGTCTCCCGAAGGCACGCGCAAAAAAGTTACCAAGCTAAAATCAGGTTTTTACCATATTGCTAAAAATGCCCATGTTCCCATTGTGATGGTAGGCTTTGACTTTCCAGGTAAAAAAGTAGTTTTTGCCGAGCCTTTTTTTATTTCAGAGGACGAAAAGGCAGCTATGCACAAAATTGTACAATTTTTTAAGGGCTTTAGGGGCTATCTACCGCATTTGGGTATAACGGAAGACCTAGTGAGTTAGGCTCGGTTTAACAAAATATTGTTTTGCCTTCAAAACTATATTAGTATTTTTGTCCTAACTCGTATTATTTAATATTAAATAAAAAACAGATACAGTATGAAAAGTAAAATTTTTTTAGCACTTGCCATTGTTTGCATAGGTGCTTATTCTTGTGTAAGTCCTAAAAAATTGCAAGAAGCAGAGGCAAAATATGGCCAATTGAATGGTGCTTATGCAGAATTACAAGGTAAATATCGTGATGCACAAGATGCCATTACTAAAAGTAAAAGCGATGCTGAAAAAGCAGGCGATAAATCTAAATCATTGCAATCAACGATTGATGATTTAAACAAGCAGATTGATTTCTTAAAAACAAACAACAATGTTGTTTTGAGTCAATTAAAAGACATGTCTGTGGTGACTGGTGCACAAGCAGAAAGCATTAAAAAATCATTAGACAATATTGGCGCTAAAGATTTATACATTCAAGGTTTACAAAGTTCAATGGCACGTAAAGATTCTATCAACATGAACTTGGTGATGAACTTGAAAGGTGCAATTGGAGATTTAAATGATGGCGATATCAATGTAAAAGTAGATAAGGGTGTTGTATATGTTGACATCTCTGATAAATTATTATTCAAGAGTGGTAGTTTTACCATTACTGATAAAGCTAAAATAGTGTTAGGTAAAGTTGCTAAAGTATTGGCTGCTCAACCTGCTATTGAATTTATGGTAGAAGGACATACAGATACCAAGCAATTGATTAGCGGTGGTAATAATTTAATGGAAGACAACTGGGATTTGAGTGTGAAAAGAGCTACTACCATTGTGCGCGTATTGCAAGAAACTTATGGAATCGATCCTAAGCGTATGACTGCTGCAGGTAGAAGTGAATACATTCCTATAGTAGAAAATGATTCTCCAGAGCACAGAGCTGCAAATCGTAGAACAAGAATTGTAATTCTTCCTCAGTTAGATCAATTCTTTAAATTACTTGAAAAAAAGTAGTCAAATAAAAAATAAATATTTTTAAAATATTTTCAGCCCTTTTAAAAGCCCTTCCCGAAAATTCGGGAGGGGCTTTTTCTTTACTTTATTTATTATTGGTTTTTAGTTTTCCACGAGTAGATAAAATCAAGCAAGTTGAACGTATCTTCGTCCTATGCAAGAACTGTATTTGAATGAATTAAATGAAAAGCAAAAAGAGGCAGTTTTACACCTCAAAGGACCTTTAATGATTATTGCTGGCGCTGGTAGTGGTAAAACAAAGGTATTGACTACCCGCATCGCCCATTTAATGCACAGTGGTGTTGATGCATTTAATATATTGGCCCTCACTTTTACCAATAAGGCAGCCGCAGAAATGAAAGAGCGTGTCGAAAAAGCCTTGGGCAATACCGATGCACGCAATTTATACATTGGTACTTTTCACAGTGTATTTGCAAGAATATTGAGAGCAGAAGGAGATAAATTAGGCTATCCTAAAAGCTTTACCATTTATGATACAGACGATTCAAGATCTGTGCTCAAAGCAGTAGTGAACGATATGGGCTTAGATGATAAGTTGTACAAACCTAATATTGTACACAACCGCATTTCAGCTGCAAAAAACGCTTTGGTGGGACCAGCTGAATACGCCATGGATACATTTTTAAAACAAGAAGATGCCCGATCCAATCGACCTGCCATTGCAGAAATTTATGCAAGTTATGCAGCACGTTGTTTTAAAAACGGCGCGATGGATTTTGATGATTTACTTTTTAAAATGCATGAACTATTACAAAATTTTCCAGAAGTACTTCATAAATACCAACACAAGTTTAAATATATATTAATTGATGAGTACCAGGATACCAATCCCGTACAATATCAAATTGCAAAATTACTGGCCGCCGTACATGAAAACTTATGCGTAGTGGGTGATGATGCGCAAAGTATTTATAGTTTCCGTGGTGCTACCATTGAAAATATTTTACAGTTTCAAAAAGATTACGACGATGTAAAATTGGTAAAGCTGGAACAAAATTACAGAAGCAGTCAATCCATCATTGGTGTGGCCAATCATGTCATCAAAAATAATGTTGGACAAATACCAAAAGAATTGTGGACAGAAAACGAAGCTGGCGATAAAATAAAATTGGTGCGCACCATGACCGACAATGACGAGGGAAAATTTGTTGCCGATGCCATTCAAGAAAATAAATTAAGAAATCATTTTTACAATAAAGATTTTGCCATTTTATACCGAACCAATGCACAAAGTAGATCCTTTGAAGAAAGTTTAAGAAGAACAGGCATCGCTTATAAAATCTATGGTGGGCTTAGCTTTTATCAAAGAAAAGAAATTAAAGATTACATCGCTTACCTACGTATCATTGTCAATACCAAAGACGAAGAAGGTTTAAAAAGGATTATCAATTATCCTGCAAGAGGCATTGGAAAAACCACCATGGAAAAATGTTTGGTGTTAGCAGGTGAACAAAATATTACTTTTTTTGAAGTATTAGAAAAAGCAAAAAGCTTTGGATTTAAAGCAGGTACGCTTACCGCTATTGAAGAGTTTGTGACCATGATTAAATATTTTCAAAATCAACTCACCAAACACAATGCTTACGATGTGGCAGTGCAAGTAGGCAAGCATACCAATATTGTTAAAGAATTATTTACAGATAAGTCCACAGAAGGATTAGCGCGTTACGAAAACATTCAAGAGTTATTAAACTCTATTAAAGAATGGACCGAAAGTCCAAGCAATGAAGATGGAGAATTGGGGGACATTAGTTTAGGTGCCTACTTACAACAAATTACACTCATCACCGATGCGGACAACGATAATGGCAATGAAGACACGGTAAAATTAATGACGGTGCACGCGGCTAAGGGCTTGGAATTTGCATGTGTATTTTTGGTTGGCTTGGAAGAATCTTTATTTCCAAGTGGCATGAGTGTAAATACCCGAGAAGAATTAGAAGAAGAAAGAAGATTGTTTTATGTAGCAGTGACTAGAGCCAAAAAACATTTGTGGTTGACTTATGCCAACACACGCTATAGATATGGACAATTGGTTCAAAACGATCCAAGTAGATTTATAGATGAAATGCCCGAAGACCAAATTGATAAAACCAGTTCAGGTGGTGGGGCTAGAAATCAAAGTAGTGGTTGGGGATCGGCTTATGATAGAATGCAAGGCGGTAACAATAAAAGTTGGAATGATCCCGATAAATCAATCAGTAAAAAAACCGAGGGAAGTAAGCCTAGTTATTTACCTGTCATTGCGCCAAATACATTGAATAAAAATCACATCCCTTCGGTGAATTTTACACCCTGCGATCCAACTGTCTTAGAAGCAGGCTTTAAGATTGAACACCAAAAATTTGGATTTGGGGTGATCAAAGAAATTGAAGGTTCGGCGCATAACCCCATTGCGATTATCCTTTTTGATAAAAATGGAGAAAAAAAGATCATGTTGAACTATGCCAAGCTTAGCATTGTACCCTAAAAGCCTTTCGATATCGGAAAAATAAAGGATCAATTGAGCCAAAGCGTTCCTCCTGCTGTCATTTTTGATTAATTTTGTTTTGAATTTTACCAAACAGCAACATTATGATTACCACAGGAAATACCATCGTAAGTATTTATACCGAAATGACCCCAAATCCAGAAACCATGAAGTTTGTGGCCAACAAACTTTTATACCCTGGAAAGAGCATCGATATTGCTGATGAAAGTTTAGCCATTGCCTCTCCTTTGGCCAAAGAATTGTTTAGTTTTCCCTTTATTAAAAGTGTTTTTATAGCGAGTAATTTTATTACCCTTACCAAGACCGCTGAAAATGAAGATTGGCAGGATGTAATTCCTACCATCAAAACATTTTTGAAAGAATTTTTAGAAGCAGGTGGTGTGGTAGTGAATGAAGAAGAAGTGGCTAAAATTAAACAAGAAGCTACGAATACTGTGCACGCAGATGATGATGATGTAGTAAAGCGTGTAAAAGAATTATTAGAAAATTATGTAAAGCCTGCGGTGGAGATGGATGGCGGTGCCATACAATTTAAAAGTTATAACGACGGCGTCGTAAATTTAATGCTACAAGGTTCTTGTAGCGGATGCCCTTCTAGTATGGTTACTTTAAAAGCAGGTATTGAAGGCATGATGAAGCGCATGATACCAGAAGTAAAAGAAGTAGTTGCAGAAGCAGAGTAGTTGGCTATTCTGCTGCGCTTTTAAAAAGATAGCGCACCAGAATTTGCCCTCTAATGATTTTGTTCAAAAAATTAAAAATTTTTCGAACTAGTTATATTTTTTTCTTTTTTTAATTATAAAGAAAAAAATATTTAACCTCTAATGATTTTGTTCAAAAAATTAAAAATTTTTCGAACCTATTTTATAACTTACCGTAAAGATCTCTCAATTTTTCTCGAGTCATTATGCTTTCCCAATTAGGGCCCAAAGCGTTTTCCCATAAAGGTTTCATGCCCATAGATACATTTATCATTGAATCGAACTGCTCTTCTGTTAAATTAGCACAAATACCAGTAGGTATTTCAATTTTGTTTTTTTCTACCATTAGCTTGAACTCTTCTACGCCTGCTGGATAGTATTCGGCTAAATGATTCATCACTATACAATTACCAATACCATGCTTCGTGCTTAATAAATAACTTAGGCCATAACTAACTGCGTGTGCCACTCCCACTTGGCTATAAGCAATACTCATTCCACCAGCAAAAGAAGCCATCATTAATTGATCATCGCATTCTTCATCCCATTTGTCCTTATGCACAAATATTTTTTGACATAGGTCCAATGCTTTTTCTCCATAGCTTTTACTAAACTCATTTAAAAAAGTGCCTTCTAAACTTTCAATACAATGGATATAACAATCCATACCTGTATAAAAGCGTTGATTCGCTGGAACGTTCTTCGTTAATTCAGGATCCAATACAATTTGATTAAAGGGTGTAAAGTCTGAGTTCATGCCTAGTTTGCGCGTAGGCCCTGTTAGTACTGTGGTGCGGCTTACTTCTGCGCCCGTTCCACTTAAGGTAGGTATACCCACTTTATAGACACCAGGTAGTTTTACTAAGTCCCAACCTTGATAGTCTGCAGAAGAGCCTGGATTGGTCATCATTAAAGAAACTGCCTTGGCTAAATCTAAGGTAGAGCCACCACCAATACCTATAATACCACTCACTTCACCAAACTCTGCTTTTAATTCTGAAGCGAGTGCATCTACTTGTTTGGTTTTGGGTTCATGCGTAACATCAACATATACAATTTTATCTTTTCCTCTTAAGGGTATTCTACTAGCCAGTGGTTTGCCCACAAAAAAATGATCTAAAAAAAATATCATTGGAAAATCGCCCTTACGATGAGGCGCAATGATTTCATCTACTTGATTGAATGAACCACGGCCATACACCACATAGTCGACCATTTTAAAATTACGAAATTGCATAGTTTTGAATTAATGTGCTAAACTTAAAATTAGAATACAAAGTTAGTTATTACCAAATAGATTGTAGCGGATAAATTTGTACATTTTTTACCGATCCAACTGTATTGCTTGGAAGCGTTTTTATGGTTTTATCGCTGTGTTTTGGAAAAGCTTGTAAAGTAAATGTGGTTTCGCCATTATTTACAAACAGTTCCACAATACTATTGTCTACAAAAACCTGAAATTTAATTTTATTGGAAGTAGTTGTAACGGGCGCAGCAAAATAACCCATCTCGGCAAAGGCTGCATCGAAACTAGTATTGGTATTTGTTCGATTAATAAAAACTTGTTTGGGTTTGGGATCATATCCTATGACTACTCCACTAGCCCCATCATTTAAAACAATGATGCCAGTTTTTTCATTGGTACTGCTGCTTATTTCAAAATCGCATTCATATACATCCTCATGAATACCCATCGCAGAAAGAGTAATGGTTTCGTCCTTGTTTTGTAATGAAGATTTTTGAAATGCTAGTTTTTTTCTTAATGCATTTAAATTTGAAATGGGTTTTTGTAAGAGTTGCCAATTACCATTTATTTTTTCAGCCCATAAATTTCTAGGTAAAGACATGGCACCCTTCCAAGGATAAGTAGGAATTTTTCTTGCATAACGCCAATTGTTCGCCCAGGCAATGGTGACGGGTAAATGATTGGCTGGTAATTGTCCATAACTGATGCCGGCATAATAATCGGGGCCTGCATTGGGTCTTAAGATGGTTTTTTGATTCGGATCCATTGTAAATTTTACACCATCAAATTCCCCCATAAAATATTGCATCCTTTCATGATTGGATGTTTGCAAAACCCATTTTTTTTCTTTTGAGTTCAATACTGGAATTTGAACCAAATCGGGACATTCCCAAACGCCAATCTCATCGCCCATTGGACCAAAATCACTTAAAAATTTCCAATCAATTAAATTGGTACTAGCATAAAACTGCACTTGATGTTCTTGGGGAAGATTTACACACATTACCCAATATTTTTTGGGTGCATACCAAAATACCTTGGGATCTCTAAAATCTTTTTTATTCAAATCCAAAATTGGATTCTTATTGTACTTGGTCCAGGTTTTTCCATCATCGATACTATAAGCGAGATGTTGTGCTTGTTTTACATTTTCAATATGTCCAGTATAAATAGCCACCATGGGTGGGTGTTCTTTGGTACCCAAGCCACTGCTATTGTTTTGGTCATATACACAGGTGCCAGAAAAAATCATGGTATCTTTTAATTCCGGAATGGCAATGGGTTCATGCTTCCAGTGAATTAAATCCTTGCTGGTTGCGTGTCCCCAAGTCATATGCCCCCAAACATTTTCAAAAGGATTATGTTGGTAAAATAAATGATAGACACCTTTTGCATAAACTAAGCCATTGGGATCATTGGTCCAATTTATTTTTGTACTAAAATGGAATTGAGGACGAAATTGTTCTTTGTAAAGTTTTTCTTGCGCTATTGCTTGCTTTTGATGAATGCCTATTACGAATAATAAAATAAAAATGATTTTTCTAAATGCTGCATTTTTATATTTAAGAGTAGGATAGATATTCTGCATGGGCTGTTCTATTGGTATTGAATTATTGAACTAGCTTCTTTTGTAGTTCTTCTAAAGAAACCCCTTTGGTTTCAGGCACTTTAGTTAAAATCCAAACTAATTGCAAGGCCATCATGACTGTAAAAAAGGCAAAAATGGGCCAAGGATTATCTTTAAAAATACCATGTTCACTATCTAGGAAAACGGGTGTCACTAAGGTTATCAGCGCTGCAAATACCCAATGTATGCTGGCACCAAAGGCTTGTCCCTTGGCTCTAATTTGTGTAGGAAATATTTCAGAAATTAAAACCCAAATTACCGCACCCTGTCCAATAGCATGTGATGCTATGAATAATAATAAAAAACTAAGCATGAACTCGGGGGCACTATGGTTAATAAAGCCATAGGCTACCATGGATAAACTTATAATGTATCCGAAGCATCCAATGATTAATAAAGTTTTTCGTCCAATACGATCAATTAACCAAAGACCTACGAATGTGAATACTAAGTTCATTAAACCTAGCGAGATAGAACTTAATAAAGAATTATTCTTTGCAAAGCCTGCCTCTTCTAAAATTCTAGGTGCATAGTATAAAAGAAAATTAATGCCCGATGCTTGATTAAAAAAAGCAACGAAAAATGCAATAGAAATTATTTTGCGGTGGTGTTTGGTAAATAACTGTATACTGCCTTGCGCTTTTTCTTCTTCATAAGCAGTTTTTATTTCTTGAATGGTTTGATCAATATTTTCCACACCCACAATGGCCAAGGTTTCTCTCGCACCGGCTTCGTCGTTTTTAACAGAAAATAGCCATCTTGGGCTTTCGGGTAAACCCAGGGTCATAATGGTATAAATAGTAGAAGGAATTAATAAAACCGCTAGCATCCAACGCCAATCGTTGGCACCACCAAAACCTGCTAAAAAATAATTAGATAAATAAGCAATTAAAATACCAAAGACAATATTGAACTGGTACATACCTACTAACTTTCCTCTATTATTTTTATTGGAAATTTCAGAAATATAAGTAGGTGCAGCAACAGATGAAACGCCAATGGCTATACCTCCTATTAATCTAAAGAAAGAAAAAGTATAAGGATCTTGTGCGAATGCAGAGCCAATGGCAGATGCGATAAACATAATACCTAACCATATCAATACTTTTTTACGGCCATACTTTTCGGTGGGAGCGCCCGCAAACACAGAGCCAATAACGGTTCCCCATAAAGCCATGGACATAATAAAAAATCCATGAAACAATGGGGTGGTATGCCAAAGCTCTTGAATAGGTTTATCGGCACCAGAAATAACCACCATATCAAAACCAAAAATAAAACCAGCCAAGGCGGCCACTACAGTTGATTGAAATAATTTTCCTTTGTTCATGGTTAAATATTAATATTATAAAAAGGGGTTTCAGTAAATAATTATTTTAAATATACTTATTATTAAAGTAAGTAGTATAAACTGCCTATTTAAAAAGTTTCGCTGCTTTAATTAAATCCTCAGGTGTATCTATTTCTATGCCCATATAACTCGTAACCACCATTTTCATTGCAACCCCATTTTCTAAATAACGCAGGCATTCAATTTTCTCAGCGGCTTCAAGTGGTGACATAGGCCAATGTGTAAAATCAAGTAGGGCTTGTTTTTTAAAGGCATATACACCAATATGTTCATAATAAGTAATAGCTATTGCTGTATTTCTGGCATAAGGAATTACACTGCGTGAAAAAAATAAGGCATTGCTATTTTTATCCACAGCTACTTTTACATAATTAGGATCGGCAATTAAATCGGAATTGGTTAATGCTTGCATGAGAGACGCTACCTGCACCTTATCATCCTTAAAAACTGCAATGAGTTGTTCAAGGGGTTCTTTTTTTACAAAGGGTTCGTCTCCTTGTACATTCACTACTATATCTATAGATAAATCTTCTATGGCCTCTGCAATTCTATCCGATCCACTTTCATGTTCTTTTTTACTCATGATGGCCTTGCCGCCGTTTGAAGTAATTTCATTGAATATAATTTCACTATCGGTTACCACATATACTTCGTCGAAGAGGCCTGTTGCCACTGTATTCTCATAGGTATGTCTAATCAC
>Ga0194047_10000440_pt1 | contig 28179 bp, 19 predicted proteins | sample JunL225m_MetaG_2_FD_160070 | JGI IMG/M metagenome (GOLD analysis project Ga0194047, IMG submission 160070) | Anoxic zone freshwater microbial communities from boreal shield lake in IISD Experimental Lakes Area, Ontario, Canada - Jun2016-L221-5m | ecosystem: Environmental > Aquatic > Freshwater... | reverse complement strand
ACGCTAGCCTCTAGACGTTGAGGCTAGCGTGATTGCTGGTTTTGAACCAAAACGTGCGGCGCCACGCAATGACGGTCCAAGTCGTTCTGGCCGTCCTGGTGAACGCTCAGGCCGTCCTTCAAATAGTCGCCCAAGCGATCGTTCAAGTCGCCCTGCAAATAGCAGCTTCGGTGACCGCGCAAGTCGTCCAAACGGTGATCGTGCAAACGACCGTTCATTTGGCGATCGTTCAAGCCGTCCTGCGAATACAAGCTTTGGTGACCGCGTTGCTAGTGACCGTGCCCCAAACGGCTACCCAGGCAATAACACAGGATTTAAACCACGCAGTCAAGATGGCAACGCAAACAGTCGGCCTGGTGCTAGCCGCCCTGAAGGCAACCGTAGCTTTGCTGGTCGCAATGAAGGCAGTCGTGACGGCAATCGCAACTCACGCCCTGAAGGCAATCGTGGTGGTGATAAATTGGCAGGTCCTAAGGGTAATGATGGTGTTCGCGTAGCACGTCGTCCACGTAACTTTGCTTAATCTTAAAACCAAGATAGTGAGTAATTAGACTTGAGTACGGAAAACATTAGTTTTGCATCTCTGAATCTAGCGCCAGAAATTCTTAAGGCGCTAGATGAGTTTGGCTACACCATACCGACACCCATTCAAGCAGAAGCGATTCCGGTTGTGCTAAATGGTAATGATTTGATGGCAGGCGCTCAAACTGGCACAGGTAAAACTGCAGCCTTTGCGCTCCCGATGCTACAAAAATTATTGCCGCACGCCAGCTCAAGCGCATCTCCTGCTCGTCATCCGATACGTGCACTGATTTTAGTGCCGACTCGCGAATTAGCGATTCAAGTAGAAGCCAGTGTCAAAGTGTATGCTAAACATACTCCGCTACGCTCACTCGTTGTTTACGGCGGTGTTGATATCAAAACACAAACTCCACATCTGATGAAAGGTGTGGAGATTTTGGTAGCAACCCCAGGCCGATTACTCGACCATGTCGAACAACGCACATTGCAACTCGGCCAAGTCCAGATGTTGATTTTGGATGAAGCAGATCGCATGTTGGACATGGGCTTTATGCCTGATCTAAAACGCATCTTGGCTTTGTTGCCAAAGCAGCGTCAGAATTTAATGTTTTCAGCAACATTCTCGACTGAAATCAAAAAACTCTCTGAAGAATTTCTTAAAAATCCTGTATTGGTTGAAGTGGCGCGCAGTAATGCTACTAACGAGAATGTGACTCAAAAGGTCTATCACGTCGCACAAGCAGATAAGCACGCTCTCCTCGCTCAAATTTTGAACGAGACTGAAACTAAACAAGTCATTGTTTTTACCAAAACTAAACTAACAGCAAGCCGCTTGGCACGCCAATTAGTCAAAGAAGGTATTTCTGCTGATGCAATTCATGGCGATAAAAGCCAAGGAGAACGTATTCAAGCACTGGAAGCGTTCAAGCAAGGTAAGATTAATGCGCTGATTGCAACGGATGTTGCGGCACGTGGCTTAGATATTGACCAATTACCAATGGTCATTAATTACGAAATTCCAAGTGCTCCAGAAGACTACGTGCATCGTATTGGGCGGACAGGACGTGCCGGCGCATTAGGTATTGCGATTTCATTAGTATCTCCTGATGAAGAAAAATATATCAAAGAGATCGAAAAGCTCATCAAGCGCGAGATCACAAAAGAAACCACCAATTTACCGGTTCGTTCATCACGCGAAGCTTCTGAGCATCCTCGTCGTGAGAAATCATACGATAAAACCACAAGCTCACCACGTACCCCAACCGTTAAGAAAAGCAGTGATCCTTGGTTTGATAAACCTTACGAGTCCTCTACTGATGCTGCCAATAAGAATCAAACCAATCAGTTATATAAAACGAACAAACCTAAACGTGAAGTCGCGGTGCTTCTTGGCGGTCTTCCACGAAAAAGCTAAACAAAAAGCCCGTATTAGCGGGCTTTTTTATACGTAGGAAATTAGTTGCTTCTACTAGGCTTGTGGCGCCTCACCCTCAGGCCTGTTACGCATAAAGTCAGCTACAGACCAAAGCGCCTGTGCCAGGCGCACGACCAATGGTTCTTCCATGCCAACCTCATGCATGGCGCGGACCATACAAAACATCCATTGATCCCGTTCTGATTCACCAATCGAAAATGGCATATGCCGGCGACGTAACATCGGATGGCCATAACGCTCGATATAGAGTGATGGACCACCTGACCAACCTGTAAGAAACATAAAAAGCTTTTCACGAGCTTCCGTTAGATCGGTAGCGTGCATAGCCCTTATTCCTGCTGCTCTAGAATCTGAATCCATGACATCATAAAACTTCTCAACCAAGTCACGAATCTTTTCAGCACCGCCTAACTCTTCAAATAAACTTTTTTGACTAGATCCAACTTCACCAATTTCTACAGCCATTAGTTAGCCTTGGTTTTCACTAATGAAGAGGCCAGCGTAGCTCTTGCGCGCGCTTCATCGATATCTTTACCTGTCGCTAAGGTCACACCCATACGACGACGCTCAAAAGACTCAGGCTTACCAAATAGTCTAATATCTGATTCAGGGACGGCTAACGCTTTTTCAATACCCTCAAAGCTTAAATTTTTGCTGTCTACACCGCCATAAATAACTGCACTAGCACCTATACTCCGCATTTCAGTGTTTACAGGAAGACCTAAAATTGCCCGTGCATGCAATTCAAATTCGTTAAAACGTTGAGTTGCCATGGTCACCATGCCAGTATCGTGAGGACGTGGGCTCACTTCAGAGAACCAAACGTGGTCTCCTTTCACAAACAGTTCCACACCAAACAATCCTAAACCACCAAGATTATCTGTCACAGCTTTTGCGATTCGTTGAGCTTCCAACAATGCATTTTTAGTCATGGCTTGTGGTTGCCAGCTTTCCACATAATCACCTCGTTTTTGCAAGTGGCCAATTGGCTCACAGAATGAAGTGACGACATCCCCTGCTGCATTTTTTGACCGAATAGTGAGCAACGTAATTTCGTAATCAAAATCAATCTGCCCTTCAACGATTACGACGCCTTGATTTACACGACCACCAGATGCCGCATAGTCCCATGCAGCGCTAACTTCGCTAGCATTAGTAATACGAGATTGACCCTTACCTGAGGATGACATGGTCGGCTTGATAAAGCATGGATATCCAATACCACCATCAATGGCATCTTGTAATTCTTTTAAACTGTGAGCAAACGCGTACGGTGAAGTAGGAAGATTTAATGTCTCACCCGCAAGACGACGGATGCCTTCACGGTTCATCGTCAGTTGAACAGCGCGGACTGTTGGGATCACTTGCGCCAACCCTGCTTCTTCAATACTAGCCAGTGTTTGTGTGTTTAAGGCCTCAATTTCAGGCACGATTAAATGCGGGCGTTCTTGTCTGACCACGTCCATCAAAGCCTTATCGTTGGTCATATCAATCACATGTGCACGATGAGCAACTTGATGTCCTGGTGCATTTGCATATCGGTCAACGGCTATCACCTCTGCACCTAAGCGCTGCAAAGCGATGATGACCTCTTTACCTAATTCGCCACTGCCAAGAAGCATGACACGCGTTGCATTAGGACTTAAAGGGGTGCCGATTTCCATGAAGAACTCCGATAAAGGTGGGTTTGAATATAGATAAATTTTAACATGAAGCAGAAGCCAAACTTAATGTGAATGTCTGCTTAAGATCAAATAGGCGTTAAAAACGGCTCACTAGGAGCCGTTTTTAACCGACAAATCTAATTTAATCTAAGTCTACTTTTGTGGAGCTAGTTTTTGGTTTGTCAAATTCGTATGTAATACCAATCCAACCTGCTCTTGGTGCACCTGGCGTTTGAAATTGGGTATTATTCCATGCGCTTGGGTCGTTATTCCAAGTACCGCCCCTGCCAAACTCATTGACCCCAAGTTGTCCGAAAGTAGCGTAGTTTCGATCAAATAAGTTTTGAACTTTGGCGAACAATTTCCAATTTTCATTAATACTGTAATGGCTATCTAAGTTAACAACAGAATATCCAGGGATTTTGCCATGCACATCCTGATTATTCTCATCCCCTCGCGCATAACGGCTTGAAGTTGTGATGATATTACTTCCTACTGTCCATGATGGTGTAATTTCATAGCCAATACGAAGCTTGAATGTGTGATGAGGAACGCCAGGGATACGGTTGCCTTTATTTACTTGGATTAATCCAGGCCCATTTAACACAGCAGCTACTGCTTCCGAATTTGAACTAGATACAGCTTCAAAGGGTGTCTCAAAAGTGGCATCTACGTAACTATAGTTAGCTTGAAAACTAAGCTTATCTGCTTTGCTACTCATCCCCATTTCAATACCCTGGCGCAAGGTTTTTCCAACATTCTGGAAGTAGCCATTCCCTGAAGTGTTAGTTGCCATAAATTGAATATCATTATTATTCTCGGTGCGGAATAAACCAACGTTCCAATTTACATTTTTCATTAGGCGACCTCTAACGCCACCTTCCCAAGTTTTTGATACCACAGCTTCGAGATGTGGGTCACCACCAAAAGCATTAGGTAATGCACAAGGATGTGCAGGATCTGCACAAGATAGCTCAACAGGCGATGGCGCTCTCATCCCTTCGTTGTACCCACCAAAAAAGCTTAAAGATGTTGTTGGATTGAAATTCAAACCAATGGCAGGATTGAATCTCTGATAGACATGATGACCATCTAGATTGCCTTGCACCAATGAGTTATCAGAAGCACTTAAACTATCCCCTTTGAGATCAACTATCGCCACATTGTAACGACCCGACATTGTCACATGAAGCTTATCGGTGATTGAGAAAGTGTCAGTTCCATAAAGACCATAATAATCATTATCAGCCTTTAATCGAACGGTGCTAAGAATATCAAGCGGCTGGGAGCTAACTGTAGTAATTCCAATAATATCCGCATTTTGAGTGTCGCTATTAAATTTCGTACGTCCAAAATCGGCACTTACGCCACCTGTGAATTGATTTTTATGTCCGATCAAATCATTGAGCAATGTCATTTGTAAGGCGCCACCAAAACCATCTGTATCAGTTTTAGTCACAACATTACTCGCCTTTACTAGGTCAGTTGAGCCATCGTAATTATTATTCACATTACTATTAAACCCGTTAGCCTCAACATGTCTAAAATAGACGTTGCCTGATACCAATTTATCGTCGCTAATGAAATGACTGCCGTTCAAAGCAATCATTTCCATTTGGTTATTAATATGATCTGGGACTGAATAGGCCTGGGTTCGATTATAGAGCTGCTCAAGTGGCAAGCCTTGAATACCATTGATTCTGTTATCGGCAAGCGACAAAGTTAAATCTAAATTAGATTTGTCATCTTGCCAGCCCACTTTACTGAATATTTGTTTTACTTCGGATTTAGAGTAATCACGCCAGCCATCTTCATTGAAGAAATTACCAGCGATAAAGTAATCTAGATTTTTGGCTTTAACGACACCGCCTGTTTCGAATTCGAGTGCACGACGCCCCCAAGAACCACCAGACAATGTAGCAGAAGTGCCTGGGTTCTCTGCCCCACTTTTAGTATGTACAGAAAGAGCGCCACCAAGAGTATTAAGACCAAATAAGGGGTTTGAACCTGGGATTAAATTTATATTTGAAATTGCATTAGAAGGAACTAGGTCCCAATTAACAATGTCGCCAAAAGGTTCATTGACACGCACACCATCTACAAAAACGGATAAGCCTTGTGGCGTACCCAACAATGGAGAGGCTGTAAATCCACGAAAAATAACATCAGGTTGATATGGATTGGAAACTGTATCGTTCACAGTCACTGAGCCGAGATTACTATCCATGAACTCGGAAAGATTTAATGATCTTTGCTCATTAATTGATTTGCCAGTAGCCGCTTGCACGTTTGCAGGAACCTGTTCAAGTGGCAAGCCAACGCTTAGTAATGGCGTAGTGCCAAAAACCTCAACTGTACCTAGCTCCATTGCTTCAGCTTTGTTTTCAGCATGTGCTGCAGAGACTATAAACAAAGCACTTAACACTACAAGCAAAACTGATTTAAATTTAACATGCAACATTGCAAATCCTTAATCAATGAAAATGTAGGCCATACGCCTTTTATGATGATTGCGACTTTAGCAAAAGTGCCCATAAAAAGCTTTAGGAAAAACTCCCGACTTGCGCTTACGCGTTTCCTTTTATAACAGGCTAGCGCTATAGTGATGCCTTGTTATAAATCTCTCGGGCGATACATTTTGACTTTAAAACTCCGTTTAAATCTGATCATTACTGCACTTTTATTGGTGGTCATGTTTGCTGGTGCTTTCCTATCGCTCAACAACGCACGTCAAAATGCCCATGCTGAGGTGATTTCCGCAGAGAAGTTAGTACTTTATCTTTTCGATACCGCAATCCTTAACAATCCAAATCTAGGCCAAAAGAAACTTGCAAAGAATAGTTTCCATCTTCAGCAGTTAAAACATATGCGTCATTTGAAAATTGAACTGCTTGATAACAATGGCAAGCTGATTGACAGCAATCAAACACTCGATGGCAATGCCTTCCAGAACGAAGCGCCCGCATGGTTTGAGCGTATTCTCAGCGAACTGACACCAAAATGGGAGCCATCTGTCCGAAAATTAGAGTATCAAGGTTTATTTCTTGGTGAGCTTGTCATCACTCCAGACCCCACTTACGAGTATGCGGAAAAATGGAAGCAGATTACCGACCTACTCAACTTGGTGATGGTGTTTTTCATCCTAGTGAATCTAATGGTGATTTGGGCAGTCTCTCAAGCACTTAAACCTACTGAAAAAATTCTTGACGCCCTTAACGAACTCGAAAATGGCAACTTAGCTGCAAGACTTCCTTCATTTAAATTACCAGAGCTCGCTCGCATTGGAGAAAAATTCAATCGCATGGTTGAAAAGCTTCAACTAAGCATTTTACAAAATCATAAACTTACACAGCAATTAATTACCCTTCAAGAAGAAGAGCGTAAAAACCTAGCACGTGAGCTTCATGATGAATTCGGTCAATGCCTAACAGCGATCAACACCGACGCAAGTGTAATATCAACCGTTGCTGAAAAAAAATATCCTGAATTAAGAGAAGGCGCATTAGCAATCAGCCAGCTATCGCGACACCTTATCGACATGGTCAGCGGCCTTTTACAGCAACTACGCCCAGGGATTTTAGATGAGTTAGGACTTGGGCCGGCCTTGCTAGATTTAGTAGATACCTGGAAATACCGCCACAAACATGTCATCTGTATCATCAAAGCAAGTGGGATTAAAGAAGATCTAAATGAAGCAATAAGCGTCGCCGTCTATCGATTAGTCCAAGAAAGCCTTACCAATGTGGCGCGTCATGCAGAAGCGACTGAAGTTGATATTGATGTCTATAGTTTAAGTCAGCAAGGCAAAGATGGGCTTCAAGTCATTGTAAAAGATAACGGCAAGGGTTTTGTATCTGACCAAGCCAGTGGATTTGGCTTACCAGGAATGCGTGAACGGGTGGAAGGTCTTGGTGGCTCTTTCAAAATAACATCTTCAGCAGGCACTGAGATTAGGGCTTGGATACCTAACAAGCCGTATTAACGAGAATAATGAAATGACTGAAAATAATCCTATCCGAGTAATGCTCGTAGATGACCATGCTGTTGTGCGTGCAGGTGTGCGACGTTTATTAGAACAAGATACAAAGATTACAGTAGTAGCTGAGGCCGATACAGGAGAGCGAGCCTATCAATTGTTCGGTACAGAACTTCCTGACATCACTGTACTGGATTTAAGCATGCCCGGCATGGGAGGAATGGAATGCATCAAACGTATAGTTGCCCGCTACCCTACCGCAAAAATTCTAGTGCTATCTATGCATGAAAACGCAGCATTTGCTAGCCAAGCGCTTAAAGCTGGCGCAAAAGGCTACCTCGCAAAAAGCGGCTTAGCTGAAGAATTAATTAATGCCATTCAATGGGTGATGACAGGCCAAACATACCTAGGCTCAGAAATCTCCCATAAAATTGCCCTACAAACAAACAACAATCTTAGCGATCCTATGCAAGTGCTTTCAGCGAGAGAATTCGAGATCTTCAGAATGCTGGTTGATGGCGTGGAACTTAATAAAATCGCAACGACGCTTAACATCAGTTTAAAAACAGTCGCGAATTATCAAACAGGTATTAAACAGAAATTAGAAATAAATACGCCTGTTGAAATGGTCAGGCTTGCAATCCGTTGTGGATTAATTGAAGGCTAAACTAATGCCTAGACTATCCAGCGAATGACTAGGCCAAGATCTCGTTCCGAAGCCTGCATCATGCAATCCACCCCAACATTAGGGACCACAGCGAGCGTGTCATCCAAGTAAACTAAAGGGAGTCTTTCACGCTGCCAAGGCGGTAAATTAACTTCCTGGAGCAAATGTTTAAGCGTTCGGGTTGGTCTCGCCAAATCAGGCTTGAAGCGCTCACCGCCTTTTCTGTTACTTATCCGCAATTTATGCCCCCCAAGCCTGTCAATTGCCAAGCCTTGCCCTTGATGACGCTCGAATACCAAATGGGTACCATCAGGCATCGTTAGACTAGCCTCTCCCTGCCAAATCATCGCAATATCAGAGGCAAGCTTGGGATGATTGGTTTCAATATAGGCGAAGCCTTGGTAACGCCTTAAAATAATTTCATCCGCTTTATCTAGTAATACTTTAAGGCTAGCATCGTTACTTGCATTCATTAGCTGTGTCAGCATGTCATCAAGGCGATCTGAACTGGGTGCCAAAAAACCCATACTAGACAACCACCATCGAAAGAGATTTTTTGCCCGTGGCAAACTTAACGCACTAAGCTGCTCAACGTTCATGCGACCATCAATAATGCAAGCAGAAGCATCAATTTGAGCAAGCTCATCAAGCAATTTAGCAGATTCCGCCATGTGGCTTGCTGAACGCGCTAAGGTCTCATCAGCGGCTGGAAAGCGCGCCTTAATCACAGGCAGGATTTCATGACGGCAATAGTTACGATCGTATTTGGTATCTAGATTACTTTCATCATCAATCCACGCCAATTGATTAGCTTTAGCGAACGCCTCAATTTCTTGTCGTGTGATATCTAGTAGCGGCCTGAGTAAGCTTCTACTTTCATCTTTTGCCGCCATTGCAGATAAACCTTTAGGCCCTGCACCGCGCATCAATTGGAGTAATAATGTCTCCGCTTGATCGTCTCGATGATGGGCTAACATAATGTAATCAGCACGCGCCGCTTGTAATGCTTTATATCGCGCCTCACGAGCAGCGGCTTCCAGCCCGATGCCAGCGCCCTTTTGAACCTCCACTTTCACAACTTCCAAGGGCACTTGATAGCTGAGGCAAGTTTGTTTGCAAAAATCTCCCCACTTATCCGCATTGGGACTTAGCCCATGATGCACATGCATGACTTTAAAATCAAAATCCAACGTCTTCTTGGCTTGTACGATGACATGAAGCAACACGCATGAATCTAGCCCGCCACTAAAGGCAATAATTAAATTTAATGGGGATTTAGCGCTAATCAATGCGCTAATAAAATGGTGAACTTGCTGCGTAATACGTTCAAAGCCCGCATCCAAGTGTTTATTCTGAATACGGGCTTTGCGGACTGCGTGAGTTAAAGCGTTGGTAATTTTATTTCAACGCAACTTCTTTGAACTTACCATAACTCATCAGGCGTTCGTAGCGTTGCTCCAACAACTTATTAATAGGCTTGGCTTCTACTAGTTTCAACTCCTCACCTAAGGCTTTGCGTAAGTTATGCATCATCGCTTCAGGGTCACGATGAGCACCACCTAAGGGTTCAGAAATAATACGATCTACCAACCCAGCCGTCTTGAGGCGAGATGCAGTAATCCCTAATGTTTCAGCTGCAAGCGATGCTTGATCAGCACTTTTCCAAAGGATAGACGCACAACCCTCTGGCGAGATCACAGAATAGGTTGAGTATTGCAACATCAATAGCTGGTCAACAACCCCTAAAGCTAATGCGCCTCCTGAACCACCCTCACCAATAATGATTCCAATAATGGGGGTTTTAAGCTCAGCCATGACGTATAAGTTTCTTGCAATTGCCTCTGACTTACCACGCTCCTCGGCACCGATACCAGGATACGCGCCTGGAGTATCAATAAGGGTAATAATAGGCAATCCAAATTTTTCAGCCATGCGATATAAACGCAAAGCTTTACGATATCCCTCTGGGCGAGGCATACCAAAATTTCGGTATTGACGTTCCTTTACATCACGCCCTTTTTGTTGGCCAATCACCATCACTGGCTTGCCATCAAAACGCGCTAAACCTCCGACGATGGCGGGATCGTCTGCAAAAGCGCGATCCCCATGCAATTCTTCGAAATCTGTAAATAAACTTTGAATATAGTCCAACGTGTAAGGACGTTGTGGATGACGGGCAACTTGAGATATCTGCCAAGCAGTAAGCTTGCCGTAGATATCTTTTGTCATCTCCTGATTTTTCTTTTGAAGGCGATTGATTTCGTCATTGATATCGAGTGCTGAGCCATCTTGCACGTGTCGCAATTCATCAATTTTCGCTTCAAGTTCAGCGATTGGTTGTTCAAAATCTAAAAAGCTTGTTTTCATATCAAGATTAAATTCTTATAAATGTAGTTCTAATTATAGAGGATTTTTACGTTCTCATCGCTTAACCAGGCTTTTAATCCTATGAGCAAATCGTCATGCAATTCTACACGCCATTTTTCACCAAGCATCATCTCGACCTTGGCTTGGCTATTGTGATACTCAACTTTGACAGCACAACCACGATTATTTTCAGCTGAATTAGCACGACAATAAGGCGCTAAAATATCACGTAACTTGACTGCATCCGCCTGTCCATTACAAGATATTTTTAGCATATTGGCATAAGCACTTCGTGCAGATGCAATATCGTAAATCTTACGCACATTGACCCTTACGCCACCAGAAAAGTCATCATGGCTGACTCGACCCTCAATTACTAATAACTGATCTTCTTTAATCAAACTTGCATGCTGCGCAAGCAACTCACTACCGACGACAACTTCAACACGGGACTTAGCATCATCAAGCGTCACAATAGCCATTTTGCCGCGTTGGGTCATACGAATACGAATACCCATCACGATACCAGCTAACAATTGCGGCTGATCTTGTGGCTTGATGCTGCCAAGATCCGTATGCACAAAAGTCGAAATTTCTTTTTGGTAGGCTTGGTATGGATGACCGCTTAAATAAAAACCAAGCGCTACTTTTTCCTGTTGGAGTTTTTCTGCTTCAGCCCATGCCGGTACATTCGGCAAAACATGCGCAGCACTATCTGATATTTCGCCAAATAAACTGTTCTGGCCACTCGCGGCTCCGCTCTGCTCTGCTGCTCCAATGGCCAAGTTTACTCCTGCCAACAGGGCATTACGATTGGGCTCTAACTTATCAAATGCCCCTGCACGAATAAGTGATTCAATGACCCGACGGTTCACTTTACGTAAATCTAAGCGCGCACAAAAATCGAATAGATCCTTAAATGGTCCATCTTGATTTCTGGCTGCAAGAATCACTTCTATCGCAGATTCTCCTGAACCTTTCAGGGCGCCGAGACCATAAAGCACTTGCTTATCATTAATTGGCTTAAATTTAAATTCACTTTGATTAATATCTGGCGGTAACACTTCAACGTCATTGCCAACACAATCATCATAAAAAATATGAACACTATCTGTGTTATTCATATCGGCAGACATCGTAGCGGCCAAGAACGCAGAGGGATAATGGGTCTTTAAATATGCCGTATGATAAGCAACTAAAGCATAAGCAGCAGCATGAGACTTGTTAAACCCGTAACTGGCAAACTTCTCCATTAAATCGAATAAATCAGCCGCCTGTCTTTCAGAGGTCCCCTTTTGCTTCGCGCCATCAACAAAGACAGCACGCTGGGCATCCATTTCTTCTTTTTTCTTTTTACCCATGGCGCGGCGGAGCAAGTCAGCGCCGCCAAGACTATACCCACCAACAACCTGTGCAATCTGCATCACCTGTTCTTGGTAAACCATAATCCCATAAGTTTCTCTCAGAATAGGCTCAACCGCAGGATGCGGATACTCAACCCTTTGCAATCCATGTTTACGACGGCAGAAATCTGGAATCAGATCCATCGGACCCGGACGATATAAAGCAACCAAGGCAATAATATCTTCAAAACAGTCCGGCTTAGCTTGTTTCAGCATATCCTTCATGCCGCGCGACTCTAGCTGGAACACAGCTGTGGTATTGGCTGACTTGAGTAAGTGATAAGTTGGTTTATCATCAATCGGCAAGGTCTCAAATGATAACGGTGGCAAGCCTTCTAAATGACGCTGAGCATTTGCATTCACTAATGCCATGTCTAAAATAGTGAGCGTACGTAAGCCCAAAAAGTCAAACTTAACTAGGCCAACAGCTTCTACATCGTCTTTATCGTATTGACTGACCAAACTGTCGCCATTTGGCTGACAGTAAATTGGGGAAAAATCAGAAATCTTACTTGGGGAAATAAGCACACCACCCGCATGCATACCAACATTGCGTGTTAAACCTTCAAGTCGCAAAGCAAGCTCAAGCAACTCTTTAACCTCTTCCTCCTGCTCACGCCGCTCAGCTAACTGCGGCTCTTTCTCTAAGGCATCTTTTAATGTAATGCCAAGCTCTAAAGGAATTAGTTTTGCTATGCCGTCTACGAAATTAAATGGCAAATCTAAAACACGACCGACATCCCGAATCACAGCCTTAGCCGCCATCGTCCCAAAAGTGGCGATTTGAGAAACAGCATCTAATCCATACTTTTGCTTCACATAATCAATGACGCGATCACGACCTTCTTGGCAAAAATCAATATCGAAGTCAGGCATAGAAACACGTTCTGGATTTAAGAATCGCTCAAACAGCAATGCGTATTGAAGCGGATCAAGATCCGTAATGCCTAAACTATAAGCAACCACAGATCCTGCTCCAGAGCCCCGACCAGGACCAACAGGCACACCATTATGTTTTGCCCAGTTAATAAAGTCCGCCACAATTAAAAAGTAACCGGGAAACCCCATCTGAATGATGATGCTGGTTTCGAAGCTTAGTCGGGCTTCATATTCATGTGCTTTTTCAGCGCGCTTCTCTTGATCTGGATAAAGCACTTCAAGTCGACGAGTCAATCCTTCTTTAGCTTGAATAACCAAATATTCATCCAAGCCTTCTCCGTTAGGAGTAGGAAACTGTGGTAAGAAATTCTTACCTAGAGACAATGTCAAATTACAACGCTTAGCAATCTCAACACTATTTACTAAAGCTTCTGGAATATCTGCAAACAGGGCAACCATTTCAGACTGTGTTTTGAAATACTGGTCTTCAGTAAATATCTTTGGGCGTCTTGTGTCAGCAAGGACATAACCTTCCGCTATGCAAACCCTCGCCTCATGAGCTTTAAATTCTTCTGTCTCAATAAACTGGATTGGATGCGTTGCAACGACAGGCAAATCTAATGCTGCTGCCAATGCAATAGCGTTTATAATATAGAACTCTTGCTGGGGATGGCCGGCGCGCTGCAATTCAATATAGAAGCGGTTGGGAAATAAATCTGACCATGATTGCGCAACTTGCTTGGCAGCCGGAATGTTGCCTTGTAATAAAGCCTGACCAATATCCCCCATCATCGCACCGGAGAGCATTAACAAACCTTCAGTACCAATTTCCACAAGCCATTCCTGCTTGATTTCAGGTCTGCCGCGATACTGATTCTCCAGATAAGCACGGCTTAATAAACCACATAACTTGGTATAGCCCTCCAACGTCTGACAGAGCAACATCAAACGATACGGCTGGTCACGATTTTTTAAATTTTCAAGCCAAAGGTCACATCCCAAGAGCGGCTTAATCCCTTTTTCACGGGCTGACTGATAAAACTTAATCGCACCGAATAAATTACTTAAATCAGTCAATGCCAAGGCCGGCATTTTGTCCTTAAAAGCATGGTCGACATAGCTGCCGATACGAACCGTCCCATCCACAATGGAATACTCGCTGTGGCAACGCAAATGAACAAAATTTGGATGAGTGATGTTGACTGACATAGGGAGTAATTTTACCTGATAGGCACACCTATGTCGCAGGGTTATTGGCAATGAAAATGGGTATTTTTATAGCTCTTTGACTTACAAGGGAAGATATGCAAAAAAAAGTAAAAACTGGTGCGAAAGGAGAGACTCGAACTCTCACGCCTTGCGGCGCTGGAACCTAAATCCAGTGCGTCTACCAATTCCGCCACTCTCGCAGGTAGTCATGAAAAGTGATTTTTTCATGATGCTTGTCGGGGAGCGAACCCCAACGAGGCGAGAATTATATCTCAGCGAATCACCGAAAACCATTAAAATTTGAAATGACTATGTAAATGCATCAGATTGAGCGAAAATAATTCCACAAATAATATCGTTAGGATAAAAAGATGCCACACACAATTAATCAACAAGAAATTAACATGTTGCGTACAGAACTAGAAATGCTCATGAAAGAACGGCAAACCCTTCTCAAAGTCGCAGGAATCGCTGCAGGTTTAGTTGCGGAACTTGATAGTCATAATTTACCGAGCGGCACAGAAGAGGCTGCAGAATTGCTAGCAACTAGCATTAATGCATTGTCTGAAGAAACTCTCAAAGATGCATTAGGTGTTGTACATGCTGAAATCGTTAATTGATGAGCAGCGCCAGCTAAAGTCAACCAAATTTTAGACGCTTAAGATTGAAACTAAACAAGACCATTAATATTGCTAGTATTATTTGCATGTCATTGATCAGTAATGGCTGCAGTTTTCAATCCTATAGTCCAAAACCAATCAAACCAATAGAAGTTTCAACAAAGCTTCAACTGCGCTCACCAAGCAATGTGGAATTTGAAGCCTTTCTAAGATCACAAAACTATCCAGAAAACCAACTATCTATAAGATTGTGGGGCGAAAACGAATTTACATTAAGCGCTCTATTTTTTCATCCGGACTTAAATGTAGCGAGAGCTCTTTTGCGAAGAGCCCAATCAGCTGAAAACACGGCAGCGCAACGTCCAGAAATTGGCGTGAGTGGCGGACTAGAGAATCATGGCCAAAGCAACGATAAGTCGCCCTGGACTTATCGTTTGGCAATTGATGTTCCAATCATTACAGCCAATAAAAGAGAAGCCCAAGTTGCAATCGCAGCAGGATTGTCTGAAGCTTCTCGAATTGAAGTCGCACAAACGGCTTGGAGTGTACATAGCCGCGTTGCTAAAAGCTTATTGGAATACCAGTACTCAATAGCACTAACCTCAGTTTTAAAAGATGAGGTTGCCATGAGAAGTTCTATTGTTGAAATGCTTGTGAAACGCATGGATGCAGGGATGGCATCAAGCATCGAGGTAAGTAATGCGAGAATTTCATTGCAAAAAGCCGAACAAGCCTTTGTAGCTGAGTCTGGGCGAACGCCAGCACTTGCGGCTTCACTTTCAAATGATGCGGGGCTTGGAATAAGTGCATTTAATCAGTTGTCAGTAAAGCCTTTTGAGCAAGCAACAAGAGTTGATTTAAGTAACTTGCAATATCAGTCCCTATTAAACCGCTTAGATATTCGCGCCTCCTTGGCGCGTTATGAAGCGGCGGAAGCTAAATTACGCTTAGAAATAGCCAAACAATATCCAGATATCACTTTATCCCCCTCCAAAGCGTTAGACCAAGGGGACAGAATCTGGTCATTAGGTTTTTCTAGCCTTCTCACGCTTATTAACAAAAACCGTGGCATGATTGCTGAAGTAAACGCACTCCGTGATGTCGAAGTCGCGCAATTTGAAGCATTGCAATCCAAAATAATCGGCGACCTCAATCAAACAAAAGCCGCTTATGATGCTGCAGCTGAAGCAAGCAACAAAGCTCAAGCTTTATTAGTATCACAACAAAAACGCATACAACAAAACGAGCAGCAATTTAATGCAGGCTTGACAGACCGATTGGAATTCACGAATACGCAGTTAGAAAATATTATTGCGACAGAAAATATGCTTAACAGCGCTTATCAATTAAACGCAGCAAAACTTAATCTCGAGGATGTTTTACAACGCCCATTAGACGACCGATTGTCCATTCAAAACAACCTAAATATTACGGACAATACTTTTCCCAGGAACAACTCACAATGAACCGTAAATTAACCCTAATTATTGGAGTACAAGCCGTCTTGGTTATTCTCCTTTTTTGGATGCTAGTTTTCTTTGGAAAAGATGAGTACAACGCTTACAATCGAGCACAAACAGAAGATGTCATTACTCCAAGTCGCGTTAGCCAATCAAAAGGCTCAACTCTAGTGACGCTAAGTCCCGAAGCTCAGACACAGAGTGATATCCAGACAGTAAGTTTAATCGGTAATCAGCATCAACAAACACTAAAAACACTCGGCAGCGTGATCAGCATTGATGGTCTTATTGAATTGCGAACCCGATACTTAAATGCAAAAGCAAATGCGAATATTGCACATGCATCACTCACAAACAGTAAGCAAGAATACCAAAGAATGTTGACTCTCAACAAAGACGATAAAAATGTATCCGACCATGTGATGTTTTCTGCATTAGCAGCTTATAAAGCTGATCAAGCAAAAGTACAAGCCGCCGAAACTGAAGCAAATAATCTTAGCGACAGCATGCGCCAGACCTGGGGAGTCAGCCTTGCTAATGATGCCGGCAAGGAAATTGTAAGTTCCAACCTGCAAGCATTACTTCAACACAAGCAAGTATTATTGCTCATTACTTTTCCTGCGGACAGAATCGTAGAAGCAGGTGAAACGATTAGTGTTGAACCCACTAGTTCTGAAGCAAAACCAATTAATGCGAAACTTATAGCAGCATCACCCCAAACTGACCCAACCATTCAAGGGAGAACATATTACTTTAGTGCGGCAGCAGAAAACTTACGCGCAGGCATGCGCTTAAGCGTAGAAATGAAAGATTCAAGCCATGATAAGTTAGCATCTGGGGTTACGATCCCATCAAAGGCTGTTGTTTGGTACGCAGGTAAACCTTGGGTATACAAAAAACAAGATAAAGAAAACTTTGTGCGAGTTCCAATTAATACAGATACTGAAATTAATGGTGGCTGGTTTAATGAGAGTAAAGCACTAAGCGCTGGAGATGACTTAGTCGTAAATGGGGCGCAACTCTTACTTTCAGAAGAGTTTAAATATCAAATTAAAAACGAGAATCAGGACTAGGCAATGATGTCCGCGCTTGTTCGTTTTTCTATTCGCTTTAGTGGCGTCATTATTGGCATCGCCAGCTTGATGGTGATCTATGGCATTTATAGCCTAACGCGCACTAACTTAGACGTATTCCCTGAGTTTTCGCCCACACAATTAATTATACAAACAGAAGCACCAGGACTTTCAACCGACTTAGTTGAGTCTTTAGTTAGTCAGCCCATTGAAAACAGCATCTCAGGCACGGTTGGCGTCGAGCTGATGCGCTCTCAATCCATTCCCGCCCTTTCTGTTGTGACTGTCATTTTCAAAGAAGGAACTGACGTATACCGCAATCGCCAAGTGGTTGCAGAACACCTTGCAACATTAGCAAATCGATTGCCTGATGGCATTACACCTAACATAACACCCCTTACCTCAGCCGCAAGCACTGTCATGGGCATTGGGATCACTTCTGACACTAAGTCCCTCATGGAACTGAGGTCGATGGTGGACTGGACGCTTCGGCCTCATTTAATGGCCGTTCAAGGGGTAGCCGATGTCAATGTCTTTGGTGGGGATGTTAAGCAGTATCAAATCCAAGTCAATCCAGATAAGTTAGTGCTATACAGCCTTTCAATGCAAGATGTGATAGATGCGGCAAGCAAAGCCACGGGAGTGCGTGGGGCTGGTTTTATTGAAAATAATAATCAACGCATTGTCATTAATACCGAAGGTCAAGCACATAAACCATCTGAGTTAGCGCAAACAACCCTTTTACATCGAAATGGCCAAACCGTAAGACTTGGAGACATTGGTCAAGTTGCTGAAGGTGCCGCCCCTTCAATTAGCGCTGCAGCCATTAACGGTAAGTCTGGCATTTACCTTTCAGTGCAGGGCCAGTTAGGGGCAAATACGCATGGCGTGACGCAAGCATTAGAAAATGCAATTCAACAAATAAAACCGTCATTAGAAGCCGACCATATTCAGTTACACGAAGGGCTATTCCGTCCCGCCAATTTTATTGAAACTGCAATCCAAGGCGTACGTACCGACATTTTAATTGGCTCCGTCTTAGTCATAACCGTCCTCTTTCTATTCTTATTTAACGCAAGGACTGCATTTATTTCAGCGACCGCAATCCCACTCTCCCTGTTGACCGCCATTGTCGTAATGAGCTTCTTCAATATAGGATTAAATATCATGGTATTAGGTGGGTTAGCTATTGCTTTAGGTGAAGTTGTTGATGATGCCATTATTGACACTGAAAATATCTTTAGGCGGCTCAAAGAGAATCGATCGCTACCTTCACCCGAACCCATATACAAGATCGTGTTTCAAGCCTCTATGGAAGTGCGAAGCTCAGTTGTGTATGCGACCATTATCGTCGCCCTCGTGTTTGTGCCATTACTAACCTTGACTGGTGTTGCTGGTAAGCTGTTTGCCCCTCTTGGGATTGCCTACATTTCCGCTATTTTGGCATCCTTAATCGTGGCACTCACCTTAACTCCAGCACTTTGTTACTTGCTACTCGGAAAAGCAAAACTTAGTGCAAAAGACTCTCCGCTGATCAGCTATATTAAAAAAAAGTATGTAAGACTTTTACATGCCGTAGAACAGCATTACAAGATGACCATTGCAATCACTCTTGCTCTCATTGGTCTGGGCCTTGGAGTACTGCCCTTATTTAAAAGCCAATTCATCCCTGCCTTGCATGAAGGTCACTTCATTATGCATATGACACTAGTCCCTGGCACATCTGAAAAAGAATCATTGAGCGTCGGTAAAAAAGTAGCCGCCTCACTGAGCGAAATCAAAGGGGTAAGAAGCATTGCACAATGGGTCGGCCGCGCCCCAAATGCAGCAGATACATTCGGAACACACTACAGTGAATTTGAAATTGAAATTGGAACCGTCTCTGGTGAACAACAAAATCGTATATTGCAAGAAATTCGGGAGCATTTATCAGGGATTGATGATGAAAATGTTGACACAGACAGTGATGGCCCTACCCCACCTGGCTTTGTTGGCGTTAACTTTGCAATCAATACATTCCTAACAGAACGCATAGAAGAAACCATCTCAGGATATGCAGCTTCCCAAGTCATAAACATTTACGGCCATGACCTAGATGCTTTAGATCGAGATGCGCAAACAGTCGCAGGTGTTGTGGCAGGAATTCCTGGGGCTGAAGACGTCATGGTTCAATCACCACCTGGCACGCCACAAATATCCATTCGACTTCGTCAGGGCAAGTTATTGCAATGGGGGCTTCAGCCCACAGATGTTCTGGATAGTATTCGCGCATCTTACGAAAGCTTTCCTGTTGCTCAAGTTTACGAAGGCAGTCGGGTAATTGGGGTGAGTGTTCTGCTTGATAATGAATCAAGGAATAATATTAGCAAAATCAAGATGCTTCCCATCTTCAATAATGAAGGTCAATTAATTAAACTTGGTGATATTGCAGATATTACCCAAGAAAATGGTCGCTCTAAAATTTTGCATTCTGGTGCAAAACGCATTCAAACCGTAACTGCTAACGTCAGCGGACGAGACATACAAAGGTTTACGGACGAAGTAAAACTTAAACTACAAAAAGAGGCTCACCTTTCCCCAGGCAATTATTTGGCATTCACAGGCGAAGCTGAAGCACAATCCAAATCACGTGAAGATTTGGTCGTGCATTCATTGCTTGCTACCGTCGGTATTTTCTTAATGCTCTACATTGCATTCGGTAGGCTGCGCAATTTATTACTTACTTTTGCTAACTTACCATTTGCTTTGATTGGCGGGGTATTTGCCGTCATGTTAACGGGTGGGTGGATTTCACTAGGATCATTAGTGGGCTTTGTGACCCTGTTTGGGATCACGCTTCGCAACTCGATTATGCTCGTCTCACATTATCAACACCTCATTGATGAAGAAGACATGATATGGGGCCTAGAGACAGCCATCATAGGCGCAACCGAGCGCTTGCCCTCCATTTTAATGACCGCACTAGTCACCGCATTAGGTTTATTACCACTCGCTGTTGGAAGTGGACAACCAGGTCGTGAAATTGAAGGTCCAATGGCCACCATTATTGTAGGCGGATTAATTACCTCAACGATACTTAACCTATTAATTTTACCTACCATCATGTTGCACTTCGGACGTTTCGAGAAACACCAGCAACATTAAGCCATCAGCATGTCCCATAGGGCACGCACAGGTTTTACTAATCCTTCAACTTCATCCAAAGGAACTTGTGCCTTAGTGTGCCCTTGCAATCTCAGAGCATGCTGCATACTTCTGAGCGCTCTATAAGCATTAGCGATCGCGTCTGCTTGAATGTGCGCGATCAAGCCAAGATCAGACAATCGACTCAACAAGGCAATATTGCCTATGTTTTCAGTAAGCGATGGGTATTGGTTCGCATGCACCAACACCAAATACTGGACCATAAACTCCACATCAATAATACCGCCCCGCCCCTGCTTCAAATCAAACATATCCTTAGCAGTCATATGACCCGTGCGCATCTTCTGACGCATTTGTATCACTTCTTCTTTAATCGCAATGCTGTCGCGTTTCTGAGTTAAAACTTGAACACGAATTGATTCAAACGTATCACCAATCGCCCTATCCCCAGCAATAAATCTTGCACGCGTAATCGCTTGATGCTCCCACACCCAGGCCTTATTGTTCTGATAGTCTTTAAAAGCCTCGACTGAGCTTACTAGCAATCCACTCGCGCCATCTGGACGAAGTTGCATATCAGTCTCATACAACAGTCCTGCCGAGGTAAGGCTATTGAGCCAATTGTTAATGCGCTGACCGAATCTTGCATAAATCTGGCCAGCATCCGGTGCATGATCATCGTATAGAAAAATGATATCTAAATCAGACGCGTATCCAATTTCCTTGCCTCCTAACTTGCCATATCCAACAATTGCAAACTTTGGCACTTCAAGATGCCTGCCTTTTAATAAGGGCCAAAGGGCTTTAATCGTCACTTCCAATATCAGACTAGCCAAATCACTGAGATAATCAGATAGCGTTTCCAATGGCAATTCACCCGCCACGTCCTTGGCTGCAAAACGAAAGACTGCAGCATGTTTAAAATGCCGCATCACATCCATTTGTCTTTCTACGTCACCTTCGACCTCAGCCAGTCGTCGTTTTAAATCAAGTCGCATCAAGCCAAAGTCTGGCACTGCATATAACTGCTGAGTATCCAATAGTTCATCAAGCAAGACAGGATGTTGAGCCAAGTATTGCGCTAACCAGGGGCTAGCTGAAGTTAAACGAATCACCAAATTTAAAGCTGCAGGATATTCAGCAAGCAAAGCCAAATAACTCGCTCGCCGGCAGATGCTTTCTAACAAATCAGAAACCCTCAACAAAGCCATATCAGGGTTATGCTCTTTTGCAGCAAGCTTAATGACCAATGGCATCAACACATCAAAGCGCCGACGACTTAATTCAGGTAATTGCTTATATTTTGCACTGTGTAGCACCCCCCTTAAGCGCATGAGGGTCTGCTGAGCGTCGAGATAATTTAAGGCTTCAATCCTACTGATCGCTTCAGTATCATCTATGGTAGCTTGCCAAATCTCTGTAATACCAACGTCAGCGGCTTGCTCACCTTTGGGGTCACTAAACACTTCACCAAAGTGCTTATCCACAGTGTTGCGATAAGTCTCAATCCTTTCTTGAAGGGCTGTCCAACTCTCATAACTCATTGCCAAAGCCAATCTTTTCTTACCTTCATCATTGGTTGGCAGCGTCTGAGTTTGTTGGTCCTCTGCGTATTGCAACCGATGTTCTAGGTTGCGCAAGAAGATATAAGCGGCGCTCAACTCCTCTACGGTGGTATCACTCAGTAAATGCTTATCTCGCAACAATGCCAACACACTTAATGTCGGACGAATTTGCAAACTGACATCCTGACCACCGCGGATTAACTGAAACACTTGAGCAATAAATTCAACTTCACGAATTCCACCACGACCAAGCTTAATGTTGTCGTGCATATCACGCCGATTCACATCGCGTTGAATCTGCACTTTTAAATCACGCATCGAAGCAAACGCACCGTAATCTAAATACTTACGAAATACAAAAGGCCTCAACAAATCGGCTATTTCTTTTACAGGCCCAGCAATCACCCGACCTTTAATCCAAGCGTAACGCTCCCACTCTCTCCCTTGATTTTGGTAATACTCTTCGAGCATGGCCAAACTACAGGCCAGCGGTCCTTCAGAACCATAAGGGCGCAACCGCATATCCACTCTGAAAACAAACCCGTCTTCAGTAATTTCATCGATGGCAGCAATCAGCTTTTTAGCCACTCGCGTAAAAAATTCATGATTACTTAACGTTAATTTTCCTTTTGAAACGCCATTTGTTTCACCATCTTCTGAAAATGCAAAAATCAAATCGATGTCAGATGAAACATTAAGTTCAAGCCCACCTAACTTTCCCATCCCAATGACAATTAAAGACTGTAACTTGCCACTTTCACCTATCGGCTCGCCATAGATTTCTTTCTGCCACACTTCAATCCGAGATAAAGCTAGATTAACAACAATCTCTGCTAAATTACTCATCACTCGCATGACTTCATCAAGACCAGACAATCCATTCAGGTCACGAACAATCGTTCGCAACATGACACGCTGACGCAGTTTACGCATCACTCGCTTTAAATGAGCTTCGTCGCCAATGTTTTGAGATGAAAGACAATCCAGCATCTCATCTCGACTGAATTCCTTGCCTAGGTTGGAAATTAAATCTGGTAATAGTGCAGCGTCGCCGTCAAAGAGGCGACGCACGAATGGACTGCATGCGATGGCACGCTGAATATTCGAATTTTCAAGCATTAAATTATGGTCTGAGGTCATCATCTAGTTATTACTTAATTTCTAATATCAAATCTACACCTTTAATCAAAAAATAACCAAGTGAATCTTGATCGATGATTACCAATTAGTCCGGTCTTCGGCTTAACACCTATTTCGGTTAAAATAACGTTTTATCTAATTCAGCTAGTGCCTCATGTCATCCCTACCAGAAGAAATTACCCGTCGACGTACCTTTGCTATTATTTCGCACCCTGATGCAGGTAAAACAACGCTTACAGAAAAACTATTATGGTTCGGCGGTGCAATTCAAGTGGCCGGCGAAGTGCGCGGTCGCAAAGCTGCACGCCATGCAACATCCGACTGGATGGAATTAGAAAAACAACGCGGCATTTCTGTGACTTCATCTGTCATGCAATTTCCTTACCGCGAGCACATGATCAACCTGCTTGATACGCCAGGCCATGATGACTTCTCAGAAGATACCTACCGAACATTAACGGCAGTAGACTCTGCTGTGATGGTGATTGACTCTGTTAATGGTGTTGAAGCGCAAACAATTAAGCTGTTAAACGTCTGTCGGATGCGTGATACGCCAATTATCACGTTCATCAATAAACTCGATCGTGAAAGTCGTCCACCCATTGAGTTGCTGGACGAAATTGAATCAACATTAGGCATGGAATGCGCACCGATGACCTGGCCAATTGGCATGGGCAAGGGCTTCCGTGGCGTTTATCACTTATACAACGACGTGATTTCATTCTTTGATCCGCGCGCTGAAAAAGGCACGTCTGAAACCATACAAGGCTTAGATAACCCACGTCTGAATGAATTACTTGGGCGCCAAGCTGAAGAGTTGCGTGTTGATGTTGAATTGGTCAGAGGCGCATCACATACCTTCAATAAAGAGCGTTACTTAAGTGGTAAACAAACCCCTGTTTTCTTTGGTTCAGCCATTAACAACTTTGGCGTGCAGTCATTACTAGACGCAGTGGTTGAGTTATCTCCTCCTCCATTAGCCAGAAACACAGCTTCTCGAGCAGTTGCGCCAGATGAAAATAAATTTTCAGGCTTTGTATTCAAAATTCAAGCAAATATGGATCCAAAACATCGCGATCGCATTGCTTTCTTACGAGTTTGTTCTGGCCGTTTTGAGCGCGGAATGAAAATAAAACAAGTCTCAACAGGCAAACAACTCGCCGTCAATAATGCCATCACTTTTATGGCACAAGATCGCACCACAATGGATGAAGCTTACTCAGGCGACATTATCGGGATTCCAAACCATGGCACAGTAAAGCTGGGTGATACCTTCACCGAAGGCGAGGATTTAAAGTTTATTGGGATTCCTTCGTTTGCTCCTGAATTCTTCCGTCGAGCAAGACTTAAAAATCCACTCAAAATGAAGCAGTTACAAAAGGGTTTGCATCAATTAGCTGAGGAAGGCGCATCGCAGCTCTTTCGCCCTCTAATGAGTAACGATTTGATTTTGGGTGCTGTGGGCATTTTGCAGTTTGATGTGGTCGCCCATCGCTTAGAACATGAATATGGCGTTGACGTTATTTTTGAAAGCTACGACTGCTCAACAGCGCGCTGGTTAAGAGGCTCAGAAGCGGACTTAAAAGCGATTGCCGACAAATATGGTTTTAACGTCGCCTTAGACGGTGCAGACGAGTACGTTTATCTCGCGCCCAATCGTGTGAACTTACAAATGGCGCAAGAACGATATCCAGACATTGAATTCTTAGAAACTCGCGAAATTTTCTAAGACTGACTCTCTGATGCCAAAACCCGTCATCAAAATCACTTGTCCTTGCTGTAGCGGATTGCTTTACCACGATTGCTGCGAACCCTACCATCTGAGCCTAGGCGCTCCAAATGCTGAAAAACTCATGCGCTCACGCTTTAGTGCCTATGTATTAGGATTAGAAGAGTACCTACTGGACACCTGGCACCCAAACACGAGGCCAAAATATCTCAAGCTTTCGAATGACCCAACCCAGTGGTTAAGCCTTGAAGTCAGAAGCTTTGAGCCCAATGATGACCAGGCGACGGTCGAATTTATCGCCAAATACCGAGATCGTGGACAAGCAGAAAAACTGCATGAAATTAGCCAATTTAGACGGATTGCTGGACGCTGGTACTACGTTGATGGCATCTATCCAAAGTGACCGTTAGGCAAACGCCTCACACAACATACTCAAAAAAGCACCCAACACAGGGATTAGTTCTTCTTTTTCAAACGGGGCAGCATCATCTGTGCCTGCTACTAAGAATGCGATCACTGCCTTATCTAAATCTTCCCGATAATGCGTCCAATGTTCCGCGTCAGCATCCCCTACTAAATGGAATTTTCTCATGCCCGATTCCACAATATCCACTAACTCCTCATTTGTGAGTTCTGCGAATAATGATCTAGCAATAATGATTTGATCTTGCTCTAAATCCGCAACAATATTTTCAGAGCCTAAAGGTAAAACCAAATAGGCATAAACCATCAAAGCGAAAGCTTGATAAACGCTCAACATATCGAAATTATCATAACGTTCATCAGCAGGAGACCGTGACGCCTCTTTTATTGCTTTTGCAGTAATGAAACAGGCTAGATAGCTTGCGGCTTTAATTGGATCGTAATCCTCTAAATTGCTACTTGGCTGAGCATCTTGCTCACTTCTATGCTCAGCTAAACAAAGCGCATGCAATAAGCTTAAATTTTTAGAATATTGATTTGTCATGATTCGTTCTCTATTACTTTAATTATGATTATTGAATTGCAGGCAATGCTTCAAGCGATTCATGTAGCTCGAGCCACCTAATCTCTGCAGTTTCAATCTTTTGAACCAATTCAGCTTGAAGTTTAAGCAAATCTTGCAAAACTGTCTTATCGTTTTGATTATATAAATCAGGGTGAGCAAGCTGACTATCCATCGCCGCTTTCTCTTGCCCCCATTTCTCCATTTCTTTTTCCAAATGCTCCACCTCTTTAAGCAAAGGTCGACGCTCTGCAATACGCGCCTGTCTGTCGGCCTTGCTTTGAGCTCTGTCGACTTTATTAAATGAAACAGAGCCTTCCTCATTTACTTCTTTAATTTGTTTATCCGCTAATTTTTGTACATTGAGCCAATCTTTGTAATCATCGAGATCGCCGTCAAAAACTTCGGCTTTGCCATTTGCTACCAACATGAATTTATCGCAGCTAGCACGCAACATTGCTCGATCATGAGAAACAATCACAACACCCCCTTGATACTCTTGCAATGCAACAGTCAGTGCATGACGCATTTCCAAATCTAGATGGTTAGTTGGCTCATCAAGTAAAAGTAAGTTTGGACGTGTCCAAATGAGCAGAGCAAGCGCCAAACGAGACTTTTCTCCACCCGAAAATGGTCCGCATGGTGTGCTTGCCATGTCGCCTTTAAAATCAAAACCGCCCAGATAATTACGATGTTCTTGCTCACGCGTTTCCGGGTCAAGCTTTTGCATATGCTCTAAGGGAGACTCGTCCAAACGCAACTGTTCAAGTTGATGCTGCGCGAAGTAGCCAATTTTTAAATCTTTGCCTTCAACACGTTTACCTGTCTTCATGGCAAGCTCATTTGCCATCAATTTAATCAAGGTCGTTTTCCCAGCGCCGTTCCGACCAAGTAGACCAAGTCTTTCGTCAGGACGTAAAGCCAGCTCGATTTTGCTTAGGATTGTTATATCCCCATATCCGACACTCACATCATCTAAGACCAGTAATGGGTCAGGTACGTTTTGCATGTCACGAAAACTGAAATCAAATGGCGTATCGATATGCGCAGCAGAAATCATTTCCATGCGCTCAAGCGCTTTAATACGACTTTGTGCTTGCCGTGCTTTAGTTGCTTTAGCGCGAAAACGCTCAATGTAGCTTTCTAGATGTGCAACATTACGTTGCTGACGTTCGTACATGGATTGTTGCTGAGCTAAACGTTCAGCACGTTGGCGCTCGAAATCCGAATAACCGCCTTTATAAAGAGTTAAGCGTTGTTGTTCAATATGTGCAATGTGATTCACAATTGCATCTAAAAAGTCACGGTCATGTGAAATCAGAAGCAGCGTACCACGATAATCTTTCAGCCAAGTTTCAAGCCAAATAACCGCATCTAAATCTAAGTGGTTTGTAGGCTCATCAAGCAGAAGCAAATCGGAACGGCACATCAGGGCGCGTGCTAAATTAAGCCTTACTCGCCAACCACCAGAAAATGCAGAGACAGGACGCTCTAGGTCAGCATTTTTAAATCCTAATCCATCTAATAGCTCAGCAGCTCTTGCGCGAGCTGAATAACCACCAATTTCACTAAAACGCGCGTGTAATTCACCTATTTTCACACCTTCATGATTGGCTTCAGCATCCACAATCGCTTCTTCAATTGATCGGAGTTCGACATCTCCATCCAGCGTAAACTCAATCGCAGGCTGTGCAAGAGCAGGCGTTTCTTGAGCCACATGCGCAATCACCCAATTTGGTGGCATGTCCAAGTCGCCATGCTCAGGATGTATCTCACCGCGCAACATAGCAAACAAGCTCGATTTTCCAGCACCATTGGCCCCTGTTAAACCGACTTTATGTCCTGGATGAAGCTGAAAAGATGCGCCTTCAACCAACACTTTGACCCCACGTGTCAAAGTGAGATTTTTAAATTGAATCAAAATTGCCTTTCTATTTAACGTGATTTTTTAAATATCACGTCAGCCAACTTTTAACAAAGGCGTTATTCTAAAGCATCCAGAACCACAAATTTTATTGTTTTTACAATAAGTCACATCTGCAAAACTATGCCTATAGTAGAATGCAAGGGTTGAATAAAAGGCTAATTGATTCAATTTTCTAGGCTCGCATTCATAAGCAAATAAAATATACAAAATGATTAAAAAGTCACTCATCTGGTTTTACCGTATCGCTTCGGTAGCGATAGGGTCTTTTATAGTCCTTAGTTTGGTATCAATTATTGCACTTAGATATTATGTATTACCAAAAATTGACGATTACAAACCAAAAATCACGCAAACCCTATCAAAACTTTTAGGCCAAAAAGTCACAATAGGGAACATATACGCCAATTGGGATGG
>Ga0194047_10000438_pt1 | contig 28281 bp, 28 predicted proteins | sample JunL225m_MetaG_2_FD_160070 | JGI IMG/M metagenome (GOLD analysis project Ga0194047, IMG submission 160070) | Anoxic zone freshwater microbial communities from boreal shield lake in IISD Experimental Lakes Area, Ontario, Canada - Jun2016-L221-5m | ecosystem: Environmental > Aquatic > Freshwater... | reverse complement strand
TAACTGAAGATGTTAGAAAAAAAATTAATGATGATATTCAGAAAGCCAAAGAATTTGGTGATTTATCTGAAAATGCAGCATATACTTCTGCTATGGAAGCAAGAGATCTTAATGAAACAAGAATTGCTGAATTGGAAGACATGATTATGAATTCCAAAATTGTAATTTCAGATAAGGGCAATAAGGATGGAATTGTGTCCGTTGGTGATACTGTTGTGATGAAACCAGAGAATGGCGAAGAAATTACATTAACAGTAGTCGGTGTAGGAGAAAGTGATTTAAGTAAAAATAAAGTTGCCGCAGATACTCCAATTGCTGATGCTATTTTGGGCAAAAAGGTAAAAGCAAAAGTAGTTGTCGATTTACCTTCTGGCAAGACAAATTACGAAATCATTAAGATTAAGTAAAACTAAATATATAATCTTAAAATCGTTGGTTGAAAAATCAGCGATTTTTTTATCTTTTGAAAATCTGTACTAATTTATCTTTTGATAATGCGTGGTAAGTAGGTCTACCATGAGGACATGTCAATTTATTTTTGCAAGTTAATAAGTCTTTCAATATCTTTTTGCACTCATCGTCACTTAGTTTATCTCCGAATCTGATGGCACTATGGCAAGCAAGTGTTGTAAAAATTTTTTCTCGTAATTCTAATACTGATGTTAAATCATCATCAAATATATATTTTATTTCTGCATACAATTGATCGACAATTCTTAAAGTTGCGAAATCGGGTAGTGATACTATAAAAATTTCTTTATCTATATTTTCAATTTCGATACCAAACGTTTGTAGTACTGTTCTTTTATCAAACAAGTAGTCTGAGAATTCAATTGGAACTTTCTCTGGTATAAGCATTCTTCTAGGCTTAATATCTCCTTTCTCAAATTTTTCTTTTAATGTTTCGAATACAAATCTTTCTGAACATGCGTGTTGATCAAAGATTAGTAAGCCTTCTGCATTTTGAGCAGTAATGTAGGATAGAGAATATTGTCGCGCATTGGATATATCCAGAGTTTCTAGAGGGTCGTATATTTGATTCAATATTTCAGATGAAAAATTCATCGCTCTAGATATAATTTCTGTGCTTTTGAACAATTCGTTCTTATTATCCCTTTTAAAATTAACAAAACCTTTATTTCTATCGTTTATTTCAAATGGTTTTGTGTTTTCATTTTTTTCTTGATAGCTGTTATTTAACTGCGGTTCTATATAATTTATATCTTCTTTGAATAATGTATGTTGAATAGTTGAATAAATTTTTTGAAAAATATAGCCATCATTTTCGAATTTAACCTCTGTCTTTCTAGGATGTACATTCACATCAATTTCGGTTGGGTTAACATTTATAAATATAACGAATGGAGGATATTGTCCTCTCATCAATGCATTTTTGTATCCAGTTAATACTGCTTTTGCCTGCGATGGAGTAGGGGTAATATACCTATTATTTGCAAACATATATTGATAAGTAGACTTACTGAAACTATCTTTGGGCTGAGATATAAATCCAGAAATAATGTCGTCCTCAATGATAGGAATAAATTCAATGTTTGGTGCTATAGATTTTAATCTATCTTTTATTGTTGAAGATTGAAAATTATAAATTACCTTATCATTGATAATTAATTTAAATGAAATTTTGTAATTAACTAGCGAAATTCTTGTAAATGTATCCATAATGTACCTATTCTCCTGGCTTTCTGACTTCATGAATTTCTTTCTTGCTGGCACGTTAAAAAATAGATCTTTTACATATATAATAGTGCCAGGGTTCATAGGGGTTGGCGTTGGTTTACCGTCTGGAATAATTGAATATCCGACTTCTGAGCCCTTGTACCTAGACTGTATTTCCATTTTTGAAACAGAAGATATGGTTGCGATTGCCTCGCCTCTGAAGCCCATTGTATGGATGCTGTTGAGGTCTTCTATCGATATAATTTTACTTGTAGAGTGATTTGTGAATAACTTGAGCAAATCATCTTTTTCTATTCCATCGCCATTATCTGTAACTTGGATCAAACCAGGTGCAATAGTAACAATAATTTCAGTAGAACCAGCATCGATGCTATTTTCAACTAATTCTTTCACAACTGAGCTTGGTCGTTCTACCACTTCACCTGCAGCTATTTTATTAATTAGTTCCTGTGAAAGATGGCGTATCATGTATTAAAACGTGGTCGTTACCGAATTTAAATTACTATTGAGTCTTTCTATCTCGTCTGGTGTAATTTCAGAACCAGAAAAATTTATCATCATTTCAGAAAAAATCTTATTTGTAGCTGTTTTATCTATAGTCGGCCAATTTATCATATTTGGAGCCATCACGCCTATTGGGGCTAATAGTGGATCGTCTTTTAATTTAAAAATCAAACTTCTCAATGCGTAAGGTTTTTTGGCTAACTTGTTTTCCTCAGCTGTAGAATATAAATATTGAACACTATCTTCTGAACTTATAAATTTCAAAAATTTCCATGCTTCATTACTATTGGTTGTGTAATTGCTTACTACGAAACTATTATATGATGACATATAAACCTGATCATTAATAATAGGCATTTGTGTAGTTGAAAACTTAAGATTTGGATTTTTATTTTTTATGTAATATAAATCTTTTGCTTTAATAATTGCAAAGGCAGTTTTTCCTTCTATAAAGGCTTCTATTGAATCTATTTGCTGTTGGTCCCATGGCTGTTGCGATACTATTTTTTGATATAGATTTATTGCTTCTACAGCCGATTTGGAATCAATGTTTGCAAGTCCTGTCGAATTATCTATAAATGTTTTTTGCTTATTTTGAAAAATCAGCATCTGGGCAATTTCATCAAGATATAACATTTTTTCTGATGATGATGCCGCGATTCCATTAATTGAATTTTTTGATGAATCTTTTTCGTTTTTTTCAGTTTTGCTTGTTGCAAATTTTGTAAATTCTGACCAGTATATAGGGATTTCTGACTTATTAATTAATGTTTCGTTGTAAGCTAGCATTAAACCATCTATTCCATTTGGTATTCCCAAAATCGATCCGCCCAATATATTATCTGATTGAATTTGTGGATAATACATTTTTGAATAGTCATCTATGGTCAAAATTGAATCTGGAGCAGGTGTTAGATAATTTTTATATAAATTAACATCCTTGCTATCTATCTCAAAAATATCTGGAATATTTGAATTTTCTTGAATTCTTTGTTCCAGTATAGATTTATAATCGCTTGGATTTCTTTGCTCAAAGGTTATCTTAACATTAGAATTTTGGCTTTGATAATCATCAATTAATTTTTGATAATGGCTATTGTTCTCTGTAAATGACCACAACTTCAAAGTAATTTCTTTTGATTTCCCATCATCAATTATTACGGTCGGTTTTGGTTTCGCTAATATTGCCAAAACAATCATAATTAAAACGACTAGAACCAAACCCATTCCAATGTATGAGAAAGGAGGTCTCAAAAACTTTTTAAAAGAATTAATAAAATCTTTTTTTACTGTTGTTTGAGGCGGCAAATACGGTTGATTATAATCTTGTTGATAAACAGGTTGGTATGTTTGTGGATAACTATTATTTTCTTGTGTAGAATTATTTGGCATCATTTTAGAAAATTACAAAATAGTATATCAATACAACCTATAAATACACAATATTATGCATTTATAGGTGTTTAATATCGTATTGTAATTACTTATTTATATCAACGATGAATTTTTTATAGTCTATGTCGTGCTCCATAAATTTATCGATAGCAGATCTTACTATTTTTGCCTTTCGAACACCTTTCTTGTGAGATGCCCATGATAAATACTGCTCTATTTCTGGAGGTATAATTAAAATGAATTTCGAATCAAGCATTTTCTTTGTCTCATGTAGGAATTCATCAACAAGAGAAATAATATCTTCATTATTATAATATTTTGACTTTAATCTCTTTGAACTATTACCAGCAAAAGTATCTGATAATTTGTAATTCTTATTACATAAAATTAGAACTGGTTTATTAGCAAGAATTGCTTGGGCAATATCATATCCTGTACCGGATGATGGTGTCGACATTTCGCAAATTACGATATCAGCTTGCTGAATTCTTTTTTGATTTTGTAAAAAAATATTTGTTAATTTATCTACAGATTTATCTGATGGGACTAGATCTATGCCATAACCTTTTTTAGAATCTTCTAGTTCATACATTTTTGTTCTAAGGTAAACTTTGTGTCCACGAGTCTGAAGATGGTCCAATAGTGATTTGATATTCTCTTTGTTATCTATAGAGGCTTTTATCGTTGTGGTGAAATAGATTTGCATATTTATTACAATGATTTATTTTATGTATAGCATTTATATCACATATTCACAAAATTGCAAAATATTGCTGTGCGATTGGTTATGTTGTAAAAACTAGCCTATAGTATGATGTATATTATTTATATATCATACTAGCTAATTAATCCGCAACTATTTACGGTTGCGAACAGTAATGCTTCTAGTCTGTATGCGTATTTGTTGTTTATTTTCCACATTTTATCAGCACTGTCGTCTTTGTCAGAATATTTGTACAAAGATTTTGTTATGCTTTCTGCATAGAAGGCTACATTTTTATATGAACCATTGGTTCTAGTCTCATCTTGAGTCGAATAATCGATTTTTGCTATTAATGTGTCTTTTTTAATTTTTTTCTCCAATTTATCAAGTGCTTTTTTATCAGCCACTATTGAACCTGTCTTTTCTATTTTCTTACAAAGAGTTAGAATTTCTTTCTGGTATATTAATGGACTTTTCAAGTTTATAACCATACTTTCTATTTTATAATCTTTCAAATCTATTAAATGATTAGGATCAATCTGCAAAATAGTTATATCATTTGGGTTATTTACTTCAATCTTAGTTACAATTCCAGATTTATATCCATATTCATCAAAATAATCCTTCAGCATTGTTGAAACATCATTTAATTCTTCTAAAACTGCTATTATTCTGAAATTCTGTTTTTTCTTTTTACCGAACATTTACAGGTATTAATATTTAAGTTATTGGTTTATCTTAGTATAATAACTGGATTATAAAACACTTTTCATTAAAATGATATTAGGAATTGATTACGGTATAAAGAATGTAGGATTAGCAATTTCTGATGAGTCAGAAAAATTTGCTGTCGCGTTGACGACACTAGGACAGAATAATTTAGTGCAGAATATTTCTAAAATTTTAATCGACAAATTTATTTACAAAGTTGTCGTCGGTAATCCTGTCAGAATGAATGGAGAAGAAGGGTATGTTACGAAGCTTATGAATACTTTTGTAGATGAATTGAAAAATAATGTGTCTGGATTACAAGTAATATTAATAGATGAATCTATGACTACTAGAATTGCAATTGATTATCTCAGAAATATGGGATATACATCCAAAGACATTGAAAAAAGGAAAGATCAGGAATCAGCAAGGATAATTTTGCAAAGTTATTTAGATAATAATGTAGTATAGAAGGCTAAATATTTACCACGGCTCAATTAAGAAACAATATCTTGGAATCTTTGCTTTTAAATATTTTTTCAAATCTTATACTATTTTATGTGCATGTTCCATATTTACTAATATTGGCTTCGTGTTCATAAAAAGTCTTCGCATATCTAGTTACGCAATCTTTATCAGATATGTAAAAGAAATAATTATTTGCCTTCGGTTCTAATACTGCTTGGAATGCTGTTACACCAAAAGAAGAAATCGGACTAGGAGGTATACCAGAAAATTTCCTAGTATTGTATGGACTACTAGAATCCAAATCATCATATGTTAAATTTTTCTTCCACCAAACACCTTCACTTGTTGAATATCCTATAGCATATTGGGTTGTTGCGTCTGCTTCTAATTTCCAGTCATCACGCAATCTTTTGAAATATATGTCAGCGATCATACTCATATCATTGGGGGTTTGAACTTCTCTTTGAATAATTGATGCGAGTGAAACTAATTCGTGTAATGTATATTTATTATTTTTTATACTTCCTGAGTTTGGTTGGAATAATTTCAAATCAAAATTATCAAGCATTAATTCTATTAAATCTTTGGCAGTTGCATCGGGTGTAATGAAATATGTATCAGGAAATAAATATCCTTCCAATGAATTATTTCCTCTAGGTCTAGAGCTTAGAAAATCTCGATCTGAAACATAGTTTTTTGCTAAATCAATAAATTCATTTTTATTAAATTTTGAATTTCTATTATCGCTTGAATTTAAATCAATATTTAGTTTTTCTGCAATTTCTTCAATTCTCATGCCTTCTTTCAAAGTTATTTTTAGTTCTTGAGACTCAGCTCTTTGAAGTAGTTCAGCAATTTCTTTAATCGATAAGCCTTTGGACAATTGATACGAACCCGCCTGAATTTTTGTATCGAATTTAGTAATATAAGCATAAATTCTATAAGCAGAGAAACCAAAAGCTATTTCTTCATCTTTAATAATTCCTTTTTCAATAAGATGTTCTTTCACTTGTGTAGGTGATTCACCAGATTCTATAGTTAATAAAACTTTATCTGTTGATGTTGCTTTGTAGTCTATTGCACTATTATATTTATTTACTAAAAATAGTCCATATAAACCAATTAGTACAATTATTATTATAAAGATTAAACAACCGGCTTTTTTCATATGAATAAAATTACAATGTTCATTATAACAGATAAATAAGTCTAAAAATTTTAGAAAAGTTCGTGATTTAGTTTTAAAAGTAAGTGAAAAGAAATTACAAAATCTAGATTTTATCTGTGAATTGCCAAATTCTATCCATTATCTGTTTATATTCTTTGCTACTTTCTGGCAGCAATCTAGGTTGGGACATATCATATATCTGATGTGGATATATATGAATGGATAATAATTTATCTTTATAAAAATCTAATTCTGCAAATGAACCTTGTGATGTTTCAGTCGACCAACTTTGATCAAAAATAAAATTACCAATACCATAATAAATAAATTTAGGTTCGGTACTTCCTGGAGGTGTGTAGAATTCAACAGACATAACCCAGTGTGGATGATCTCCTATGATTAAATCTACGCCATTATCAATTAGATTATGTGCTAATTCTTTTTGATGTGGCATGGGATCATTAGTATATTCTCTAGATCCCCAGTGCATTAATGCAATTATGTATTGGGCTCCCATATCTTTGGCTCTTTTTACATCTGTCCTTACTCTTCCATCAATTATTTGGTATTCATTTGTATCGATTCTCGCCGTTCCTCCTGCTGTATCTGTCGCCCAATCAGAAGGCGAGGGGATATCGTTATAAGCTATGAAACCATATTTAACTCCATTTACTTCATGAATTATTGGTCTTGTTGCATCTTCATTATTAGTTGGCGAAGCTCCCAATGTTTTTATACCTGCATTATTTAATAATTTTATTGTGTTAAAAACACCTTCCGTTCCTGCACTCATGCTGTGATTATCTGCCAATGAAACTACATTAATTCCTGAATAAACCATTCCTTCTGTAAATTTTTCATTTGCTATGAAAGTGAAACAATTTAAGGCACAAACATTTCCATTTCCAACACCTTGTAATGCGGCTTCAAAAGTAGCTACTCTAGCATCATATTTATCCATAAATGTTTTGACCTCTTTAAATGGCCATATGTAATCATTTTTTGTTCTCATTACTTTATCCACTGTTCTGGCTGGAATAATCTCTCCCATTGTTAAAATTCTATTTACACTTTTCAAATCATAATTTTCAGGAATTGTTTCACTTTCTAATATTTTTTCATCATATTTTAATGGATATAATGATAAATCTTGAGTCTTATCCAATATATTTTTATTTTCAATATTTAATAATTTTAATCTTGGATTTAAATCACTCCATAAAATTAGTCCTATTTCATTACTATTTGCTATTCTGTCATTGAATAATGTATCTTCAATATTTTCTGTATTAAATTCAGGAAAGGCTTGTTTTATCTTTAATGATTCAGACGTTTTTACAAATACTTTATTCGCTTTTAAATCAGAAAGTGAAATGTTGTTTCTAATATCTTTGAATCCAGTTACTGGGGCATAATAATATGAGTAATCAATGTAAACTGGTGGAGTAGGTGTTGGAATTTGTGTGGCTTCAACAATATTTTTTTTTCCTACAAGCGTATCTTTATTAAAGTATATGAAAGTTAGTATCGAGGTAATAATCGCAATACAAAAGCAAATTATTGAAATAGATATTAAAATAAAATTTCTTTTTCTGTTATCTTTGTATTCTACTTCAATAATTTTCATATCTTTACCAGCTATCTAAGCCACCACCTGAGAAACCTCCGCCAACTACATCTCCAATTGCTCCACCGATAAATCCAGCACCAGAGTCTGAAATTGGTATTGAGAATGAGTTATACAAGGTATTGGAAAAGAAATTTATATAGCTTAAGAAAAATAAGGTATCAAACATGTTTCCCATGACATTACCTTCGTACCAATCCGGCGTCGTTAAATTAATACCTTTAAAAGCTTCTGCCCATGATTTGTGTAAACCAAAAACCATGGCATAGGGTAAATACTTTTCAAATATTTCTTGTTTGGATAAAGGAGTTTGAAGCATTTCTAACTGATCTTTTTTCGCGTATTCAATGAATAGTTTTAACCCCATAATTTTTTCTTTCATTAAAATTCCTTTTTCAGATTTGAAATTTCTGAAATAAAACATAGGAAATGCTACAAATAATGTCACTAATCCGATTATTATGGCTACAGGTATGCTTAATAAATTAAAAATTATTGCTGGAACAGCAGTTATTACGGCAAATACGATTGCATAAGATATTGTATTAACTTTATCAGGTGTGTTCTTATAAAATCCCAATAATACTCCTTTTAAATAAATTTGATTTTTTACAGTTTCGTAAGATGTCGCCAAAGATTGTTTTTGTAAATCCTTTAATTTAATCGATATTGGTGTGAAAGCCTGCACATTATTTTGATTATATAAAGTTGCCGTGTTCAGGTAAAACATTCCGCTTAATAGTGTATATTCGTAATTGCGTAATGTTGGGTCTGTCAAAGGTTTTTGTAAAATTAATTCAAAATCCGGCTTATTATCTGTGCCATTATTCTTTATTTTCAAAAATCCATTTACAGCCAAATCTATAATAGTTGCTGATACATCTACCTTATCCACACTATCATCATAAATTGTGCCAACTTCTGCGGGTTTCAAATCTTCTGGAATTGTAAATTGAGGCACTATAACTCCAGTACCTTTCGGAGCTCTTTGTATAATCCAATAAATAAAAAGACAGGATAATAATAATAAAGGTACTATCAAATACCAATATAATTTAACAAATTGAATTATATCTGGAGTATTGTGTTCAAAGGCTAGTCCATCTACTTTGATCGATAAACCAGACTTAAATTCTATATTCTGTGATTGTATTTGATAATTTGTATCACTTATTTTTTTTACCTTACATGATTCACTTCCATCTGTTCTAGCTTCTCCATAAATACATGCAAATGACGTGGGTTTTGTTTCAAATGTAATATTTGCGGAATAGTTATTTAATGCAGTACTCGAACCAGTTGGAGTTAAAGTATATAAAAGAGGATTAGGGGACTCTGGTAAATTCTTTACCTCATATTTCAAAATATATGTTTTGTCTCCAGTTAAAAATACAGCAGGATCTCCAATTTTTATATTTAAAGTATCGTAGAATAAACCTAGTAATAGATCTTTATTATTATAAATAGCATCTCGTTGAACGCTAGTTGTGTATTTAATATCATTACCACCCTCATCTTTGATACTAATTACATTAATATCAAGTCTGGACACATTATTTATCTCACCATTACCAGAATGATATTCGTATATTAAAGGTAAAAATCTTTTTATTCCTCTACTACTTTGAGTAAAATTTACAGTAATAGTTTCTTGTACATATATTCCTTTCTTATTCACATTTACATCTGAGTTAAAACTCTTTACGGTATATGTGGAATTGAAACCTTCTTGCGAGGTGTCTGTTTGTGCTGAAACTGTGACTGGAAATGATAAAAATAAAATAAATACCGCAAAAAATGCGGTACTTATCTTTTTTAATAATTTTGAAAAAATCTTTTTATTCACAATTTTTTATTTAACCTTAGTTCAGTATATTTTATTTGAACTGAACCTGCACGTTCTCTTTTTCCTGGTCTGCTGCTTTGAAAAATGGCTTTGTGCTCATCTTGAACATACCAGCAATTATGTTAGCAGGAAATACCTCTGCACTATTTTGAAAATTTAATACAGCACCATTATAAAACTGTTGTGAGTTTCTAATTTGTGTATCTATTTCATTTAATGATGTTGCAAATTCGCTTAATCCCTGTTGTGAAACAAGTTGTGGATTTTGTTCAGCATAAGATATAAATCCTCTGAGTGCTTGAGAAAAAGCGTCTTCGCTCGCAAATTTTTCATCAACTGTTCTTGCTCCACCAATTGCTGCTCTGGCTTGTGTAATTTTTTCGAAAATTGCTTGTTCTTGATCTGTTAATTTTTGAGCTGTAGCCAAAAGATTAGGTACAAGTTGAAATCTTTTTTGTAAGTAAACATCCATATCTGCAAATGCTCTATCTACTTGGTTTCTAGATGCTATTAAACCGTTATATGTAACGATTCCCCATATTACAACTATTGCTGCAATAACTAAAACTATTATCAATGCTATCATTTCTAATTATTAAAAAATAAATTTAAAGTAATTTATCAATCTCTTCTTTGAATCTTGCAGCAGGCTGTGCGCCCATCATTGTATTTTGTATTTCACCATCTTTAAAAAGAATTATTGTAGGTATACTCATAACTTCAAATTTTGCTGCTATTTGTGGTGCTTGGTCTACATCAACTTTGAAAATCTTTGCTTTTCCTTCGTATTCTTTGGACAAATCTTCCATTATTGGTGCTATTGCATTACAAGGGCCACACCATGTGGCAAAGAAATCTACTACTACTGGTCCTTCTTTGATACTTTCTTCAAAATTTTCTGTCGTTAGAATAGTCATATATTTTAATTAAAAATTAATCAATCTTTTATTATAACATGACAGAGTGAAGTGGCGAAAAATTGGTAAAATATTACCAACCACTATTTTTTTGATCAATGGCTTGAGATACCATTTTAATTACGGGAATAACTTCAGAGTAGTTGACTCTTTTTGAACCAATAGTGGCTATTATAACTGGTTCGCTATTTTGAATATTTACTTTGGTATAAATAATTGCAGTATCTGCTAGTGATTGAAAACTAGTTTCTTCACCTATTAAAACTTTGACCTCACCTAATTCAGCATATTTGTGAATCATATCTCTCAATATATTGGTATCGTCCAAGAGTAGTAATATTTGTTTTACTTTTTCTTTATCTTCAAATTGATCTAACAAATGGTAGACACCAGAATATGTCATGCCAGATTGAGTAATTAATAGAGAAGTTAATTTAGTGGTTTCAACAAGAAATAATAATATTTCTTTTATTAATTTATCTCTTTCATATCTGAGTTTATGAATGAGTTGTCTAAGTCTAACTTCTAACAATACATCTACGTCAGATGTATCCATCAAGGAATTCAAATAATACCTAATTCCTAGTGCTGTGGGGATTCTACCTGCTGAAGCGTATGATTTTTTTAATAAACCTTTTTCTGAAAGTCTAACCATTTCATATCTTATGGTTGCTGGACTTGCTCCTACATTATACTTACTAGTTACTATTTCGGACCCCACAGGAATGTCCGATGTTATAAATTCATTTATAATTGCTAGTAATATATTTTTCTGTCTCTCAGAAAGATCCATAATATTGATTCAATAGTTAATAACAGTTTAGCACAAAAAATTATCGATTGCTAAACTTATGGAAATATTAACTTAATTTTGCTGATAAATTAAAGCTACCTAATTGTTTTGCAGTTGCTGTAACAGAAATTGTAGTTTGAGATTTTGCACCTAATACAACTTGAGGGACTTTGGGACTATCTTTTGTGACCGTATAATTTTTTCCAGCTACATTAATTGTTAGCTGTGTTAATTTAGGATCTATAAAATTCAAAACAGAATCTAGATTCATGGTCTTGTCATTATTATTAGTTAATGTCAAAACTGTATATGAACCGGCTACTAATATTTTTCCGCCAACTGTGTATTCACCTGCAGTTGCAGATGATTGATCTATCGTAATATTTTTTTCACCATTAGAAAATTTTGCTGTCACATTTTGTAATGGACTTCTGGCTTCAACCTTACTATCTTGAACACCCAATACTTTTGCATTATCGTTTGTATTTACTTGGGCTACATTTGATACTTTATTAACTACTTGTGCTTTATTGTCTAAATCTTGTTTCACAACTGGTTGCGTGGTCATTGCAATTGCAACAGGTAGTGCTAGTAATGATGCGAACGCTACGACCAGAAATGTATCTGATGCTGTAGACAGGTATTGAAGTACTGTATTACTTTTCATATGTTTGTCTTATTTATATTTAATATTTTTTATCGACAGATCTCTGTCTATTGTTCTAACCAATATGAATACAAGGAATAGTGTGCAAATCATGCTAAATCCTAATATCCAATTATATGTAAGATTCTGCACGTAATTAATTAAAATTATTACATCAGCGACTATCAAAAACACACACCATACTATGGCTTCGTGATAGAGATGAAATGTTGATTGAATATAATGAAGTTTATCTGATTTTGCAAGTTTCAAAACGACAGATGGTTTTATATGAGTCGGATGTAAATAAAATAATTTTAACAATGTCAAAACTGCGCCAGTGATGGCAGCAAATAACATAAATAAATTTGAATAAGAAATCACTAATGTTAATTCATCAACTGATGAGTAACTTAATTTCACACCAAAGAATGCGTCAGAGAAAGTCTTTACATCCCAAGATAATCCTAGGACAGCATTTAAAAGTAAAATGCTAATTATTTTTGTAAATACTAAAACTGCAGCAGGAACTACAGCTAAATCTACAAGTTTTATAAGTGTTTTTGAAGGTGATTGTGTTAACATTTTTTTAAGTATGAATACCAATAATTTATAGCATCAAAATAAAAAAAGTTAAAGGGGGAAGGGGGGGGAAAATTACAAGTTAAGAATTAAAAATTGAGAATTAGGAATTGAGAATTAGGAAATGAGAATTAAAAATTAAAAGTTTATAGTTGGGGAAAAATATGTCATGCCGCGGCATCTCGTCGGAATATTTTAAAACAAAGAACGGAATGAACACACCCCGCCTTCGGCACCCCTCTTCCTCCCGATAATCTGTCATTCCTGCGAAAGCAGGAATCCATGCATTCTTGTTGTCACCCTGAGCCCTTCGATAAACTCAGGGCAGGCTTCGTCGAAGGGCGACTATAGGAAAACTTGAATGCAAAGGAAAAAATTCAATAACCTCTCTGTCCTAACGGACATCTCTCCTTATGTATAAGGAGAGAATATGAAAACAAAACAAGCTCCTCCCGAGGGAGGGAATTTTAGAAGACAAGTTCATATTGTGCAAACTCCTTCCTTTCTCTGGGAGGGATCCATGCATCTTTGCTTTGAATCCAACGATGAGTTACTTTACGCTAAGTGGCATGACATACTTTTCCTCAGAACTTTTAATTTTTAACTCTCAACTCTCAACTCCTTCTTTATCCATATCAGTCCTATATTATTCCCAACCATGTCGAGTTTTATCTTTTCAGTATGTATATCCAGACTTAAAGCATAATCCTCCAATGATTTTATCCAATTTAAATCTTGTTTTTTTTCTATTGGTTCATCTATTACGCAACATGGAAATAGAACAAAACTTTTTCCATACTCTTTACAGGCTTTTATTATATTCATATTTACGCCATGTGCGTGCAAGCCTATTATTAAATCGTAGTCATTTACCATTTCGTATGAAAAGCCTTTATTTATTCTGACTACTTTCTCATCTATATTTATTTTATTCTTTTTCTTATTTAAATCAGTGTATTTTACAGGTAGTTCTTGGTATTCAGGATCAATAACAGTTACATTCCATCCGTCTTTATCCAATAAATACGCTAATAAACCCTTTCCCCCTCCCACATCAGCCGCATTGCATGGTTTTATATTATTAATTAGCCATTGATGTAGTAGCATGAATCTGAATTTTTTGTTTTTTCTGGGTTTCTTTTTGGTATGCATGAAAAATAGTGTAAAATATCTAGTAAATCAAATAAAATGAATTCTAAAGTTGTTGAATTATTAAAAATAAAAAACGAACCGTCCTTCCGAATCAAACAGATTGAGGAAGCCTATTATAAGAAATCTTTACTCAATGCAGAAGATATTACTGTTATTTCTAAAGAATTGCGAGAAGATATCAAAAAGGCAGGTGGTTTATCTTCATTGACGCTTATAAAAAAGCAAGTCAGTAACGATGGAACTATAAAATGTTTATTCGAACTTATTGATGGTAAGCAGATTGAATCGGTACTTATGAAGTACAAAACCAAGAAAGGCCCCATTCGAAACACTTTGTGTATTTCTTCACAAGCGGGTTGTGCAATGAAATGTAGTTTTTGTGCTACTGGTACTTTGGGTTTGAAACGAAATTTAACCTATGATGAAATTGTGGATCAGGTAGTATTTTTTAACCATAATATTATTGAGGCTAGGATTGATAATGTAGTATTCATGGGGATGGGAGAGCCTCTTCATAATTACGATAATGTTATGAAATCAGTTAGCATATTAAATGAGAAAGTTGGTATTGGGGCAAGACATATTACTATTTCCACATGTGGAATAATTCCAAATATTTTGAAACTAGCCGATGAACCTTTCCAAGTGAATTTAGCTATTTCTTTGCATTCTCCATATGATGACCAAAGATCGGAAATAATGCCTGTGAATAAAAGCTTTCCATTACCTAGTCTTATAGATGCTGTTAAACAATATATAGAGAAAACTAATCGAAGGGTTTCATTTGAGTACATTATGCTTGGAAATTTTAACGATAGTGTTGATGCTGCCGAAGATTTAGGACATATGCTGGAACCGCTTCGTTTAGCTCATGTTAACCTAATTGCGTATAACCCTACAAAAAACGATGATGGTACCGTTAAATATGAGCAAAGTAGTAATAATCAAATTCATAGATTTGCAGATAAATTACAAGATTGTGGGGTAAAAATCACAATTAGGCATAATAAGGGGCGAGATATTGATGGTGCTTGTGGCCAACTAGCTGGGAAAAAGAATTACTAATGATTACAATATTGAAAAGGAGGGTTTGTAATTAAAATATATTAATGGCGAAACTTCCAATTATTAATATAAAAATAAATGTGAATATTGTGTCTTGGAAAGAATAAAGTAGCTTCAACCAAAAATAAATTATAGCTCCTTTAATCACTGTAAATATTAAAATTACAGGTAGTAATTTCATATCGAAATTAATTTCAAATAGTCTTAATAATAAAACTAAAACTGATATTCCAAGAGTAAGCCATAAAATCTTTTCCTCCTCCAAAAATTTTACAATACTGGCTACGAATAAAAGTATTATTATATTTAACATTTTTTATAATTAAAAAAATTTAGAAAGTAGTTAGAATTGTCTAAGGTGATTTGATTTTAATTTATAAAGTTTAATATATAAATTTTAATCAAATAATATAAATATATTTTAGATAATAATATTAGTATATATGTTGCATTAATTCCTTTTTATGAAGAAAATCGTGCGGCCCAAATGATTTACGCTGATTGAAATACTGCTTGTTGTGGGAGCAGTATCTCTTCTTGCCACCTTCATTTTTATCTCTATAAATCCAGCTCAGCAATTTACTAATTCTAGAAATAACCAAAGGCTGAATGATTTGCGTGGTCTTGCAGATGCCGTTTATCAATATTCCGTAGATAATACAGGTACTCCTCTGGGGATAGATGCGGAATGGAGGGTAATTGGAACGGGGGCTAATTGTAATATTAATTGTGGCACTGCGGGTCCGACTCCAATGTCTTTTACTGATAATTCACAGGTAGCCTTTAATGGCGCATATTCGAATACTCAGTTCATAACAGCGAATTCAACAGTACAACTGACATCAGCAGGTCGAACCGCATTAACTGGTACATATACATCAACTATTAAGGATGGATTATCAAGTTCTACTTGGCAGACTATGTCATGGATTTCGATTAAACCATATGGCAAGGAACTTCCAAATAACAAGGCAATTGAAACAGGTTATACATCTGGAAATGCAAATATTACGAAATATGTAATTGGTCATGTTGGAAAATTTAATAGTTCTATTCATTTTACTAATGTTAGTGCTAATCGATATTTTCAATATAGAGTTATTTTGGAAACAGATAATAATGCGATCACACCAGCTTTGGGCAGTATTACAATTTCTTCTTTAACCAATGCCACAATAACTCCTTCCCAATGCGTTGATTTGACTGCATCATTAGTTCCAAAATATTTAGCATATATACCGATTGATCCATCCTCAGGATCTTCTGCTACTACTAACTATGCTATAAAAAAAACAGGTCAGAATAGAATTTCTGTTATGTCATGTGTAAATGATGGAGGGAGTAATGTTACATATACGAAGTAGAAGTTTATTTCTTTTCGAATAGCTGTAATAAAAGATCGTGTCTTGATGAAATGTGTTATATATGATACATTTAGTAAGGCTATGGTAGATTGTAATGAAAAAATTAGTTAGGGTGGATTTTAGAGCGGATAAAGATTTTGACAAATTACCAAAAAACGTACAATTTGAATTTTTGGGATTATTTAAAGCGTTAGAAGAAACTGGAAGATTAGAAATTCCATATGCAAAGAAGATGTCAGGATTCAAAAACCTTTATGAAATGAGGCTTAGGTTAAATGGTCAGTGGAGAGTTTTTTACGCATATTTTGATAAAGATCTAATAATAGTACTTCATATTATGATGAAAAAGAGCCAAAAAACACCACAAAATGATTTGGATACTGCTGTAAATAGATTAAAAAGTTACCTATAAATATATGAAAATGAAAGCAATAAAAACAAACTCAATAAGTTTAGATGAGTTTATAAAAAAACAAAATTATACAAAAGAAGAGCTAAAAAACATTGAAAATAAATCCAAATATTATTCAGCTGTACAAACACTCAAAGAGATGAGAGAGAAAATGGGCATGACACAAGAAGAATTATCTAAGAAGTCTGGAATACCAAGGTCTGCTATTTCTAAGATAGAATCAGGAAAGAGAAATGTTACAATTGAAAAGCTTGTATTATTAGCATCAGCAATGGATAAAAAAATGACAATTCAATTTAGTTGATTTATAACACTGAAAAATTGAGTCGTTTTTCATAATATTAAGGAAACGTCTTCCTATACCAGATTTTAAGAACAGCTTTTTTTTCCACGCACAAGTTTTACAATATCCTTATTAATAATAAATTGAAATATAAGGCGAATTTAATGACGTGAATTGATTAGAATTCTTGTTATGTTATTGTAAAAGATTATAGGATTTTTCGAAGTGAAGTCTATGCATCATATTCCATTTTTCAAACTTTTTTAATCATATATATTATATGTCATTATGAAAAGTTTATATTTAAATCAGGGTGATTGGACTCGAACCAACGGCCTCGACGTCCCGAACGTCGCGCTCTAGCCAACTGAGCTACACCCTGTCAAAATTTTCCAATAATATAAAGAGCTAACGGGCTAATTATAAAGTAATGACTAAGAAAAACAAATAATTATTTAAAAATAAAACCCCTAATTATGATTAGAGGTTTTGAAAAATAGCTTTATTTACAGAAGAGATTATTCTTTCATCATGCCGTACATTTGTTTCACTATATCGTCCATACTTCCAGGATTGGAATTTAGAAATACAACTTTTGCATTTGTAGTTGTACCTACAGCTTTCAACATATCCATATACTGGGTCATCATGACAACATTCATTACGCTTTGTGTTTCTCCGCCAGTCGCTTGTTTCATATTTTCTATACTTAATTTCAAACCATTGATAATAGCTTCTCGTTCTTCTGCTACACCAAGTCCAGATAATTTTCTGGATTCTCGATCGGCTTCTGCGGCTTTCACCTTCAAAATTTTATTTGCTTCTGCTTCATAATTAGCAGCCTCCTGCAATCTTTTTGATGCGATAACCTTGCTCATAGCACTAGTTATTTCAGTAGGCAATACGACATCTTTAACCTGAAATGCATCTATTTCTCGTCCCCAAGTCTCAAATTTAATTTTTAAATGTTCGATTAAGTACTGTGTTAATTCATCTCTTTTTTGCAATATTTCCTCATGAGTTTGATTGGCGACATAACTTCTGATGCTATTTTCCACAGTTGTCTTCATAACAGAAATTGGGTCTGCAAGAGAGTAATATGATGCGGCAACCATTTCTGGCTTGATATGATAAACAAGAGTTGTATCAAGGGTTATGGTTACTTTATCTGCTGTGATAGCTACAATTGAAAAATCTAAATTTTGTCCAAATAAATAAACCGTAGTTCTAATATTTTGAACAAATGGAATTATAAAATTTAAACCTGGCGACATAATTTTTGTAAATTTACCAAAGGTTTCAACTATTTGTGCCGTTTGTTGCTGAACTATTCTAATACCAGAAAAAACTGTTATCGCAAATATTACTAATATAATTATTATTACAACTTCCATATTATTTAATATTAAATAAATTCTTGTGATTATTATATCACTGAATATCTTTTTATTATCTCTGTAAATTTTATTTAACTAAAATTTTATGAAATTTTGCTTTAGGCGAAAATACCTATAGTTGGAACAAGTGCACTTAATCTAAACTATATCTGACATGTATATCGATATATAAAGTGGTACAATTAATTACCATTTATTTTTTCTTTTTAAAATATGGATAAGCAAATAAAATCTATGACATTGAGAGGTGGCAAACCGTTAAATGGAGAAATAATAATTAGAGGTGCTAAGAATGCAATTTCCAAAGAAATGGTAGCATCATTATTAACATCAGAGAAATGTGTTTTGGAAAATGTAGCTCGTGTGCGAGACATTGAAATAATGAAGGATATGATTTCTGAAATGGGGGCAACTGTTAATTATAATCCTGAAGCTGGTGTGGTCGAAATTGATCCTCAGAATATTCATCCCTTATCTATGGAAGCGGTAAAAAGATTTAGTGGTATTAGTAGAATTCCAACTCTCACTGCTGGTCCTATGTTGGCTAGATTTGGTGAAACTTTTCTTCCTAGACCAGGTGGGTGTTCGATAGGGCAGAGACCTATTGATTTTCACATAATGGCATTAGAAAAAATGGGAGCTGTATTAGAACATATTGATGAAGGATTAAAATTAACATGTCCTTGTGGATTGAAAGGTGCCAAGATTCGACTTGATTATCCAAGTGTAGGGGCTACGGAGCAGGTTTTGCTTGCAGCAGTTCTTGCCGAAGGAGTTACTGAATTATCTAATGCAGCTATAGAACCAGAAATTATGGATTTGATCCTTGTTTTGCAAAAAATGGGTGCTTACATAATGGTCGATACTGATAGGGTAATTACTATTCATGGTGTGAAAACATTAAATGGATATTTTCACGTGGCTTTACCAGATAGAACAGAAGCTGCGTCTTGGGCATGTGCTGCTGCAGCAACAAATGGAAGAATTTTTGTTAGAAATGCGAGACAAATAGATTTAGTTACTTTTTTAAATAAATTTAGACAGGCGGGTGGTGAATTTGCAGTTAAAGAGAATGGTATAGAATTTTGGAGAAGTGATAGTTTCAAAGCAACTGTATTAGAAACTGATGTACATCCTGGATTTATGACAGATTGGCAGCAACCTTTTGTCATTATGCTGACTCAGGCTGAAGGTATGTCTATAGTTCATGAAACAGTTTATGAAGATAGATTTGGCTATACTCAGGCTTTGAATAGTATGGGAGCTAAAATACAAGTATATAAGGAATGTTTGGGAGGCAAAACTTGTAGATTTGGACAAAGAAATAATAATCATAGCGCAGCAATTATGGGGCCAACTCCTTTGAAAGGAGCCACAATAGATATTCCAGATTTAAGAGCTGGTTTCTCTTACGTCATAGCTGCATTTATTGCGGAAGGAGAAACTGTTTTGAATAACATAGATATCATAAATAGGGGATATGAATATTTCATTGAGAAGCTTCAGGGAATTGGTGCAGATATCGTATCTATTCCAGAATAAATATAAATATTTAGCTTTTTTATTAATTCATTTGCTTTATCAATAGACCATTGTTCAGAGGATGATCCGAATAATTTATAATGCCCATCTTGTTTTACGAAATTGCTTAAATCAGTATTAGATAAATATTTAATAATGTTTAAGCAGTTTCGTTTTGTATTCAAACAAAAGTATTCATCAGGCACATTAAATATTAAGCATTCCATAAAAAAAGATGAAACAATATCTTTAGAAATAATATTATTTTCTATCATTTTATTTTTAATATTTTTCATCACTCTTACCGATGGTTTATAAAGTTTTATAGTCTTATTTTGTTTTATAACTCCGTTTATCCAATGCTCTTTTGAAAAAGTAATTATTTCTCGTTGATCTTCAAATGTCCAAAATCTAATTCCTTCAAAACCTTCGTATCAAAAAATAAAACTAACTACAACATCAATATCTATAACTTGGCAATAATCTAAGATTTTTAATGATTTATTTCCTTCGATAACTTTGTTTCCTCCAAAATAATGCCATAAAGCATTTATTGTGCGTTTCCTAAGATTATTCCATAAATATAAGTCGTATTTTTTATAACAAGATTTTTCTATATCAAATGCAATAACTACATCTACATCGCTACTACCAATATTTGTATTATTTTTATATGAACCTTGAAGAAAAACTTTATAATCCATATTTTTTGGCCACCATGGATATATGCTTAAAATATACTTAATCGTATCCGCAGTTTGTTTTGATTTAGTTATGTCTCCACGGCGTGATAGCTGTGAATAAAAATCAGCTGCCATTCTCTAGAATCAAATGGATATCCACCGAATTTTGTACCGAAATAGTTTTAAAGTCAATACTTAAAAAATTCTAAATGCCTCATAATTTTTTTTGAACATAGATGATCCTAAAGTGATAATAAAAATTTTTGTAAAATTATTATTTCTAGGAATTATTATTTGATTTATACAGTGTTGAAGAATTCTATAATAAGTTAATGGCCCTCTTTCTTCCAAACAAAGCCAACTTTCATCAATTCCAATATATTTTTTCGAACATTTCGACTTGATATTTTGTCTAAGTCTCGTATAGACTTCGTTTTCATAATTAATATTAAAATTAATATTATTAACATTAAATAATGTTATTTCTTTTCCTAATGCTGTCATCCATTCAAATTTTGCATATTCATTATTATAGTAAATAGTAGTAACTTCTATTCCTATCAACTTGCCATTTATAGAATACAAAATATCTGGTTCTCCTTTATCATTTCCATATCTCTGAAAAATATTTTTAATTTTTTCCAAATTTAACAAAAGATTACAAATTCTTCTTTCGTGTTCTTTTTGTAAAAATTTTGACTTATTCATAAACAACAATATATGTTTATTATATTTTATTAATAATAAAGTTACCGTGAAGAAATTTTCCTCCTTTCCGAGGAGAGGATCAAAGGGGGCAAACCCAGAAATAACCCCTCTTTCCTGCAAGTGTGACATCTGTCGAAGGGCTAATTACGTATTAAATAGTTTCAAATAAATATTTACAAATAATTAGAGCTATCACTTATAAAAGGGGAGAATAAGATGATTAAAATCTACCTACAATATTATAAATAATTGTTTGTTTATAAGTTCCTGCAGGGGTAGTTGAGCTTGGTGATGCTACATGAGTCACTAATGCAGTATTTGTTGTATCAACATTTGATGGTGCATTTCCTGTTGTTGATTCGTAAACTGCTGTTGGTGTGGTTGAATCAAAACTTGCACCACTAGTATCACAGTTTGAGTTACAAGAAATTGTGCTTGTTGCTGAATCTGTACCTTGGTTGGCACCAGTTACACTACCTGGTTGTATATTTGCACCTGTGTATTCTTGACCAGCTGTTAATTGTGTTACAGATGATGGTGCTGGAGCAAAAATATACGTTCCATTTGTTAAACCGCCTGAAGATGATGTATAGGATACAGAGAAACCATTCTCAGAATTAGTTGATACTTTTAATCTATATTTACATGTATTTATATATCTTGTATCTAATGTTCCAAAGTCACATACTACTGGAAATGAACCTTGAGGATTGTCGTTTACGTCGGTTATATTGAATGATAATGTTGGAATAACTCTTGTCGTAATATGCGCTTTATTCGTATCACCTATGTATGCTATTCCAGCAGATGTATCTGCTGTTACGCTCATAACTTGTGTTGAATAAAACGAAAATGCATAATTTCCAGAATTAGTTGGGTTAGTTAACTTTCCTCCACCCAATATAATTGATATATCTGTAGCTTCTGGTGTTGTTCCTGTAGCCGTTAATGTAAACGAGCCTATAGTTGAAGACGTTAAACTGAATCCTGTAGGAATTGTAATATCCCCAGTAGTATAAGTTGAACTTTGTCCAAAATAATTTGTTCCAGCTGTAGCCTCTGATGGAATAACAATGGTTAATGTATCACCAGGTAAATATTCATGAGCACTTGTCCATGTTAACGTTGCGTTTACATTTGTTGATGATGTATTCGTATTTGACATATTTACAACTAATAATGAAATTGTTGATTTTACTGTAAAATTATTTGCTCCAAGCGGATTATTATTCACATCATAAGTTGTCACTGTATGATCGCCTTGAGCTAATGGCGTATCAATTACGAAAGACCAGTTGCCACTACCATCTGTAGTTACTGGAACGGTAATTGGTTCCGAGTGAACAATTACATATGAAACATTAGGATCTGTGCCAATAAATCTAGGTCTATGAGCATAAACTACTTGTTTTGGTGCACTATAGTTAAATCCGTGTGAATTCATGTAAACCGTATCAGGCTGAAGAGGATCCAGTGTTGATGTTGGTGATGATGTATTAGCTGGGCTTGGTGTATTTGCTGGAGAACCAGACGGACACCCTTCAACGATAATGTTATCTACATACATCGCAGTATTTGACCAACCTGAACCATATTGATGGACTAAGAATTTAATTCGTATTGTCTGACCTGCCCATGTTGATAAATTATAATTTACAACATTTTTCCATGTTTGATCACTTTCTAGAACGTGCATAACAGTTGCTAAAACTTGGTCATTTGTATCAGTAATAATTACATCTTGCCAATTTTGGGTTATCGAATAACCAAATGTCGTTGGCCAATAGCTATAGGATAAGTATGCACCATTGGCTGGAACTGCTATTTCTTGGTAAATATAACTATCTCCCATAAATTCATTTATCATATTTCCTAATAATGCAGAATATGTACCAGATGCAACTTGTGATGAAGATACCATAGGTGCTGATGCTGTTCCTGTGTTACCAGTTGAATAGTTTGTAAAATCACCTGTTTCGAAACCTCCGTTCTGGAATTGGTCTGACCCTGGGTTTTGGCACATTGATGGTATTGGTGTATTTGTAGGTACTATTACTTCACATCCTTCAATATGTACATTATCTACATACATACCTGTAGAGAGTGAACTATCTTGATATACAGCAAAATTAACTCTAATAGTTTGTCCCGCATATGCACTTAAATCAAAACTAGATGACTTCCAAGTCTGATCATTTTCATTTGCATGCATCAATATTTGTAAAATTTTACCATTGATATCTGAAATATAAACTTCTTGCCAATCATTGTTAATACTGTCTTCTGAATAAGGCCAGTAATTAAACGATAGTTTTGAATTCCCTGAAGGTACTGCAACTGTTTGATATACAGAACTATATCCATTAGGTCCATTACCTGATAAAGATCCTAAGTCACCAAGTAATAAGGACTTATCGCCGTCAAATGTTTTAGCACTGCTGATTGTTGGAGCATTCAATTCGTCACTTATAGACCAAGATGTTAATCCATTTTCAAAGTTATAATTTTGTACATAATTACTTCCAGTAGTATTGGAACATGCGGCTGTTGGTGATGGATTTGGTATACATGAGCCACCACTATATATAACCGTACCTCTGGGGTAAAATAAATCACAACCTTGAGGTCGTAACGGCGCACAGCTACCATCTTCAAAATTTTTTCCAATGTTTATATTATCTATATTGTAAGTCTTACTATTGAAAGTACACGTTATTGGATCGCATGTGTTTGTTGTACCATTAAATTCTGTTGTTAGGAGTGGATATAAAGTATTACATCCATCAGGATTTTGTGGTTCACACTCATATGTTGTCACATTCTTAATGATGTTAGTTCCATCATAAATCATTGTTCTGAGCGGCGAATTTAGCTGATGTATATAACAAGTATCTGGTGCCAATGTCATAGTAGGGAACGGCGTACCTTGGTCTGTAAAAACATTTGTTGGTCCAACCGTTGGAGAAGGAGTCATTGTTTCAGGATTAGATGGTGTCGCTACTTCAAGAGTTGAAATTGTAGAAGTTGTAGTCCATTGATTATCCCATTTTTCTTCAGTCGTTCCAACACAAAGACTTGATACATTTGATTCTGTCGCAACTGTTTTCCATCTATATCTACCTTGTGTTAATCCAGAAAAAGTATGACCTTGAGTTAATTGAGGTAAGGCACCGCTGGTATTGAATGATGATAAATTATTATACGTATACGACTGTAACACCGTCGTCATATCTTCATTATACAAATAAAAAGTTATATTCATTGGCGACTGTTCTTCATCATCATAAACTACGGAAACATTAATATCCTGTAGTGCGTCTGATGTTGTTGTCGAAGATGTATAATCTTGAATTGGTGGTTGATTAGGATGCTCAAGTTTTACATTTAGAAATGTGTTGAATTCTGCATTTATTGATTCTCCATATTGATTATGCCACGGAATAAAATATTGAGTCTTTACGAGGGGGTCTCCAACACCACTTGTATTAATGGCCAGTTCTTCTTGTTGTGCTCGTGTAATATATTTAGCTGTTACTTGATAATTGAAAAAAGGATAAGTTGGACTTTCAGAACTAAGAGACACGTAGTTTGAATTATAATATACACCACTAGAAACAGGGGATATCCCATATGTATATGCATTTTCTGAAATAACATCACCTTCAGTCATACACACATTTCTTGCCGTATAACTTCCTCCTCCGACTCTTCCCCAAATCCACTGTGGATCCCAATTCGGTCCACAAATATCTCCACCCCATGGATATCTTGAAACAGTTGCACAACCACCTCCATATTGGTCTGCTTCGGCAAATACTTCATCGTTAAAACTGGAAAGAATTGAATCTAATATATTATTTGATTGTTCATCCGATTTTGAAACATTACTCTTGTGCCCGATTGTAGACTTTATCATATTTACAAATGCAGAAGCTGATATCATGACTGCAGATAATATAATAGGTAGTACAATGAATTTTTTAAAAATATGTTTCATGCTAAATCAATTTTAGATATTGTTAAATAATTTAACACAATTAGACATTATAAATTAAATTAAAATTAAAAAATTGTCAATTAAACTATGATATTTCAAAAAATATGAAAAATTATTATAATCAGAAGTAATTATTTTGCTTTATGAATATTTTAGTAACAGGTTCTGCTGGTTTTATTGGTTTTTATGTATCAAAAATACTATTAGAAAGAGGGAATAATGTCATAGGTGTTGATAATTTTTATCCATATTATGATGTTACGCTCAAAGAAACTCGAAATGCTATTTTAGAAAAATATTCAAATTATAAATTATATAAAATAGATATTTCAGATTTGGATTCACTGCGCGAAGTTTTTGAAGAAAATTCTATAGATCGTGTCTGTAATTTAGCTGCACAGGCTGGAGTTAGATTTTCACTTGAGAATCCATATATTTATGGAAAATCAAATTTAGAAGGATTTATCAATATTATTAATCTCACTCACGAATTTAATATAAAAAATTTCATATACGCATCCTCTAGCAGTGTTTATGGTAATAATACGAAGTATCCATATTCAGAAAGCGATACTGTAAATCATCCTGTTTCTCTTTATGCCGCTACCAAGGCTGCAAATGAACTTATTGCATATTCATATAATCAGACATTTAAGCTAAAAACTATAGGCTTGAGATTTTTTACAGTTTATGGGCCGATGGGAAGACCAGATATGGCTTATTATAAATTCACACAAAAAATATTATCCGGTCAGCAGATAGAAGTTTACAATAATGGAGATATGAAGAGAGATTTCACATATGTTGATGATATTGCAAATGGTGTTGTAAAAGCTATTGATTGTGATTATGATTGTGAAATTTTTAACTTGGGAAATAATAAACCAGAAAATCTGGGTTATATGATAGAACTATTAGAAAAATATATTGGAATAGAAGCTGTCAAAGTATATTTGCCAATGCAGAAAGGCGATGTACTCGAAACATATGCTGATGTCGAGAAGGCAGAGAATATGTTGGGATACAAACCTACTACAAATTTGGACGAAGGATTAAGAAAATTTATTGAGTGGTATACGGGATATTATTAATTCCCGCTTTTATCCCCAACTACAACTTTCAAATCCAATTTCGTACCGCTTCTCCATACATTTAGTGATAATTCGTCACCAACTTTGCTTGTTTGTATTATATTTTGTAATGATTCTGTTTCCATTGATTTGTCATTAATCTTCAATACTAAATCTCCTTTTTTCAATCCAGCTTTATCAGCAGGGCTACCTGTTTGAACTTGACTAATTAATGCTCCTGTCATTACTCCATCTTTCAAATAATACGTTCTTTGTGTAAATGCTATACCAATATATGGCTGTAACAATCTTCCATTCTTGTTAAATTCTTCTAATTTTGTTTTTACTCTATTTATAGGAATTGCAAATGAAATATTTTCTGCGCCTTGAGTTGTTGCAAAATTTATTCCAATTACCTCACCGTTAGAATTTAATAAAGGTCCTCCAGAATTCCCAGGATTGACGGCAGCATCTGTTTGTATTACTCCTTGAATTCTTTCTTGGCTACTACCTGAGCTAGAACCAGCAGTTACGTCTCTATTCAAGCCACTTACTATTCCTGATGTTACTGAACCGGTTAGATCTCCAAGAGGTGAACCAATTGCAATTGTAGTGCTTCCAATTTTTATACTATCAGAATCTCCCAATTTTAATGCTGGTAAAGCTTTTTTATCTATAACAATAATTGCTATATCGCTTGATGTATCTCTATAAATATTTTTTGCAGGTATTGGATTTTTTTCTCCATTCATTATTATTGAATAATCAAGCGTTGTATCACCTACTACATGAGAATTTGTAATAATAATTCCATCTTCTCTAACTATGAAACCACTACCAATATTTTGATTTCCAGATGATTGGATTCCATTTTCGAAATCTGTAGGATCCAAAGCAGTTGATGCTGCTACAGTTACTACTGATTTTAACGAATTATTTACAATTGTTGTTATTAATTCTTCCTGCGAACCAAATTTCGACTTATCAATTGTAGGAACAGTCTTTCCTTGGTCTAAATTTGTATTTGTTGATGCTGTTGTTGAACAATTTACTTTTTCATAAAAGAAAGAATCTTGTGTAGAAAATTTACAAATTAGATTCTTCCATCCACCATTTAACCAAAAAAATGTTATTAATAGAGATGATATTAATAATAAAATTACAAATGTAGAAAAAATTGCAAGTTTTTTTTTCTTCCTTGGTTTATGATTAACAATTTTTGCTTGTGGTTGAATTATAGGTTGATCGATTGGTGCGGATTGGTTGTTTACAATATTTAATGGTTGTTCAATTGCTTCGTTTGGAGTCATTATTTTATTATCACAAATATTTAATTTCGAAAGTTATGCTAGCATTATAGTATGAAAATGATGTGAAAACATATACTTGTTCTTTCATAACTAGATCAAAGAGTATACTTTTCTTCAATATAGTATTACTATCACATGAGTTCTATTCCTAATCCGAACACCTTAGAATTAAGGAAAAGGAGGAAGAATGAAGAAACTAAACAATATAGAAAGAGAAAAGATCTCAAATCTATTGTCCCAAGGTTTTAGTAAACGGGCGAT
>Ga0194047_10000437_pt1 | contig 28351 bp, 23 predicted proteins | sample JunL225m_MetaG_2_FD_160070 | JGI IMG/M metagenome (GOLD analysis project Ga0194047, IMG submission 160070) | Anoxic zone freshwater microbial communities from boreal shield lake in IISD Experimental Lakes Area, Ontario, Canada - Jun2016-L221-5m | ecosystem: Environmental > Aquatic > Freshwater... | reverse complement strand
GCGGAAAATGACGCGCTGCTAGGTGTGACGCTGGTCGGTACGCGCTCCGGCGACCTAATCGGCGAAGCGGCTCTGGCAATCGAGATGGGCGCAACCCTGACCGACCTTGCCGAAACCCTGCACTGGCATCCCGGTTTGGGCGAAATGCTGCTGGAAGGAGCGGAAAGCGCGTTGGGGCAGGTGATTCACCAGCTTGAATTGAAAATCGCTGCCCGTTGACGGTTTTTTGCCTAGTCCGCGCTTGACCGTCTAACGCGCAACCTTTATGATTAATCGTGAAAAATCCGGGCGGTTCGGAATGCGCCCTAATCTAATACACTTTTATTAGCATCCCTTTTACAGTCATAATTGAGCAGAGCGCGGGCAAATGAGCGATACAACAATAGGCAGCAATAATAATACTACTACCGATGTTGAAGTAGGGAGATATATCGCTAGATGGTTGCTGACCATCACCGGGCGCGACAAACCCGGCGTTACCTCCTCGATATGCCAATTGCTAGACGAGGAAGGCGCGGATTTGCTGGACATCCAGCAAGTTACCATCCCACCGTTGCTGGTAATGGCGCTAGATGTCGGCTTGCCCAAGCGCAACGCCGAACTGCCCCGCAAAGAGCAACAGGCGTTGTTACACAAACTAGAGCGGTTGGCGGTTGAGCTAAACCTAACCATCAATCTACAGCCCTTCAACCCGGCGCATGTTACGAACAGCGACAATCTGTACGCCGTTACTTGCCTTGCTCCCATTATCAAGCCCCATGCCCTGCAAGCCATCACCGGAGCATTGGCGCAGATGGGCGCAAACATCACCCGCATTTCTCGTCTGACCGAACACCAGCTAAAAGCAATCGAGCTAACCGTTTACGCGCCCAAAGGTCTGGGACAGGCGCAGCTAAAACAGGCGCTTTTTGCCGTCAGCAATGCCGTACAGGTTGATATTGCGGTACAGCCCGAAAGCCTTTACCGCCGCAGCAAGCGCCTGATTGTGATGGACGTGGATTCAACCCTCATCCAGAACGAAGTAATTGATGAGATTGCGAAAATAGCCGGAGTGGAAGAACAGGTTGCCGCCATTACGCTTGAAGCGATGGAGGGCAAGCTCGATTTCGTGGGCGCGTTGCACAAGCGCGTGGCGTTGCTGACAGGTTTACCCGCTGACCGCTTGCAGGAAGTGTTCAAGGTGATTCGCTTCACCCCCGGCGCAGAGCGCCTCATTAAGGTTTTGAAATTACTCGGCTATAAAACCGCCATCGTCAGCGGCGGCTTCACCTTTGTAACCGACATCCTTAAGGAACGGCTGCGGTTGGATTACGCTTTCGCCAACACCCTTGAGATTGAGGACGGCAAGCTGACCGGGCGAGTGACCGGCGCAATTGTAGATAGGCAAGCTAAGGCGCGTTTGCTAAAAGAAGTAGCGGCAAAAGAAGAAATCGAATTAGCGCAAACGTTAGCGGTGGGAGATGGCGCGAACGACCTGCTAATGCTAGAAACGGCGGGCGTAGGCGTAGCGTTCAACGCCAAACCAATTGTGCGCGAAGCCGCCGACCTCTCCATCAACCAGCCCAGCCTAGATGTGTTGCTCTACCTCATCGGCATCCACGAACACGAAATTGCCGCTTTCGATAAACAGAACTCACGCCCGGAACATTTTATGTAAAAAAAATTCCCCTCTTCTGGAATCGAAAGAAGGGAAAAGAGTTAAGCTAAATCTAGTTCTAGCCGAAGCGCCCCGTAATATATTGCTCGGTCTTCTCATGCTGAGGATTGGTGAAAATATCTTGGGTTTTTCCAAACTCAACAATTTCTCCAGCGCGAGAAGGAGACATTACGAACACCATTGTATAATCGCTGGCACGTGCCGCCTGTTGCATATTGTGGGTAACAATCACGATTGTATATTTGCGGCGCAAGTCAATCATCAATTCTTCGATTTTGATGGTGGAAATCGGGTCAAGCGCAGAAGCGGGTTCATCCATTAAAATTACTTCCGGCTCAACTGAGATTGAACGAGCAATGCACAAACGCTGCTGCTGCCCACCGCTAAGCGCTAATGCAGATTTATGTAAAGAATCTTTTACCTCATCCCACAACGCGGCTTGCCGTAAGCAACGCTCTACCAGTTCATCCATCTCCGCTTTTTTCTTATGAGTGCCGTGCATTCGAGGACCATAAGCGATATTGTCATAGATGGTTTTAGGAAATGGATTAGGCTTCTGGAAAACCATACCTACACGCTTGCGTAAAGCAACAACATTCAGGTCGGAGGAGAAAATGTCAATTCCATCAAGACGGATTTCACCCGTATGCCATGAACCCGGTGTCATATCGCTCATGCGATTAAGCAAGCGTAAGAAGGTAGTCTTACCACTGCCGCTAGGTCCTATAATGGCAGTGATGCGTCGAGAGGGAATATGCACATTCAGATTATGCAGAGCCTGAAAATTACCGTAATTGAAATTAAGGCTTGCGACTTCGAATTTGGTCTGTAATCCAGTAGCGCTTTCCTCAGCCGCTTCAGCCGCGATTCCGGTAACTACTGTGTTGATTTTTATGCCCGTGCTAATTTGCCCCACTAGGCTGTCAGACATACACACTCCTTGATTTACTTTTTCATTTTCGATTTTAACCGAAGCGCCCACTGATATATCTTTCTGTACGCTCATCTCTAGGGTTTGTAAATACCTTTTTGGTTTCAGCGTATTCTACAAGCTCGCCAATGCGTTCTTCGCCTGCAAGCATAAAAGCAGTCTTGTCACTAACGCGAGCTGCCTGCTGCATATTGTGAGTAACAATCACAATGGTATAACTCTTTTTCAACTCCAGCATTAATTCTTCAACACGAAGAGTCGAAAGAGGGTCTAGAGCAGCGCAAGGTTCATCCATAAGAATTACTTCAGGCTCCACCGCGACTGTACGTGCAATACAGAGACGTTGTTGTTGACCACCGCTAAGAGAAGTACCGGGTTGATCAAGTTTGTCCTTGACTTCATCCCACAAAAAGGCGCGGCGAAGACAGTCTTCGGCTATTGCATCGAGCTTTTTCTGATTGCTTTCTCCAACTACCTTCAAACCTGAAATAACATTGTCGCGAATTGAAAGGGAAGGGAAGGGGTTAGGGCGTTGCCACACCATACCTATATTCTGGCGCACCAAGGCAGCATCAAAGCCTTTTTCATTTATATCCCGGTCATCCAGCATGATTTTGCCTTCAACCCGCGCTCCGGGGATGGTTTCAATCATACGGTTCAGGCTGCGTAGAAGGGTGGTTTTCCCGCAACCGCTCGGTCCGATAAAAGCAGTGATTTTGTTTGCTTCAATTTGCAAATTTACATTACGGACAGCCTGCTTTTTTCCGTAAAATATATTTACTTTTTGGATGTCAATGCCTTGTCCCTTACGGTTAACGCCGTTTAATATGGGGGCTTCAGCGCTCATTAGTGCTATTCCTTTGTTATATCTACAATGCTATTATACAGTTACAATGCTATGGTAGTAAAGCTCAAGCTACAAAATTTAATGTGATTTATAAATGTAGCGCATTACTTTGCAGAGCATACCACCTAGTTGGAAAGGCGCGTGCCTAGCTTGTTTCTGGTCAAGTAGCGCACACCCAAAGTTAAAACCATAATCATCAAAACGAGCATAAATGCCGCGCCCCAAAGCCTATCAATTTCTTCCGGTTTATTGGCATTTTGCTGCAAGAAGATATACAAGGTTACAGCGGGATATTGCTGCTGTAGCGAGTCAGGTAAGTAACTATTACCACGCGCAGTTAGCAATAACGGGGCGGTTTCGCCGGCAATACGCGCCAGACCTAAGATTATGCCCGTCATCACACCGCTGAAAGCTGCTGGTATAATCACCGTAACTACCGCACGCCAACGAGGAATACCCAATGCCAATGCCGCTTCTCTGATATTATTGGGAACAAGCTTGAGTATTTCCTCCGTATTGCGAGTAATAATCGGTACAATCATTATACCTAGAGCAACACTAGCAGCTATTCCATTATATGGGCTGGTCAAGCTAGGGTCACTAAACCAACGCGCTTGAACCACAATTGTATATACCACAATACCCATAATTATACTGGGAATACCCTGTAATACGTCTGCGGTATAGCGCACCAGACTTGCGAAACGCCCTCTACCAAATTCGGCAAGGTATATACCTGCAAGGATACCAATCGGTATGCCGATTACCGCGCCCAATCCGGTCATAATCAAAGTGCCTAAAATGGCATGACCTATGCCGTAAGGAGCAATACGCTGATTACCTAGCAAAAAGCCATCCTGAAAAACTATAGGTAAGCCTTTGACCGTAACTAGTATCAAAATACTAGCGAGCGGGATAATGGCAATAATTGCTGCGAGGGAAATCAGCACAGTCATTATTTTGTCGCTGTTTTTGCGGAAGCCATACGATTTGTTCGGATTTCCTATCAAGGCTAAGAGGTGTGGAAAAGGCTTGCCTTCAGTAGCAGCTCGAACTTCTAGAAACCGTAGCGCTTTTACAATTGCCCAGATTGCTACAATAATTAAGGAAACTGCCAAGGATAAGTATATTGAGAGTACCATTATGGTTAGAGGGAAAAAGAAAATCCCAAACCACTTACCAAGCTGTCTAAATGCTTTCGATACAGCGTTTTGGTTTGTAGAAGGGCGGCGTATTACCTGACTACCTACCATTGCCCGCGCAATCATATTAACAACCAGCGTTATCACAAAGAGGGTAAAACCTAACTGTATGATAGCAGATTGGGTATTTTTGGTTATTTCACCATAGCTATTGGAAATTTTGGCGGGGAGTGTTTCGCTGCTATAAAAGATTGAAGAATTTGGTCCGATGTAACTACTAGCTCCGCCGATTAGGTAAGCTACTGCCACCGTTTCACCGATAGCGCGTCCTAACCCTAATATCAAAGCGCCGATAATCCCGCCTTTACCATAGGGCAATACTGCCTTCGTAATAGCCTGCCATCTGGTAGCGCCCATTGCCAGCATTCCCTCGCGCTGGCTATCAGGAACGGTACGTAACACGTCACGAGCAATGGAAGTTACAATCGGGATAATCATAATCGAAAGGATTAACCCGGCACAGAAAATATCACGCCCACTAAAGGAAACGTTTACATCTTTACCAAAGGTGTTGGTAACCTTATCACCAAACATTGGTAAGAAACCGAAAACCTTGCTTAAAAACCTTTCAACCCCATCCTGCCCACCTAAAATCGGTGACAAAATTTGCACACCCCAGAAACCATAGATAATACTGGGAATAGCTGCCAGTAATTCAATCATAAAGGCGATAGGGGTACGAAGCCACGGAGGAGCATATTCTGCCAGAAATATAGCCGAACCAATACTGATTGCGCCACCGATTATCAATGCGATAACCGAAGTAACTATCGAAGCGTAAATAAAGTTCAATGAGCCAAATATATAGGTGTCGTTGGTTACAGACCACTCGATAGTCGTATAGTAGCTGATACCGTTCTTTATTATGGAATCCCATGAACCGGTCAAGAGATTCACGGCAAAGATAATAACTAAAGAAATTACAAGCAGCGCAAAAAATACAGTTATTATGACGAATACATTATCCCCGGGATTTGAAATAAATGAAGAATTTTTCTTTCTAGGATTAGGAGGGGCTTCAACTGACATTTATTTATAACTCTCCTCAATAACGAGAACGGTATTTAAAATTTAGGTGAGCTAATTTAGTAGTTAGCATAGAAACCAAAAGATAGGGAGCAGGTATAAGCGCCTGTCCCTACCTTTTAGTATTCAAATTACTTGAGAACCGGAGTACCGCCGGAAGTCACGGTCAGTAAAGTTGCGCGAACTTTATCCTGAACCGCAGTCGGCAACGGAGCGTAACCAAGTTTCTTAGCAGCTTCAATCGGGGCGCTATCCTGAGTAGCCCACCACAAGAAGCGAAGCAGAGCATCGGCTTTATCTTTGGTAGCAATTTCTACAGGGATAATAATCCAAGTGGTCGAGGCAATAGGATACGCTTTTGCATCGGCACTTTGGGTTACCTTCAGCTTCAGGTTAGCCGGTACGCTACCACCAAGTGCGGCAGCGCTAATCGCTTCCACGCTGGCGTTTACATAGTTACCAGCAGGGTTCTTGATTAAAGCGTAAGGAATATTGTTAGCCTGAGCATAGGAAGATTCGATATAACCGAGGGTACCTTTGGTCTGTTTGATTAGCCCGGTTACACCGTCGTTCTTAGGAGCTTTTACCGGGTTAAGACCAGCGGCTTCCCACTTAGGGGTACTGCCAGCAGCGTTCAAAGCCTTGAAATCCGGGCTAACTTCTGCCAACCAGTTAGAGAAAACAGAAGAAGTACCGGAGTCATCTTGGCGAACAGCAAGGGTAATATCCAAAGCAGGTAAGGTTACGCCAGCGTTTTCAGCAGCAATCTTTGCATCGTTCCACTTGGTAACTTTGCCAGTGTAGATAGCGCCGATAGTTTCAGGGCTGAGTTTCAGGGTGGTTACGCCATCGAGGTTATAAGCCAACACTACCGCGCCGAGGGTCATTGGAATGGTAAGAATCGGCTTCTTGTAGTCAGCGATTTCAGCATCGGTGGGATAGCCATCGGAACCGGCAAAATCGGTTTCACCGGCGAAGAAGCTCTTGCGACCAGCTCCGCTACCAACACCAGTGTAAGTTAATTTTACGCTGGGATTAACAGCTACGAAGTCTTTGAGCCATTGTTGATAGGTCGGATCAGGAAAAGTAGCGCCAGATCCGGTCAAAGTGACGCTCGCGGTAACTTTATAGCCACCGGGAGGAGTTACAGAAGCAGCAGCAGTACCTGCCGCAGTAGTGGTAGCAGCAGCGGCGGTAGTAGCTGCCGCAGTGGTGCCTGCCGCAGTAGTAGCAGCAGCGGCGGTGGTACCCGCAGCAGTGGTAGCTGCTTTGGTAGTGGTAGCTGCCGCAGTAGTGGCAGGAACGGTGGTAGCAGTATTATCACCGCAAGCCACCAACACCAACGCCAGCAGCATAGTAAGCGCCAGCGCTACTAAAAATTTCGGGTTCAACGATTTGGTTCTCTTAAACAAGTGATCTTCCCTCCTTGAAAGGAAACTTGGATTTCATTAAAACAGAGATGATTTATCCCTGCACAATATGCCGGTAAAGCAAAATTGGCACCGGTAATTATTGCTAAAAAAACACTTCGAGCAGTATTTCACAATCTTATTATCTATACTACTTTAGATTTATAAAGGAGTCTTTAACAAATTGTTATTGATAACGTCAAATTTGTTAACAAGATATTAACAACGCTTCTGCCTTTTTTGGCATTAAATTTGCTACCGAACACATTTAGAAGACCTCCAAAAAAGGTAGCCTATCTAAACAAGTGAGGTAGAAAAGATATAATAGAAACGAGCTAAAAAACCCACTCGTTTGAGCAAGTGTACTGTTCGCCCGATGTAGCACCCTTTCAAAGTAAAATAAAACTGTAGAAACATAACCTCCCTTTTCCTTGCTTGGAAAGGGGAGGTTTTTGTTTGGGTAGCGATTGCCAAGAAGGTTGGTTTATTTCAGTGAAGCTGTACTAATATTCTCAACTCTATCTTCCTCTTCCTCAAAATCGCCTTCCTCAACCTCTCCTTCAATAGACAGGTTGGGTAAGCTCTTATCGAGCCAGTTCGGTATCCACCAAGCTGCTTTTCCCAAGAGGCTCATTAGCGCCGGAACCAATGTCATCCGCACGATAAAAGCATCCACAAAAATACCCACTGCTAGGCTAACTCCAAACAGTCTGATATTAGTGTCAGCGCTACCGGCAAAGCCCCCGAATACGGCGACCATAATTGCGGCGGCTGCCGTAACTACTTTCGCACCCAAGCTAAAACCAGAAACCACTGCCCGTCTGGCGTTGCCAGTCTTATAATAAACTTCATGCATGCTTGAAACTAGGAAAAACTCATAATCCATCGCCAAACCAAACAAAATGCCGATGCCGATGATTGGTATAAAGCTGATGATAGGTCCCGGCGAAACAAGTCCAAACCATCCCCATTGAAAAACAGCTACCGTAGAACCAAACATTGCCATTACCGATAACAGGAATCCTAACGTAGCTTTGAGCGGTACAAGGATTGAACGAAAAGCAATCAAGAGCAGCACTAGGGAAAGCCCTACCACTACAATCAGATAGATTGGTAGCGCATCTGACAGTTTATTACTAATATCGTCTTGCAAGGCGGTATAACCTGTAACTCCCAGCTTTACCGTAGGGTTGCCACTTGCCTCAGACTGCTTGCTACGGATATAAGTGATTAAATCCGAGGTCTTCCGGTCAGAAGGCGCACTATCCGGTATTATCTGAATAAGACCACTACTACCATCGGCAGTTACAATAGCTGGGGTCGCCATTTTTACGTCAGCGATTTTACCTAACTGGGTTGCGATTTTAGATAGCTGTGCCAAACTTGAATACTGGGCTATCTGCGCCTCAAGCTGGGCTTGGGCAGTTTGTTGCTGCTTTTGACCATCAGCTTGAGCCGCTGCTATATCTTGCTGTAGTTTAGCTTGTAATTCTGGAGTAGTAGCCTCAGCAGCTTGCTTATCAAATTTAGCCTTTTGCGCCTGACTAGCAGCATCCAACTGTTTCTGGTACTCGGCAGTCACAGCACTTCGCACAGCAGCCCGGTCGGACTCGGTCACTGGAGGAACATTTTCTGCCAGAACGACAAGTGGTGCATTGTAACCTACGCCAAAAGCGTTTGCTAACAAGTCGTAAGCCTTTCGCTGGGTGGTAGAAGGGGCGGAATATTGGTCATTAGGAAGACCCAAGGTGATGGCAGTAACTGGGAAAGCCAGCAGCCCAACTATAATTAGGCTAAACCCGATGGCGAGAATTGGATGTCTGGTAATTTTCTCGCCCCACTTGTACCAGAAGGTATGGTGGCTGATGGTATGATGTTTTTCTATACCCTTTTCTTGGGCGGCGGCTATTTTTTCGGCGGTCTTACGCCCAAATATTTTTGTGCCAGCAATGCCGAGAATAGCTGGAGTCAGGGTCACAGAAAGAAATGCCGCTACCGCAATAGAAGCTGCTCCGGCTAGACCCATAGTGGTCATAAAGGGGATGTTAACCACACTCAAAGCCGCGAGGGCGATAATAACCGTACTAGCGGCAAAAATTACCGCGTTACCGGCGGTGCCGATTGCCCGACCAGCGGCTTTATTATAGCTGTAACCTTCCAATAAGAGAGTACGGTATTTTGAAACGATAAAGAGCGAATAGTCTATACCTACAGCCAAGCCAAGCATCGAACCCAAAGCTGGAGTAGTAGCGGTAATGTCAAAAAGTTGGCTGCATGAATAAAGCCCGGCTATGCTTATAGCCACACCCGTTATTGCAATCAACAGTGGCATACCGGCTGAAACGGTAGCGCCAAAGGTCATAAGCAATACCACTAGAGCTATTACCAAACCCATTATTTCGGACAAACCAAATAATTCTTCGGGTTGTTGACTGATAAGATTTCCGGCTCGTTCGACCTCTAGCTCAGGAGAGTTGAGTCTATTTGCAATACCGGCAAGTTCTGCGAGAGTAGCCTTGTCTATCTGACCGGTGCCTTTTTCAAACTGCACTATGGCATAAGCCGTTTTACCGTCCGCAGACATCGCCATGGGGTTGATAAATGGGCTGACCACGTTCACCACACCCAGCACTCCTTTAACTTTGGAAAGAGCGGGATCAATCACACCCTGAAAATCACTTACCGATTTATCGGTAGTATGAAAGACAATCTGACCGGAACCGTTACCTGTGCCGGGAAACAACTGACCCACACGATCAATCGTAACCTGAGCCTGAGTACCCGGAATGGTAATGCCACTGGATGCTGGTTTGTAGAAGGTAGCCGCCCCGCTCCCTACCACCCCTAACACCAATAGCCAAAAACCAACCACCCACCATTTCTTTCTAAACAAGAAAGAACCTGACTTATCTAAGAAATTACCCAATTGTTTTCTCCTTGGAAATAAGTTTGCTAATTCTTTTTTATCAAGTATTCAACCTACTCTTAGGTAGGCAAAAAAGGCAAAAAAAAACACTAGATTTTTTTCTAGGCTACAAGCCTAGCTCTATACGTAAAAAACTATTATGGTAAAAAAGGAACCCTGATTTTAAGAACTGGAGGATACGGGTACTATCAGTCCAGTCATCCAGAGATTAAATATCTTATCGATCAGTACCTCTAGTTCGAAAGTGTTTGCATTATGTCCAAGTTCAGGAAATAGTTCCCTAGCAGTAATCATACTTTCAACCTGGTCAAAGATAGCAAAAAAGCTGTGCATTGCTATTTCTAGCTCTACCTCCCGGATTTCACCTTTTTCCATACCTTCCTTAAAGACTTGTGAAAGCAAATCGAAGACTTTCTCATAACTTTGCTTAACCGCTGTTTTTACCTCTTCACCTAGATGCCAAAGTTCGTACAGAAATATCCGTTTGTTTTCAGTTATGGAGTAGTAAGGTGCGCTTCCAAAAATATTTCTAAGCCGACTACGGGTATCGTGACCAGCTCGAATTGCGTTTTCCCATACGTTAATCATTTCATCGACCAGAATATTTAAGGTTTCTACTAGTAACTGTTCCTTTCCACCGGGGAAATGGTAGTAAAGAGTGGGTCGTTTAAGACCAAGCACCTCGGCAATCTTATCCATACTGAGTTGGTTGTAACCGCCCATCTGGTAAAGATGCTGGGCTTCCTTGATAATGCGTTTTCTGGTATCGTTTGTCCTTAAATCTACTTTGATTAACATAGTATGTCACTTACCATCTAACAGAATCTAGATTAGTTTACCTACATGTAAGTAGAGGAATTGTAGCAGCATTTTTCACCTGCGTCAATAGATAAATATTAGACTTCAGGGATGCCTCAAGAGATTTTGCCAGAACCCACTCAGGCGCCAAGAAGCATTGAATTGAATTTGACAACAAACTGAGTTTGTGCTAATTTATAGCCTGCCAAAAACATTGGGGTATCGTCTAACGGTAGGACAGCTGACTCTGAATCAGTAAGTTGGGGTTCGAATCCCTGTACCCCAGTCTAAAATGGCTAGTCTGAGTTCACATCTGCCCCGATCTCCGCCAACAGAAGACTAAAATGACCACCTCAAAAGCTGATAAACCAGCTGATTCGGAAAATTCACACCTTTCTGTAGTTTCTCTTAACCGCCAAAATTGCCCATTCCGCCGTCTCATTGATGAATGGATAATACCTGTAGCGCTGAAAGACTCTACCCCAAAACCCGTAATGGCTATCTTTCTACAATTTGGTAAATGAGGATTACATAGAGACTAGAAGTGCGTGTGCTATCAAGGGCTATGCGTTTGGAAATAGATACCAGCTTTGAGACGGTTGCTTTAGCCTTCATGAAAAGTTGGAACTAAACGCATAATCCCTGGCGTGCTATCAGGGTACGTTGCAGCCTTTCTCAAAAAATGATATTATGTGAATTAATTTACTATGCATTATTAACACAATAGACTCTAGCATCGCAAAGGTATAACTTGCCCGTTTCTAACCATGAGTATTATAATTTATACAATATTGACAAAAAACCCTTACAAGGGGTATGCTAACTTGTCGCAAGTTTGCTACTGCTGCAATTTCAGCCTGTCTAACTGTGTAATTACCTACCGAGTGCGGGTGTGCGCCGAACCGAATCTGTTTTTTGCAGTTTCTAGGTTCTTGACACCTGACATACGGTTTCGCTCAACCCATAAAATTTACAGTTTACTACGGGGAGACCACAAATGGCTCTGACGCAAGACAAAAAAATAATGGATCTAGATACCGCGGAAAGCGACCCAACCCCATCTCGCCGCACTTTTCTGCGCTGGGGTATTTACGCGGTGGGGGCTGGGGTAACTGCGGTAATTGCAGTACCAGCAGTGGGTTACTTCATTGCTCCGGCTACCTCTTCCGAAAGCGCAGATGTGTTCGTGTCGGTGGGTAAAGTGGCAGATTTTGCCAACCAACTGGACATCAAAGAGAAATTGCTGAGAGATGTGGCATACACCGATTCATTCAAGCCTGCCACTATCAATCGCAAGGTGTTTATTCGCGCTATTAAAGCTAATGCTTCCGTCGCGGATGATTTTCTGGTGCTAAGCTCGATTTGTACACATGCAGGTTGTAGCGTGGGCTATAGGGCTGCTCAGAAAGACCTGTATTGCGGATGTCACGGTAGCCAATTTGACAAAGACGGCATCCGAACCGCAGGACCCGCTCCCCGCCCGCTAGATAAGTATGCTGTCACCATCAAAAATGGCGAAATAATGATTAATGTCTTCAAGAGTGTCGAGCGCAAAGCATAATCACGTGGGTTGTCTGTTAACTGCTCAAAACAACTCGCATTACACACAGCTATAGGCTAGAAGGAAAGATTGGCAATGGCAAACCGAGTCTATGAATGGGTAGACGAGCGTACCGGTATAAAGCCCGCCGTTGATTACGTGCTTTACCGCCGCATCCCCAAAAGTGTAAATTGGTGGTTTACCTTAGGTAGCGCCAGCTTAACAGTTTTCCTGATTCAAGCTGTTTCTGGTATCTTTCTCGGAATGGGTTATACTCCTTCCACCGCGCCAGTCGTGCGCCCAGATGGTCTTCTAAGCAACGAAGCACTGGAAAGCGTGCGCCACATCACCAACAACGTTCCTTTCGGGGATTGGGTGCGAGGTTTCCACCGTTGGGGCGCAAACATGATGGTCATTATTGTAATGCTCCACATGGTACGAGTCTTCTTCATGGGTTCTTACAAATATCCTCGTGAACTAACTTGGTTCATCGGTGTTGGTATCCTCTTAATGGTTCTAGGCTTTTCCTTCACGGGATACCTACTACCTTGGGATAACCGCGCTTATTGGGCTACCCAAGTGGGCGTTAAAATCGGAGGCTCTGCCCCTATCCTAGGACCCGCTGTTGAAACCATCTTGAAAGGTGGTCCTTCCCTTGGTGCAGCCACCCTTACCAGATTCTACGCCTTACACGTCTTGCTCCTACCGATGTTGACAGCGTTGCTGATAGGGGTACATATGTTCCTTGTAATCAAAATCGGCATCAGCGGTCAGCCTACCCTCAAGGAAAAACCCAATGATAGCTTGTTTGATACTACCAATGTAAAGAAGAAAAAAGCCGGACGCGCCTTCTTCCCTTACATCATCTTCAAGGATGCGGTAGCATCGGTGGCTGTCATCGGCTTGATTGTGCTTGCCACTATCTTCTGGCCCCTTGAGAACTCAAACCCGGTAGATCCTAATAACCCCTTCAGCACCCTTGAAGGAGCATCCAGCACAGTTTATCAAACCAGCGCAGGTGTGAGGGTTGAGCAGGACTTAGCTCCCGATGGCACTCCCTTTTTGGATGCAAAAACCAGCCAGCCTTTATATGTTGACCTCAAAGGCAACAACGTTAACCTGACAGCCGCTGAAATCACCAGCCTCAAACCGGTTCAAATGGCTCCCCAACCGGAATGGTACTTCTTGTTCCTATTCCAGTTCTTGAAAATATTCCCGCCCGAAGTAAATCTGGGATTGTTTACGATAACCGGAGAGGCGATAGGCGGTATAGTCGTTCCGACAATATTGGTGCTGCTATTGTTATTAGCTCCGGTACTCGACCGTGGCTCTAAGCGCAGCCCATTAAGTCGCCCTATCGCTTCATTGTCCATGTTGGCTTTCCTAATTGCCTGCGTGGTTCTTACAGTGCTGGCAATTAACGACCTGAATGCTGCGGTGGCAGCACCTACTCCTACTACAACCGCAACTACTACACCAACGGCTACAACTGCGACGGGTGGTGCAACTGCTACTACTGCAGCTGGGGGCGGTACAACCGCGACTACTGCGGCAGGTGGCACTACTGCTACTACTGCGGCAGGTGGTACAGCAGCGGGAGTAACTGGTGATGCAACAAAAGGCGCGGCATTGTTCCGCACCGTTTGCCAAGGCTGCCATGCCAATATGGGTAAAGCAACTGGAACAGCCGGACAGCCCAATCTTACCAATAGCGCAAATGCGGGTGACCCAGTTTACGTGCGTAACAATATACGCACTGGTAAAAATCTAATGCCTGCGTTTGATTCAAGCACCATTACCGATGCTGAAGTTGAAAATCTGGTAGCTTACATCGCATCTATAAGAGTGAAATAAGCTTATCGGTAAAAGTTTTGAGCCTCTCATTGATTGGGAGGCTCTTTTTTTATTGCAAATGATTTTAAGCTCTGCTATCATTACAATTGTGTCCGAAAATTATAAAAAGCGCCGTAAAACCACGCGGCTTTAGCCGCTACGGATGGGAAATCATTGAACTGGCTATCAATCCAGACCATGTTCACCTCTTTGTAAGAGCCTTTCCCACAAATAGCGCGGCTGATATTGTGGGGAAAATCAAGGGTAGAAGCTCTCACGCTTTGAGAGCAAAATACCCGGAACTCTTGAAACTGCCTAGCCTGTGGACTGGAAGCTACTTTGCCTCTACAGCCGGTGCGGTATCGGCTGAAACCATCCGCAAATATATTGAAGCTCAAAAAGGTATTTAGATGCTTACCCGCAAAGCCTACAAGTACAGACTCTTCCCAACCAAAACTCAAGCTACCGCTCTTGAGCAAACATTGAGGTTGTGTCCGGTTGTAGGTATAGATGTAGGGCTGGAACACTTCGCTAACCTGTCCACTGGTGAGCAAGTAACCAATCCCCGATTTTTCAGGAAGTCCGAAAAGCGGTTGGCTAAAGCTCAAAAACGGCTGGCGAAAATCCCCAAGAATAGCCCCATGAGGCGCAAGTTCAGGAAGCCGGTAAGTTTGGCTTTCCGCAAGGTTCGTAACCAGCGTCTTGATTTTGCTCATAAGCTCAGCCATAAAATTTCCAATACCTACAGCCTGATAGCTGTTGAAGATTTGCAGGTCAAGAACCTGTCAAAACGTGCCAAACCAAAAGAAGATGAAAGCAACCCAGGTCACTACTTGCCAAACGGGGCAAGCGCTAAAAGTGGCTTGAACAAATCCGTGAACGATGCGGGATGGTCACTCTTTTTGAACCTGCTTGAGTACAAAGTTGCAAACACTGGTTCCAAGCTGATAAGAGTTGACCCCCGATACACCTCGCAGATTTGCCCTGAATGTGGCGCGATAGCTAAGAAGGAACTTAGCGTTCGGTGGCACTCATGCCCTTGTGGGTGTGAGATGCACCGGGATACAGCCGCAGCTTTAGTAATACTTGCCAGAGGGCTATCTGGCAGGGGTACAATCCCTAGAAGCCCCGCCACTTTAGCGGCAGGGGAGTAGTCACTCGGGTTCAATAAATCCCAAGTCATTAAGATGGGATAATGAGTTAAATGGTAGATGAGGGAGTTTACGAGTTAAAACGCCCTCAATCAGCGGCTATAATTGAAAGATTAAACCCGGCATTTCTAACGTTAGAAAGAGCAATACCCAATAATTATATTAAGGCTCAGCAATCAGATGTAACTCTTAACATGAAAGGAGCGGTTTTAAATGTCTGCTTTCCTAGATCTCAATGCAAGCGGTAAACTGGAAATTGACCTGTATTTTGACTTCCAATGCCCTTTTGCTTACCAAACCTCCCTGTGGCTGCGAGATGTGGTTGAGTTAATGGGCGATGACTTAATTGACCTGCGCTTCTATTTCTTTTCTGTAGCACAGGCAAATCGCAAAGATGAATCCTGGAATATCTGGGATACTACACCAGAAGACCCTAACGCGCATGGGTTATTGGCATTTCTGGCAGGCGCAGCAGCCTTAAAGTCCGGTGGGCAAAAAGCTTTGAATGCTTTTTATCTTGAGCTTGGAAAACTACACCATCAGGAAAAACAACCGCTAGATAAAGCCACTATTTTAAAGGCAGCGCAAATTGCTGAAGTTAATGTTGAAGCTGCCTTTAGCGGTAAAAATGCTTCCCTTGCTGCTGCCATCAAGGAATCTCATACAGGGGGCGTGGAAAAATACGGGGTTTTTGACTCCTCCACTGTAGTTTTTGAGGAAAGATACGGAGTATATGTTCAGATTATGCCCCGCCCTGATTATGACAAAGTGCTGCCTTTATTCCATCACATTCAAATGCTGGCAATGGTTGAAAGGAATGTATTCGAGGTCAAGCGGGCGCTGACCCCTGCTGAAAAAGAAGCTGCTACCGTACAGATTTAAAGGGCAAGAAAAGGAGGAGAAGGTTAGCGCCAAGTGGTAAACTAATGTTAGGCTACTGCCCAAAGTAGAAAACAGTAGTAAACCCGAAATAAGTGGTAACCTTCTTCAAAAGTGTTCCATAAACCAACAACTATTGCAACCGCCCACTAGCACATGGCAGGGCTGTTGCAAGAAAGAAATTGTCCTCTATAAAACGATTCTCAAAGGGGTTTGGGCAAGGGCGCGAGGTGATTTTGTAGGGGCGTGGCTCGACACGCCCTCTTTGTTTGGGTAGGTTCGGGGGAAATTGGGAAGGGCGTATTCAAAACGCCCCTACGGGTTCGGGGCGTTCGTTGGTTGGGCTTCTTGACTATGCTGTAGCAGGGTGATATATTATAAAATTCGATAAACTTAGTTCACAAACATTTAAAGGAATTATAACATGGCAAATTCTTATAATGAATTGCTAAAGCGCACCAAAGCGCAAATCCGCGAAACTACTGTTGCTCAAACATCCGAAGTAATCAAGGCTGACAAATCGGTATGGTTGGTGGACGTGCGCGAAAAGTACGAATGGGATGAAGGTTATATTCCCGGAGCGCTTCATGTGGCGCGTGGGTTTCTGGAAAGCAAAATAGAAGAAACGGTATCTGAAAAGAATGCCCCGATTATTCTGTATTGTGCGGGTGGCGTTCGCAGCGCGTTTGCCGCTAAAACCCTGCATGAAATGGGTTATACCAACGTCAGTTCGATGATTGGCGGTTATAACGCTTGGAAAAACGCCGGTTATCCCATTGCTAAACCTCGCAATCTTACCAAAGAACAGCAAAAACGCTACAGCCGCCATTTTCTGCTGCCCGAAGTAGGCGAAAAGGGGCAGCTTAAATTGCTGGATACCAAAGCGCTGCTCATTGGCGCGGGCGGTTTGGGCGCACCCAACGCCTTTTATCTAGCGGCTGCCGGCATCGGCACGCTTGGTATTATTGATAATGATGTGGTGGAAGAGAGCAATTTGCAACGCCAAATTATCCACACCCAACAGCGGGTAGGGCAATATAAAGCCGATAGCGCGGCGCAAGCAATTGCTGACTTGAACCCTGATGTGCGCGTGGTGGTTTACAAAGAGCGTTTAACTGCCGAAAATATCGAGCGCATTTTGCCCGATTATGATTTGGTGGTGGATGGTACGGACAATTTCGAGACGCGCTATCTGGTGAACGATTTTGCGGTAAAATATCGTAAACCCGTAGTGCATGCCAGCATTCTATCTTTCAACGGGCAATTAACCACCCTGATTCCGTTTGAGGGACCTTGCTATCGTTGCATCTATCCAGACCCACCCCCTGCCGCAATGGCTCCTAATTGTAGCGAGGCGGGCGTGCTTGGCGTTCTACCGGGCGTAATCGGCTTGTTACAGGCGAACGAGGCGTTAAAACTCGCGCTTGGCATCGGCGAAACCCTCGCCGGGCGTTTCCTGCTTTTCGATGCGTTAGAAGCCGAGTTTACCAGCTTGAAGTTGCGGCGTGACCCCAAATGTGTTGCTTGCGGTGAGCATGCCGATATTGATGATTTACTGGAACAGCACCGGCGCGGTGATGTATTGATTCCCGCTTGCAATATTCGTTAGGAGAGGATAAAACTAATGTCGAACATTAAGCTACCGCCGATTTTGCGTAAGTTGTCCGGGGGAGTAAAGGAAGTACAGATAGAAGGGGCAACTGTTGGCGAATTGCTGGACAACCTAGACCGCAAATATTCCGGCATCAAAAACCAGCTTTTAACCGAAGATGGGGAAATTGCGCGTTACGTGAACCTGTACTTAAACGATGAAGATGTGCGCTTCTTGCAGGGCTTGGTTACACCCGTGAAGGAAAGCGACACAATCGTAATTTTGCCCGCTATGAGCGGCGGAGCAATCTAGCGAATAACCAATATGCTGTTTATTCCTGCCCAAATCTACGAGGAGATGTTAGCGCATCTGCGCCGCTGCTCTCCAGATGAGGGGTGCGGCTTGTTAGGGGGACAGGGCGGTTTAGTAAGCCGCCATTACCCGACTGAAAATGTCGCACCCGAAGATAAACCCAAACGCTACCTAGTAAACCCACGCCAACAACTGCAAGCGCAAGAGCAACTAGAGGCGGCTAATCTGGAACTGTCGGCGATTTATCACAGCCATATCCACACTCCCGCTTACCCCTCGCCTACCGATGTGCGTACTGCCTATTACCCGGACAGTTACTATGTGCTGGTGTCTTTTGCCGAACCTGCTAATCCGGTTATCCGCGCTTACAAAATCGTCAAGCCGGATTTGTGGGGTGAAAGCGGCGAAATTGTAGAGCAAGAGTGGCAAGTCACCTGAATTTAGCGGCTGAAGTTTAAGGTGAATTCGGCGGGAACCAAAGTTTGGGGGGCATACGGCGCGACCATTACTAGCGCATTTTCATACGCTACTTTCAAAGACCCAGCATTGGTGGAATCCAATAGCATATCTTGTAGGCAAGAAGAGCCGTTATCAGCAGTAGAAAGGGCGGCGGTATCTTTGGCGGCGCATGCCCCGTCCAGTTTCATTACCCTTACCCAGAACTTTTGCGGAATTGCTGCGCCCGTGCGAAGAAAGCCATTAGCTTGCCAACCGTTATCGCCGCTTTCCGCATTATCGCGCCAATTTATCTCTGGTATCTCGAAATCGTCTAGAATCGCGCCTTGCCGATTGTAGCCCTCATCAGTCAGATACTCAAAGCGTAGCTGTACGCGCTTTCCGGCGAATCGGCTCAAATCTATTTCTTCTTGCATCCAATCCGCCGTCAGGCTGTCGCTATCGGTCAGGTCTGAGCCATTGCCGCTACTACGCCCGCTCCAGCCCGCTCCATAGTTTTTGCCCGATTGCTCGTAAACAGTGGTATATTTGGCGGGTAATACTTGCCAACTTTTGCCGCCATCTTCGGACACCTCAAAGTACAGATAATCAAGTTGCGGTTCTATATCGAACCATAGTTTGAACTTCAGGGCGGCTTTTTTAACGCTAGATAAATCTACCTCACGAGTGAGGGTCATATCAGAATTTTCGCCCCGATTTGTCCACCATACCATTTTACCGCTTGCAGGTTGCGTATTAAAAAGTGAAGCGGTGGACGCGCCCTGAAAGTTTAGGGTGAAACCGCCCGCGCCTGATTCGACCTTGTAATATTGGGCGGTGTATTGAAAAGTATTCCCGCTCTTGCTGTCGGGCAGTTTGCTGATTATGTTGGTAGGGGCGCTAATGCGAGAGCTTACTTTCTTATAATTAAAAGCAGGGTCGGCGGTAGTGCGGTTTATATAGTTTGTCAAAGCCCAATCCTTGAACACTTTATCGCTGGTGATTTGCGGGTCTGCATTTTTAGCCAGCGCGTAATCTAGCGCGTTAAACCCTATCAGCCCTTTGCCGTTCGTGATGGTGTCCCTGATAACCTTTTCTCCGTAAACATCTTTGAGGTATGCCATCCACAAGTAACCTGCCCCGTAAAAGCGCGTGGGGGCGCATGTGATACAAGTCCAGTTATCTAATTGCGTGTTGGCACGATTAAAAAACGCGCTCTCATATCCGCTACTGCTGAACCCGTTGAGGGTTTGCGCCAGTACGCTTGCCCCCTCATTGAGCCAGACTTCCTGATTGGGCTGATTGTGCCAGTGAATCATGTGCTGAAACTCGTGCGCCAGCAAGCTCAAGTATGAGTCGGTGTTTTCGGGATGCCCCATTACATAGATAATTTCGCGCTCGTTGCTTTTACTATTAATAGTTCGCAAAAGCTCATCATCGGAACTGTAGTAGCCGATGACTCCACCGCTAAGCGTGGTATTTAAAACCGCCAGATGGGGGTCTCCATCTACGCCGGGTGTCCATTCCTCGCCAAAATAGCGGCGGTTGGTGGGGTAAATTTTTTCTTCAAACAAGCGAGCCGCATTTTCAAGCGCGGCGGAGTTTACTGAATAATTTTTGTCCACAAACCAGTAAACATGCGCGGTGACAACCTGCAAGCGAGCCTTAACTTGTAAATAATTCTTGCGAAGAATATCGAATACCCAGAAATTATCCTCCTCCCCTTGTTGGTAAGGGGGGCGGGTAGTGGTACGCGCCGGATTTAGATTTGCGCCGTTACCTTTTAAGCGATTATTTACAGCATACTCATCTCGTAATGGGGGGATGTTAGTTTTCGCCTGAAAGTCATTAAGATAGGCGAGCGCATCAGGGGGGTTAAACTTGGCAATTAAAGCGGGCGTAGTGGAAGGCAAAAACAAAACCACGCCGATAAACGCCGATAAAATGAAGAGTCTGATTACCCTAATTGTTGATGGCAATGTCTTTCAGGATACCTGTAATCTGGCTGTTAATGGAGGCAGCATCGCTGGCATTGGGAGTGTGGCGCAAGTATTTCTGATAATCAAGGATAGCTTGCCAGCGGTGTTCCAACCGATTTTTGATAGTTCCTCTATCTCGTATTTCTTCCCAATCTTCAGGGTTTAATACGGCGAGAAAATCTTCGATAGCCAATGCTTGCTCAAAATCCTCGAATGAGATGTAATTGGCTTTAAGGTTATTGAGCAACCGACTCAGGAAAGCGCGATTTGATACAGGATTTAAGAAGGCTTGCACTAACGGTATAGAGTTGCCATATGCTTCACTTACTAAGCGGGTACAATCCTCTAAGGTTAGAATATTGCCCTCATTAAAGGGGTCAAGCAGAATATCTTCTTCCTGCTTAGAACCGGACTCTGCGCCATGCTCCCAATGCCCGGTGGTATGTTGGGCGTGTTGGGCGTGTTGCCGATAGCGTACAATAAAATGACCGGGCAGCCCGATTCCTTCAAAGGGCAAGCCTACTTGTTTGCCAACCTCTATATAAATCAAGGAAAGCGTAATGGGGATTCCAACGCGCCGTTCTAGCACATCGTTTAAGTAGGAGTTACGGGGGTCATTATATTCAGTCTGATTGCCTTTGAAGCCAAGAGTGTGGAACAGGTACGAGTTAATGGTTTGGATGCACTTATAGGGGTCATTTTCATCGGCAAGCAACAACCGTATATCGTTACCCATAATTTCAAGTTGCTTCAAATAGTAACCGATATTCAAACTTGGATATTCGGCGGAAGCAATTATCATGGCTGCTTCAACCAAGTCAATTTTCTCATCAGGGCGGGAAACATGCTCAGTAAAACGCGCCAATGGGCTGCCGGGTTTTAGCGGATGGTTTCCAGCTTCGTAATCAAATATACTGCTTTCAATAGTGTACCGCATACCAACAACCTTTTAGGAACTATCTATCTACCATTTATTGAATCCATTGTAATAACCTTAGAGTCCTTTTGTCAATGACTAACTGGATTAAGAAACGCTATTGCAAGGATAGGAAAAATGAAATATGGGCTTATTTTCTTTTCTCGCCCCAATCTCCCCACCGAATTTACCCAACCATCGAAGGCGCATTATCGAGGGCAAGAGCAACCTCCCACAGAATCCGAACCTCCGAACCCGTTCCCGTAGGGGCGACGCTGGAGTCCCCCAATTTGCGCCAAACCATCGAGGGCGCATCTTGTGGGAGGTTGTACATTAAAAAATAGAAATGTTGCTATACCTTTTAATATCATTAAAATTAACAAGAATTAATGGATTAATGAAAAATAATCTTATACTAAATTAACCTCTCATGAAGCTGAAAATATGCTAAGATACGTTTATATTTAAGAGGAAACTAGTCGGGCTTTTTGTAGCTTGTACTGAAAAATCGGCTCATAGATTTCAATTTTTTCATCGCAGTCCAAACCCATTTTAAGTAATTCCAAGAGTCGCCTTTAATCGGTATATATTGGGTATATTTTAATAACTTGCTGTCATAAAACTATCAATCCGAACAGGAGTTAGCAACGATGACCGTATTGCAGGTCTATTTGTTTGGCAGACTTCGCGTTGAAAACAATAACTGTGAGCTTGAGGGGTTTGAGGCTCGCAAATTACAAGAGCTACTCAGCTATTTATTGTTAAATCGGGATCGCCCCTTGCAACGCGAGGCGTTAGCGACCTTGCTGTGGCCCGATTTGCCGGGAGTGCCTGCAAAAAAGAATTTGCGACAGACGTTGTGGCAATTGCAAAACGTACTTACCGCTTCCGACGAATCTGCTGCGCTGTTGGTGGTAGAGCCGGAATGGGTTTTGCTAAATTCTAATGAAGGTTTATGGCTGGATGTAGGTGTATTTGAGGAAGTTTATACTTTTGTGCAAGGCATGAAAGGGCATGAATTGGATTTAACCCGCGCCCGCTTTATGGAGGAAGCCTTGCGCCTATACCAAAGCGACCTGCTGGAAGGCTGGTATGGGGATTGGTGCTTGAACGAGCGCGAACGTCTGCACAATATTTATTTGGCGATGATGGATAAGCTAATGGATTATTGCGAGGCGCATAGTATCTATGAAAAAGGCATCTCTTATGGATTGCGGATTCTATGCCACGACCGCACCCGCGAACGCACCCACCAACGCCTAATGAAACTGCACTACCTAACGGGCGATAGGGGCGCGGCAATGCGGCAGTATCAGCGGTGTGCGTTAGTGCTGGAAGAAGAGTTAGGCATTAAGCCTTCGCGCCGTACCTATCAGCTATACCAGCAAATCCGCGCCGATTCGTTAATACCCATCCCAGAGACGAACGATAACCCCTCTCAGTTTGGGATATTACAATTGCCCGAAGTTATCAACCATTTAAGGCAATTACAAGCCCTTCTTTCCGGGATTGATGACCAACTCAAGGTTGGGATTGAGAAAATGGAGCAGAGCCTAAAGCAATTGCCGACACGTGGGCAGAACGAAATTGTTTAGCCACACATAAAATTATATTAATGGTTCTTCTTTTAAGAAAATTACCGTGTTATACTTATTATAAGGCGGTTTATTGTTCATGATTAAGGTGGAATTGCTTGGGGTTTTCTATACCAACGAAGATTTCTAGAGCAAGTGAGCTTTTCAAATAAGTTTTGAAGGGTTTGCCCTTCCCCCGAAATGCCGTACCCCACCAGTATCAAGGCGCCCAGTGGGAAACAAAAACAATAGAAACTATTTGGCTACAACAACCCTGTAGTGTGTTGTTGCTACTTTAAATTAGTATATATTTCGGGAGTTTATAATGGACGGTTCTCAAAAGCATCAAATGGTATTTGTGGGAAAGCATCAGACAGGGCATGAAGAATGGTTTTGCCCCATTTGTGGAAGGCGATTATTAATGCATGCCCCTCCCAATTACTCTAAGAAAGTGCTAACCCCCGGTGACGAAATGGTAACCCATTCCGCCTCCAAATATGGTTTTCAACTGGATATGACCGCAAGTAGCGCGGTTTCGGGCGAGCAAAACGCAAATGACCATGCCGTAATCGAAGAAAAGCTGGATAATTTACGCAATATGCTCAAAGCTGCCGCCCTCGATCACCTACTCTGATTAAGTTGCGCTAGTTTAGTAAATCTGAAATAAGCTTCCCTCGAATTTGGTAGTCAGTTCATTATTACTTTCTGGCGTTGCCAATGTAATCATTGCTTCGGTACGATAAAGTCCCGGCTTAAGTTCGATGCCGCTCATCTTCAGGCTGGCTTTCCCGCCCGGTTGGGCAGTTTCGGTTGCTTCGCACAAGGTGTAACGAGCGCCGCCGCTCAAGCTCTTGGCTTTTACCACCGCCGATAGCTTTATAGGAGCGGTAGGCTCCGCTACGACCTTGCTCAAATCCAGATTCAAATTGACTATATACGGCTCGCCGGAGCGGAAAACGCTGCTATGCCGGTTGGCGGGAACGGTTTCAAGCATTTCTAAAAGGGCTTCTCCTTCCAACGCCGGTTTTACCTCGCGGATGCCTTTTGAAAGGCGGGGAGCGGGGGCAGCTTCGGGTAGCTTCAATTTTGCGCTACGAGTGATAAACTCGCGCAACCATGTTTCATTCCAGCCATCCCATGTTTCTTCCAACCCTTCCAGCACATTTACCACGCTCATACGCTGTACCGCTTGTTGCTCATCCAGCAACATTTCAAGGGTAAAGATAGCGTAATTTTCCTTCTTTTTTTTGCTAACTGGATTATCAAGCCGTTCTTCCGGGCTGTTATCGTTGGCGAGTGAATGCGCTTGCCCAATCCAATCTTGGGTGGCGATACGCTCTGCGTTCATTCCGGCTATATCCAGCAATAGAGCGGCAACATCGGCGGGCGAGAGCAGCGCGAATTGGGCATAGGTCAGGATACCCGCTTTGTGAAGGCGCGTTTCCACCGAGGGACCAATGCCGTGTATTTGCTTGAAATCATCGCCTTTCTGTGGCTCATCGGGCATATCGGGTTTGGTGCGTCTGTTACCCATTGCCTTGTCACTCCTGTTTCAAATATTGAGGGGCAGGCTTGCAGCGCGAAAACCGCAAGCCCGCTTACTAACTAAGAGGTTGCGCTATTACGGAATGTAGAATTGGATAATCGGACCTTCAACGAAACCGGCAATTTCACCCGGATTATTGAGCAAATCGGTATAGGTCAGCACCAACGTCAAGCGATACGGACCGGGGTCGAGGACTACACCGCCGGGAACGATTGGATAAGAGGAAGCTTTCTGAATGTTAAAGGTAAGCGAATAAGTAGAAAGTCCAACTAGTGGCTGAACTTGTTCAGAAATGAGTTGACCTTCCTGATCCGCGCCCAGAGCTTCGATGTAGGGCTGAATATGGAATGTACCGCCCAAGAAAGGAACGACAGGTCCGGATAAATTAATATCAACCTGTAGCTGCCATGCATCGGTATTGCGGATAATGGTAGCCGGATTGAGCCCCAAAGGATCAAGTACCGTCAGGTTGAAGTTAGCCGTCCAAAGAGAGGTGGGGATAAAGCTTTCAACAGTTGCCATAGTTAATTCTCCTTTTTCAGAATACTCATTAACGTTTCACTTGCCGTTTAGCTCTCAGGCGCTCCCAGAAGCCGAGCTTTACCCCCATCTCCGACAGATAACCGGCGAGGAAGGGCTTGATTTCATCCAGATTTTTCAGATAACGGCGGTTGCCGCTGCCCACATGTGAGATGTAACCATGCCACAGCGGCTTTTGAGCTTCTACAGCCGTTTCTTCGAGCCAAACCTTGATAATAAATGAATGGGTGTTGGACTCGATCTGTTCCATAAAATCCCCCGTTTGCTAATTTCCGGGATTTGTTTGGCTTCTTAGCTCGACCATTTCCCGGTGGCATTTATGTTATACAGCAAGGGGATATTTTGAAACGTCTATCCGACGTATGCTGGCGCGTCTTTTTCAGGAAAAATAGCCCGAATCGCAAAATTGATTTAAATTCATACCAAACGCCCGTACGGGAACGGGTTCGGATTGGTATCCCTCGTTCGGGGCGTGGCTCGACACGCTCTCTTTGTTTGGGTAAAATCTCATGGGATGGGGGCAAGGGCAGGAAATCGCGACCCGGAGGTCGCTCGTACAGGGTTCGGATTGGTAAGGGCAACCTCCCACAAGATTCTTCTCTGGCAGAATATAATTTAAAAATCATACTGGAATGTAAATAGAACTGAGGATAAATTGACCATAGACGCATTAGCATTAGCGGCGGTATGCCAAGAAGCCGATACTCTGTTACAGGGTTGCCGAATCCAGAAAATCATCCCTACCGGAGCTTTGAGCATCGTGCTAGAAGCCTATAATCCCGAATACAGGCGCAGGGTGCAATTTATCCTAAGCGCGGACGCACAAAACGCGCGGTTTCACCTGCTAAGCAAGAAAGCCAGCCAAATGCCCGGTGATGCGAACCCTTTTATGCTGGTGTTGCGCCGTTACTTGCGCTATGGCATTGTAACCGCTATAGAACAAATGCCTTTCGAGCGCATAATTATTCTTACGATTGCTAAAAAGTTTCCGGCAAGCAAGCGACCCTCTTTTGCTCAAAAAGGCGGCGCACGTTTAGCGGTAGAAGAAGAAATTGAGGAGGAAGATACTGAGCAGGAGGAGGAATTTATAGCTCCTGATGAGGAAACCGAGATTTACGAAAGTAAATTGGTTTGTGAAATTATGGGGCGACACAGCAATATTATGTTGCTCAGTGAAGATAATCTCATCATTGATGCTATCAAGCGGGTTGCCTCCGGTAGAAATCGCTATCGGGTAATTTTGCCGCATCAGCCCTACATTGCGCCTCCACCGCAAGAAAAACGCTTGCTGCACCACCAAGCACCCCCCGAATTTGTACAATTACTAGAAAGCATCCAAGCGCAAAACCCCAATACGCCGCTTTGGCAAGCGTTGGTCAGTTCCTTTAGTGGGGTAAGCCCTCAATTGGCAAGGGAAATCGCCTATCGCACCGCGCCCGAAAATAGCGAAAGAAAATTAGCGGATACGCTTAATTTTGAAGCGGTTTACAGTGAGCTTAAAAACCTCATGCGCCCCCTCTATCAGTCGGATGCTCCAAAGTTAAAAGCCTCGCTGGTACGAGATAAACAAGCTCAAATCGTAGCGTTTGCCCCTTACGAATTGCAACAATTTATCCCGGATGGGCTTGCGCCGGAACAAGTTGAATCATTAAGCCTTGCCGCAGAAGAATATTATGCCCAATTAGAATCGGTTAGCGGGCAATCGCAGCGCAAACAACAGATTGCCGATATTGTGGGAGAGCATCAAGCTAAACTAAAACGGCGGGCGACTTCCTTAGAAGAGTCGCTGAAACGGGCGGAAAGCGCGGAATTATTGCGCCGTAAGGGTGAAGCAATTTATTCAAATCTCTATGAAATAAGCGAAGGGGCAACTATCCTCGTAGCAGACGGCTTAAAAATAACGCTCGACCCTCGTCTATCGCCAAGCGATAACGCGCAAGCCTATTTCCGCGAATATGACAAAGCCCGGAAAGCGTTGGCGGGTGTGCCTGAACTTCTCGAAGAAACCCAATTAGAATTGGATTATCTTGAAGAAATGCTAACTCAACTTGAGCTTGCCGAAACCTTTGAAGAAGTGATGTACCTAAAAGCCGAGTTTGATGAAGCTGGCTACGGGTCAAAACCTAAAGATGACGAGAAAAGCAAGAAAGCGGCGGCAAAACCCCGCAAAAAACGAAAGGTTTTACAGACTCCTGTTTTTACCAGTAGCGAGGGCTTTACCATTTTTGTTGGTAAAAGCGCACAGCACAATGAGTATGTAACCTTTCAGCTTGGCGACAGGCAGGACATCTGGCTACATGCGCGGGGCATGCCCGGTTCGCACGTCATAATAAAAGCAGGTAGCCGGGATGTGCCGGAACATACCCTACTGGAAGCGGCAGCATTAGCGGCATATTATTCAAAGGGGCAAAATAGTACCAAAGTTGAGGTTACTTATGTGCCTCAAAAATTCGTCCGCAAAGTAAAAGGCGCTCATCCGGGATTGGTAACTTATACAAATGACCGGAGTTTAAACGTAAAACCCATGAAACTTGTGACAAAGGGCGTTCGGGTTCTGTAGGAGCAACCTCATGTTGTGACAAGACACGCCCACCTGTCCCCCGAACGGGGGATACGAATTAAAACCCCTCTCACCTATTCCAAGAGAATTAACTCAAAATTAATTCTAATTACCATTGACATATCAACGATTCTTTATTATCATTGTCGTATCAATGGTTGTTGCATCAATCATTGTCGCATCAAGTATGTGGGCTAACCCTTTCGAGTATATAAAAGAAAAAGCAATCGGTTACATCAAAAGGATTATTGAAAGTGGCTGTAAAGAAACTGTTAGCGGTACAACCGCAACCCTCAGAATCATCAGAACAATCAGAAAATAAACGTTTGCTGCTGGCGCTGTCTGGCATAATCATGAGTATTTTGCTGGCGGCGCTCGACCAAACCATTGTGAACCCGGCGTTGCCGCGCATCGTGGAAGAATTGCAGGGCTTTTCCCTGTTCGCGTGGGTCAGCACGGCTTACCTGCTCACTTCCACCGCCACTATTCCGATTGCCGGAAAGCTCGGCGACATGTTCGGGCGTAGAACCTTGCTGCTGCTGGCGGTGTTTGTTTTCGTAGCGGGTTCTGCTCTGAGCGGCGCTGCTCCTTCAATGATTTGGCTGGTACTATTCCGGGCATTTCAAGGCATCGGCGCGGGTATGCTCTACTCCAACGCCTTCGCGATGGTCGCCGAACTTTTCCCCGACTCTGCCAAAC
>Ga0194047_10000436_pt1 | contig 28363 bp, 26 predicted proteins | sample JunL225m_MetaG_2_FD_160070 | JGI IMG/M metagenome (GOLD analysis project Ga0194047, IMG submission 160070) | Anoxic zone freshwater microbial communities from boreal shield lake in IISD Experimental Lakes Area, Ontario, Canada - Jun2016-L221-5m | ecosystem: Environmental > Aquatic > Freshwater... | reverse complement strand
ACGGGGGGCTTGGCTTCAACAGGCTTAGGCGGCGCGACAGTCTCAACGACAGTGGGCTTGGCTTCAGCAGGCTTAGGCGGTGCGACAGTCTCGACGACAGTGGGCTTAGCTTCAACAGGCTTAGGCGGCGCGACAGTCTCTTTTGCTACAATTTTTTGCTCAATATTGGCTGTTTTTGGTTCAGCCGCAAACGGTAAAGGCAGCGCAAATGTGGAAGTTGTTTCCTGACGAGCGGGTGTTTCAACCGCTTTAGCATGTATTTCCTCATCAGACATAGGCACTACCGCTTTAGCTCCTTCAAAAAGGCGAGTTTTGAAGCTATGGTGGTCATATACAACCGGTCCGGCAGCAGGCGCAATCCCTAATTTAGTAGTTTTGAATATAACCTGCCCTTCTTCGTTTTCTTCTCGCAAGAAAACGGCAGCATTAGCAGATAAGGCTTTGTCAATTATTGGGGCTAACGCATCAATGTTGTCAAACCCTTTATATTTTTGTTCGGCAAAGAACTGAGCCAGATTCTCTAGAGACTGGCGAATATTGGCGCGGGCGGACATAGTCACACCTTGCATTCGCATCAGCGCAAAAACTTCCTGAGCAAGGCTCTGTTCTTCGGGAGTACCTGCGAGATCCAATTTGGGCGGCTGATATAGCTGTGCCATTTCTTAAAAACACCTCTCCTTAATCTGCGCTATTTTACGCCAGCGGATTCCTTTAAAAGCTCGATATACCGCCTAGTCAGAGATTTCAAACTTTGTGGTCTGTTAGATTTACGCAACCATTCTACTAGGCGTTCGAGTTGAGCAGCATCAATTTTGTAATTTGTTTCTACTTTTGAAAGATTATTTTGCATTATTTTCTCTTTGGCTTATTTCTTAGAAAGGCACACCAAACCTAATACCCCTCGTTGGGAGTTTATGAGGGTATCATACACCATGTTGCCGTAATATTCAATTCTGGATGTTATTCGTTGAATCCTAGACCTTTTTCGCGCATGCTTATAAAACGCTGATGTCCAATAACAAGATGGTCTAACAATTCTATATCCATTAATTTACCGGCTTTCTGCACGTCTCCTGTAACACGCACATCATCCGCGCTAGGGGTTGGGTCGCCGCTTGGATGGTTATGAGCCAAAATAATCGAGGTAGCGTTTTGCCTTATAGCTTCACGAAAAAGCTCTGCTACTCGCACATTACTGCTCATTAGTGTACCACGATATACCTCGCTTATGCGAATTATCTGGTTCTTGGTGTTCAGTAATACTACTTTCAGCACTTCTTGTTCAAGCTGGTTCATCTCCAACATCAGCATACCAACTACGTCATTAGGGGTACGAACTGTGGAGCGGGTTTCAGGGTTTGCCACCAGCAAGCGTCGCCCCATCTCTAACGCTGCTTTTAATTGGCTGGCTTTAGCTTCACCCAACCCGCGCACTTGGCACAATTCATCAAAGGGGATTCGACTCAAGCCTGTAAGCCCACCATAATCATGCAACAAACGCCGACTTAATTCTAGCACGCTTTCACCGGATACGCCTACTCGAAGCAAGATAGCCAATAATTCGTCATCGGCTAAATTCATTACACCTTTTTGTTGCAATTTCTCACGGGGCGGTAATTGGTCGGGATAATCCCTTTTGAAGCGGTGCTGCGGGGATTTAGGTTCAGGACTTTGTGCGGAGTCAATCATAAATGCCACCTCTTAAAGTACATATCCCTTTTGCTGGTTGGTACAACATTACTTCGATTGGTATAGCTCCAGAATAGCATCGAGAATACTTTGCGGGTCAGGGGGAGAACCTGCCAGATAAGCATCAATTTTCCTGCCTGTCGGTAACTTTAAGTCTGTATCCTTAACCGATTCTGAGGGTTGGATTGGACCTGCAACTCCATAGCATCCGGCAAATGGCGCACCGCTAATGGTATCAGAACCCAATACCACCAATTTTATATCAGGCGAGAGACTTTCCACTAACCGCATCGCGTGTTCAGCTATTTTTACTGTGCCTGTTCCGGTAATAACAATTAGGTCGCACTGTTTGGGGCTGGAAGTTAAATAAATACCGAAATGTCCGGCATTGTAGGGCGGCACAAAAATAGACTCAAACTCCAGCTTTGTGGCGTTGGAACCTCCAATATTAAGCGGGAAAACCGCAACGGATAGCCTGTTTTTTTTCATGCTGCCTTCAACGCGCTTCCCAACCAATCCAACGGTAGCGATGACCAAATACCAAAAAATATCATTACTCCAATCAGCAGCAAGATTATTGCACTTGTACCAATAGGCTCGGCTTTTGTTTTTAATCCGGGTACATCTCGTCCCATAAACTGATTATGGAAGAACCGCAAGTAAGCAAGTAACCACATAGTGATGGCAAGTCCACCGAGTAAAGCCCAGCCGATTCCCTCTTGTGCGGCGCTTTGCAGGATTAGATATTTGCCTGGAAACCCGCTGATTAGGGGTACCCCTGCCAACGCCAGCATCCCGAAGCTCAATCCTACAGTTGCAACCGGCATGCGCCTTCCCAACCCGCTAAGCCCTGTCACCACTCGTTCGTAATTGCAATAGTATATTACTGCTAACGAGGTGAAAATGAGCAATTGCGCTAAAGCAAAATTTGCCGCTTCAAAGACCGCTCCGTGTAATCCGGTAGTGTGGGGCGTTGCCAGTCCAAATAGTAGCAAGCTCAAGTTTCCGCTGCCTGTATAAGCTAGCATTTTACCGAAACTGCTTTGCGCCATCCCAAATAGCCCTGATAAAACTGCTCCTGCCATGCCAAGTGCCATGACCGGCAAAGTTTGGCTAGTATTATTTAGCAAAAGGGTTGGGTTTTGTTGCAAAAAATCTACTAAGAATATAACTGCTGCGCCGTTTATAAGTCCTAGCACCAGCCAACTTGCCAGCGCGGGAGCATCTTCAAGTATCTGTGGTAGCCAAAGGTTAAAGGGGAAAACGCCAAAACGTAAGGCGAAACCTGTAATCGCGAGCGCAACAATTACTTTAATCAGCCCGATTTGCTGTGGGTCTAGGCGTACTCGTTCTAGAAAAACCTGTGCCACAAACAAGAGCAAGCCGAATAGCACCGTGACTATCAGGTAGCGTACTGCGCTTTTAACCACCCGTACAAAGCGTTCTTCGTCTTCTGCGCCTACATCCACAACCGAGATAATGCTAAAAAATTCGGCGGCTACAAAGCAGAGGGTTACTACAAATACGTTATTAATATAAAGCGCAGCATTAATTGTGCCGCAAACGGTGAGTGTTACCGGAGCATAACGTCCACTTTTCAAGTTATCGGTAAAAAATGCTACCACTAAACTGATGCTTGCTAGGATAAAAAGGAATGTTAAAAATAGCTGGGCTAGGGGAGTGAAGAAGAAAGCGGTATCGGCGTTAGTCGGGTTTTCAACCCACACCATTATAATACTTGCCGCCAATCCGACTACCGCTATAGTTACTGCTACTTTATAGCTCCAACGATATTTTGCAGCCGGAAATAATGCTTCTATCAGCACAAGAAACAGCGTAGCTGCAAAAGGTAGTACGATAACCGTAAAAGGCACTTATTTGACCGCCTTTCTACCGGCTGTGAAAGCATCACTCAAGTTCAGAGTTTTAAGCTTATTGTAGAAAAGTATGGCAAGATATGAAATCAGGAGCGCCAGAAAAATGGTGATTGCTGCGCTAAAGCCTAAGACCAACGGATTATCACCGCTACGTAATAGTGAATAGAGTAGGTCTGCACCGTTTAAGGCGGTTAACAAGCCAATACCCAATTTGAGAATGTCGCTGCCCACTACCATAATGGTAACGCCAATCGAGAATGTCCAGTAAAAGGCGAAATCTCCTAGAAAGTTGCCAGAGAAAGGCAACAGCGTTGCAAACGCATAGGTAGCAACTGCTGCAATAATGCTTGTACCTATTGGCAGCATATAATCAATATAGCGGAAACGAGTGAGTTGCTCTTTCTCTTGGCGGCGAAAAAAGCGTCGCAACCCGCCGGTACCTGCTGCTTCTTCTTCAGCTTCTTGTTGTTTCAACCTGCGCCGCTCAAATATAATTGCATAACCGGTTAGAAATATTATAAGCGCGGCAATAACTCCAGACATAGTTTTGAGAAAAACTGCTAGTGGAATTGAGCCGAGCATTACCCGCTGGGCAGTTCCATTCTGGTCGTTAGCTACTACCGCTACCACAAAGTATTGAAAGACCAGCGCGGGGGTTAAAATCAGCCAGTCTTTGTACACTGCCAACGCTACACAGGCTGCTACCAGCAGCCCTATATAGAAACTATAATTATCGGCGGTTAATGTCAGAAAATCCACGAAATCACCTTGTCAGCAGGAAGATAAAAAATATTACTGCCAAAGCCGCCAGCGCCGCGTAAAATTTTTCAGTCATCCATTCCAGCAACCACACAATAAAACCCAAAATTTTAAGACCGATTCCACCGAACCAACCTCCCAAAAAGCCGGTATCGAATATGCGTATTATATAGCGGGCAGTATGCTGGAAAGAGCTAAAATAATCATTAATGCTTAGGCGAAGTGGGATTTCACCACGCGGGGCGGTAGGTTTGATGGCTTCCGTGCCGATTTTGAAAAAGTCGTCATCAAAACCAGCGGGAATACTTTCTTTGTAAATTTTCAGGCTCTTTTTCTTGCTCTCGCGCCTACGTTGCGCTTCTTCTTCTTCCGCTCCAAAAAGCAAGCCACCTTGATAGGCAGGTGAGGCATTTACACTGCCAAACTTGAGGTAAATTCCAAATAATACCAGTGCGCCTATTACTACTACTAGCCCCAACCACCCGGTTGAAATAAAATTAGCGTTTGCTGTGGCTGTTGTTTCTGCGCTCATCTTGGTTGGAAGTTGCTCTACCCAACCAGAAGCTAGAGATGGGGAAAAACCGCTTATTATAGCGCAGAGTCCGAGAACGCCCGCCATTCCCGGTGGTATCCATGCTATGAGATTGCGCCCATCCACCGTCTGTCTTTCTACGGTCAAGAAGGTTATTAGCCCATTTGAAAGCCCAATTGCTAATATCATCAAACCAACCAGCGCAACTACTAAGTAAAAGCCATAGCCTTGTGTTGCTAGATTTTCCAGAGTGGTATAGCGCGAAATATAAGCAGGGGTGAGCGGTAAACCCACCGCCACTGCCATTCCAAGCAAATAAAGTGCTATCAACGCGCCTCGATAATGGGGTGAACGTTCTAACGGTTTGGGAGTTTCTCGTCCTTTCTTCAATAGTGGCGTATTTTCAATTTGAAGCAAATCTCCGCATAAAAACAGGATTGGAACCGATAAGCTAAGGGCGAAAAATTGCCATGCCGCGGCGTTAAACTGTTTTAGACCTAGCGCAATTATTACAAAACCAAACTGAGCGGAAGCGGCATAAGTTGCTTTGCCTATTAGGTCAGCTTCTTTGGCTACCATCCATCCGCAAGCCAATACAGAAATAGCTCCTACGGGTAATAATAACGGTGAGGCTGCTTTAAATAAGTCTAATCTGTCACCGGCAATGCTATTCAACCGTGTTGGTAAATAGAGTGCGACAGGCAATATGCCACCCGCCATTAATAGCGCAAATGCGCCCCCCGGCAAGTTTTTAAGGGAGCCAGACCAAGCATGGAAGGGGAATTGCGCGGTTTTAATCATCGCTCCGACCCATATCAGCACAAAGAAAAGCGTTTCGATGGAGGAAGGCGAGATTGCAGCATATTGGGTTATGCCGCCGTTGCGTGAAACTATCACCAATAAAGGGGCAAGAATGATGAACCCCCCCGCTACACTAACAACATAGGCATAGAAACTGGAACGCGATGCGCTTGCTCCTCGCAAACCGGGACCTGCCAGCAAATAAAGCCATAAACCTAAAGCTTCTATCCAACCGTATAACCAAATGAGGTCAGCCGAATAGAAAGCTGCTAAGGCTGAACCTTCTACCAGAAACAGGAGACCATATAGCCTGCCGCCCGTTATTGCATCGCCTTCTTCGGCAGAAGGTTGCCTTGCTACCAAATAGATGATAACCAAGAAGCTTAATATTGCCAGTGGAAGGGTGAAGAAGTAGGAAAGTGTATCGGCTCGAAAGGCAACTTGTACATTTGCTTCCGGTAAGGGAGACCAACTAAACAAGGTTGCGGAGGTATTGCCGGAAGCGACTCCAAATCCAAGCACTATTTGCCCTGCCAGCGTAACAATGCTAACCAATACCGCGAGAGAGGCAAGCGCGGCTTGTTCTGTTTCAAAAAGCCAGCCGAAGAAGAAAAAAGCAACGCCTACTATGAGCGGCAAAATAATGCTTATAGGTAACAAAATGTCAAAAGGATTCAAGTGTTACCTTTCTCCACATGCCATGCAATAGTCTAGCGATACAAGTAATGCTCCCGCGTCCTCAACGTCCTGTCCGAGCAACGAGAAGGGCAAAGCAGGCAGATTACACATTGTAGGGGGGCGCAACTTTAGCCTTGCTATGCAACCTTTCTCATCCGAAGCAACATAACAAAAAAGCGCCCCTCTCGGTGATTCTACCAGAGAATATACTTCTTTGTCGGGCGGAAAAGCTGAGGGTAGAAGCTGTTCATCTTTCAGCTTGCCTTCAGGCATTTTGAGAAGAGCTTGTCCTGCTAGGTTAAGACTCTCCAGCGCTTCTAACAAGCGTACTACCAACCGCGCATAAAGACTACCACTATTCTGAGTTACTACCCGGAAATCAAGCTCCCCGTAAGCGGCGTAAGGTTCTGAGCGACGGATGTCATCGGGAATATCGCTGGCACGTGCTACAGTTCCCACCAACCCGTATTCGTCAGCGAGTTCCGCCGATATTACCCCGATATGTTCGGTGCGGTGTTCTAGTTGGCGGTTGTCCAGCAATTGGCTAACCGATTCATAAACATTCTTACGCAAACGCTCCACGGCTACCTGAAATTCCATCGGTAAAGCAAGGGTACGCATAATTCCGCCCGGAATACTGAAAGTATCGTGTATTCGGTTGCCAGAAGCCGCCAATAACTGGCGTACCCCTTCGGCTTCTTCCTCAAGACGGCTGGCAATCAGGCGTTTTCCAAGCATTCGGAGGGTGCGTGCAGAGTTGGCAAGATGACTGGCGGCGCGTTCGAGTTCTGCCATTACGGTGCGGATATAATTGGCGCGAAGTGGCGGGTTAAGACCGGAGAGTTTTTCAAGGGCTAATGTTACTGCCAACGTATTGGCATAAGAGCATTTTCCGCAAATTTGAGCAACCACGCCGGGCAATTGATGTGGCAAAAGTTGAGTCAATAAACCCTCAACCCCACGATGGTTAAAGCCAAGCTCAATTTCGACCTTTTCTATTTTAGTTCCGTGTATTTCCAGCTTGTAACAAACAGGTTCATCTAGCGCCGGATGCCACGGACCAATAGGTAACAGGTAGGGCATGGGTTATTCCTCAAGTCGCAATAGTAGCAGCTTGAAATTACCCCGTCAAGTTAATATAAATTCAACTGTATCAATCCTGATACGGGCGTAAATAAAAGGCTCGCCCTCTAAAAAGGCGAGCCTTATTTTGTATCAGCAAAGAAAGGAACCTCGTGATTTTAAAAAGAAAAGGACTTTTAGTTATTTATTACAAAGCCAATTGTATGAAATTTGTATAAACAAGTAAAGGTACATTAGAACCGAATAAGAATGGAATTAATTTAGGCATATTGCACAAAGACTTGACTTATTGCACAAAACCGCTTTATCAGAGATAGCTTTTCGGCTCATTCAAGATTCCTTTGGTAAAGTGATAAAGGTTAAAAAATTAGTTTTGACACTTGCCGATTTTGATATTACACTAAATCTATAGAAACCTAATGTCACTAAAAAAATGATGTGATTGGTCATTGGAAAGGAGCGATTTGAGCTATGAGCCAGCCTCAACAACCCCCTCAACCGCAACAACAACCTTCGGTACCCGGAATGCCCCCGCGTACAGCCCCTGTTCAGCCACCGCCGGGTATGTATCAAGCGAGGCAGCCTCGCAAAATGATAACGAACGAAGCAGAAAAACGAGAGCAAGCCCGTACTCTGATTTATAGCCTTGTTTTTATTGTGGTGGTATTAATAGTTGGTTTTGTTGCCGGTGTAATTGATCAGGCTTTACAATCCGTCCCCTCCGACCCCACCCAAAGTAAGCAGAATTATTTTTTGCTAAATGCAAAAGATATTTTACTGATAATTGCCAGTATGGCTCCTTGGGCAGTTCTATTCTTCCTGATTTGCGTGGCGTGGACTTATATTACTAACCGCTTGTTTACAAAGTGGAATAGCGCGTTGGCAGATGATGAGAATGACGAAGCTTATGGCAAGGGGCTTGTTTACGAGATAGTCCATGATAATAATGCTGCTGCCGCATTAGTGTTAATTATGCCTATGTTAGTAATCGCGGTTGCTCTTATCTTTATTGTGATTCTTATAAAACCGTGACACTTTCAGACAATTTGGCAGATTTGGAGAAGCGGCTTGGGTTGGAATTCAGCAACAAAGCCCTTCTTCAATTAGCTTTAGTGCATCGCTCTTACTTGAATGAGAAGGGTGGTACGCTTGAGTCTAATGAGCGTCTGGAGTTTTTGGGGGACGCAATACTGGGCGCAATAGTTGCCGAGCATCTTTATCTGACTTTCCCGGAACAATCGGAGGGTGGTCTGACAGATTTGCGTAGTGCGTTAGTTCGCCGCGAAACCCTTGCGAAATGGGCTGCCAGTTTTGAAATTGGCGAGTTTTTGTTGCTTGGCAAAGGTGAAGCCAATACGGGGGGGCGTAGCAGACCGGCTATTCTCTCGGCAACCTTTGAAACGATTTTGGGGGCAATGTATCTTGATAAAGGAATTAATTATGTAACAGCTTGGTTGTTGCCGTTGGTAAGCGCAGAATTGCAAGTGATTTTGCAGGAAAACCGTCATCTGAACTATAAAACCCGCTTGCAAGTAGAGATGCAGCGCCTACATCATATTGCCCCGGTTTATGAGTTACTCGAGACCAGTGGACCAGAACATCAACCCAATTTTGTGATTGAAGTAAAGATAGGGGAGCAGGTTTTAGGGCGAGGGAGCGGTACTACCAAGCAACAAGCTCAGCAGGAAGCCGCACGCACCGCCCTTGAGTTTTTGGGGAAAGCCTAGTCCACTGTTCGCAATTCGCGCTTCAGGATTTTCCCTGTGGCGTTCTTGGGTAATTGTTCACGCCGGACTTCAATATAGCGCGGGTACTTATAAGCGGCAATCCGCTCTCTGCAATATTCGCGCAATTCATCTTCTGAAGCTGAAAAATTATCTTTTAGCACCACTACCGCTTTAATTTCTTCCCCATGTACTAAATCCGGGACACCGACAACCGCACATTCCGCAACCGCCGGGTGCGAGTATAGCAATTCCTCGATTTCACGCGGGTACACGTTAAAGCCGCCCCTTATTATCATGTCTTTCACACGGTCAACGATAAAGAAATAGCCATCTTCGTCCACTTTGCCGATGTCTCCGGTGTAGAACCAGCCATTGCCGCGAATACTTTCGGCGGTAGCTTCCGGTTTGCGGTAGTAGCCTTTCATTAAGTTATGCCCACGAATGGCGATTTCGCCGATTTCTCCGGGGAGGAGTTTTTCGCCCTTCTCGTTCATGATTGCCATTTCTACGCCCCAGATTGGAATGCCTACCGACCCGGCTTTAGGCTCTTTGAAGGTTACGTTAAAGGAGGCTACCGGAGAAGTTTCGGATAAGCCATAACCTTCGAGTATATCAAAACCGAACTCTCGTTTCCAGAGGCTCAAGATCTCAACGGGGATTGCCGCGCCACCGCTAGAACACATTGTGAGGCTGGAGAGGTCGTGGTTTTTGCGGTCTGGATGATTGAGCAGGTAGAAATACATTGTAGGAACGCCTGCAAATTTTGTGACGTGGTCGCGCTCGATAATCTCATAGGCTTTCACCGGGTCGAAGCGAGCCATTAAACTCAGTGTGCCTCCTACACTAATTATCGCATTCATCATGCAGGTCTGTCCGAAGGAGTGAAAGAGCGGCAAGGCTGCCAGTCCTATATCTTCATTTGACCATGTGACTCCCAGTTCGCGAGTTATCGAACGCACGTTCATGAAGATATTAAAGTGGGATAATTCAGCGCCTTTTGGTTTGCCAGTAGTACCACTGGTATAGAGAATAACCGCAGTATCATCGGAGTTGGTCTGCACAATATCGAAAGCAGGAGAAGCCCCCGCCATCAGTTCGTTGAAACTATAGATAGCGGTTTCTTCCGGTTTAGCGTTACTGCCCGGCGCGTTGATTACCACCAGTTTATGACAGGTTTCCGCCTGACGGAATCCGGACAAGGCTTCAGCCAAAAAGCTTTCCCACACAAATAGAACTACTGATTCGCTATCTTCAAGGTGATAGGCAACTTCGTTTGTTTTGAATAGAACGTTCAAAGGTACAACTACACCCCCGGCTTTGAGTATTCCGTAGTAGCAGATAAGAAATTGTGGGATGTTGGGCAACATTAACGCCACCTTTTGCCCTTGCTCCAAGCCCATGTCGGTGAGTATATTGGCAATCTTGTTAGAAGCGCCATGCAATTCGGCATAACTCATTTTAAAGGCATCAAACAGGATTGCATTTCGCGTGGCGTTGTTTCGCACGCTCTCAGTTAGCAGCATTGCCATATTGAGACTCATCGTAGTTTACTCCTCTCATTCTCTCAAAATTTTCGTATAATTTTTGAATATAAAAACTTGGTTACTGCTCTATGGAATTTGGTTGGGATATTGTACCTTATTTATGAGGGTTAGCAAATTCTAATACACTGTTGATTTTTTACACAAACTGAAGAAAAGCATGGGAAACCGAACTAAATGAGCAAAGCTATAATTTAGTCGCTGAAGACGCGGGAAACGGGTAGGGTAGTGGGAGTAGTAACGCTGCTTGGCAAAGTTACAATAAAGCTGCTGCCTTTTCCCAATTCGCTTTCGACACTAATAGATCCGAGCATCATCCGTATCAGTTTCAGGCAGATGGTCAAACCCATACCAGCGCCGCCAAAAGTGCGGGTAGTGCTACCGTCCACCTGACGGAAACTCTCAAAGATACTTTCGTAATCTTCGCTTGAAATTCCGATGCCAGTATCGGTGATTTTGATACTATAGCCGGGACCGCCACTCGGCGCAATTGCGGGTGCAACTTCGACTGTGATTCTGCCGTTATGAGTAAATTTAATGGCATTGGCGAGCAGATTAGTCAAAATCTGCACCAATCTTTTCTGGTCATTTTCGACAATTTTGGGGCAATCTTTTTCAACAATGCATTTGAATTCTAGCCCCTTACCCTGTGCTTGCTCATTGAAAGGCTCGCAATTGAAGCGTATTACTTCTTCTAGCCAAAATTGTTCTACCATTAAAGTTTCGCGCCCTGCTTCCAGTTTTGCGAGGTCAAGCATGTCGTTAATCATACTGTGTAAGCGGCGGCTATTACGTACAACTCGTTCGAGCGGGTCATTGAAAGTGCTGGGGACTTCTCCATAGAATTGCGACTGTATCATGTCAATGTAGCCCATGATTGAATTCAGGGGTGTACGCAATTCATGGCTGACGTTTGCCAGTAACTCATTTTTCAAACGGTTGGCTTCTTCGAGGGCTTTATTTGCTCTTGCGAGTTCTTCTTTTTGCTGTTTTATATCTTCAAATCGAATGGCATTTGAAAGGGCAATAGTGATTTGGTCTGCTAACGTTTTCAGCAAGATAACCTCATCATCATCGAAGGCATAAACACGGTCGCTTTGTACTTCCAGAACTCCCAAAATATTGGTGGTTTCTCGTAAAGGAATAACAATTTCGGCGCAGGTATCAGGCGTAAGCTCGGATTCCTTGTAGCGTTCATCTTGGGTAACATCTTGAACTAAAACCAATTCTCCATGCCTATAGGCGTAAGTGATAAGGCAATCTTTGCTCAAGGCTACTTCAAAATCATATTTTATCGGTAAAGGGTTTTCACCTACTCCAACGGTGAAAAACAAGGAATTTTCTTTTACTAAACCGAGGTTCACACTGTAATAACCTAGCTTTTTGCGAACTGTGCCGGTGATATGGGTGCAAATATCAGCCACGTCCAGCATAGAAACTAATTCGCGACCGATTTTATTTAGAGCGGCAAGTTGGTCTGCGCGTCTGAGTTCGCTAAGATAAAGGCGATTTTGTTCAATTGCTAAAGTTAAATGATCGGCGGCGGCTTGGCAAAGTCGTAGATCATGTTCGTCAAGTGGTACTCCGGTTGATTCAACACAAAGAACACCTACAATCTCGTTACCTGTGCGAATAAGCGGCACAACGATTTGATAGTGGTTATCCAACTTTGCATCACGGTTATCCGACTCAGAGGTTGTTTCAGTTAATAGTGTGGCAGTGCCGGATTTAAGCACCTGTCCAAAAACACTGTCAGCAATATTGATTTCAGGCTTTAGATTTTGGTAGCCTTGCTGTGCTGCCAATTGCAGGGTGTTTTGCTCAAGCAAATAGAGGCAAATCATGGAGTAGCCAAATGTGGTGGCTACTGTATCAACTATGTAGTGAAGGGCGTTTTCTGAGTCAAAATTGGAAATCAAGGCACTACGAATTTGATGGAGTAGCTCAAGCTCACGTGCCTGTCTTTGCACCAATTCGCTATTATTTAGGTGAGCAACATCAATAGCCCTAGAAGGGTTACTGTCAGAATTTATTTCAGATTCAACATTTACCTGCAAGTTAGTACCTTCAGGTGTTGGTTCAGAACCGGATTCCAGCATATGAAGCTCATTATCGCTAGAAGCAATATCCGCTATAGTTAAATCCTAATCCACGTTACATGCACTTTGTTATACTAAATCAAGCTCAAACGTATATTACCCTATTAATATATATTAAGTATAACATCAGAACATAACAAAATTGATTACGAAATTTTCAGGATGTTTTTAATATATCCTCGTAAATAGTCATAATTCTATTCAGTAGCATTTCTGCGCTAAATTCTACCAATGCTCTTTCTCTACCTTGCGCCCCTAATCTTTGACGAAGAATCGGATTAGTTAGCAAATAGTTACAAGCTCCTGCCAGTGCGGTTGCATCAGCGGGAGGAACTACTAGCCCGGTAATACCATCCTGATTTACATAACTCGTGCCAGTACCAAGTTCAGCGCTAATTACCGCTTTACCGGATGCCATTGCCTCTACCAGCACCAGCCCAAAAGCTTCGCTTCTTTCAGCAGATGGTAAAACGAAAATATCACATGCATTATAATAAGCGGGTAAATCGGCATCGGATATATCCGGCAGGAATGTAACCCGCGAATCCAACCCTAAATCGCGGCATTGCGTGTGTAACGCATTTTCTACGCCATCTCGCCCAATAATGAGTAGATGCGCTGGAGGAGGCACTTCCAGCATGCTTTGTATCAGGTAATTTAAGCCCTTGTAATAACGCAAACGCCCTACAAACAATATTAATGGGGTATTATAACGCGCTTTTATCTGCGCTACTTGCGCGGGGTCGGAATGATGATAAGGTTCGTTGTAAATTCCCAATGGTATAACCCGGCATTTAGGCTCAAATGGTTTGAGAAATGCTGATGTCTGTATATAGTTCGGACTGGTGGCAATGATTACATCCGCGCTCTTTAATACCCGGCGCATTATTGGGGCGTAAAAGCGCATAATGTTCTTTTGCTTTACCACATCGCTTTGATAGGTGATTACACAGCGGGTTTTGGATTTAAAAATAGAAGCGACAAGCCAACTAACTTCACTTAGCGGGTAGGGCATTTGCAAATGAATTATATCTGGGGGTGAGGAAAGCAAGCGCCGGTACAGGTGTAAGGGATAAAGAGGAGTTAAGGGGGTGGATGCGAAATGCGCCCAACGCCCGATTTTAGTAACTTTAACGCCATTCAGCATTTGCTGTTGGGATTTAAAGCTTGAGTTTGTAACCAGTATTTCAACCTCATGTCCTCTTGCAACTTGCCCTTCTGCCAGCAATCGCACATGGTTTTCGATTCCGCCGATTACAGGGTAGTAATCCTTATAAAGGTGCAGTATCTTCATAATTACTAAAATTACACTTCGTTGTAAATTTTGAGAGTCGCTTCTGCTGCTTTTTTCAAGCTAAATTCGGCAATTCGAGCTAATCCAAGCTCACGCATTTGCAACATTAACACGGTGTCATTTAGCATTAGTTCAATTTTATTTACAATGTCAAGCGGGTTATAAGGGTCAAATAATGGTACATGTTCTCCGGCGGCTTCCGCTAGGCTACCACGATTTGAGCATATTACCGGCAGACCGCAAGCCTGCGCTTCAAGTATCGGTAGCCCGAAACCCTCGTATAAGGAAGGCTGGATATAGAGTGTAGCGCAATTATACAGTGTGACCAATTGTGTGTCAGATATGTTTCCCATAAAAACCACGCGCCCTGTTAGACCTAATTTTCCAACTTTAGCCCTGATTTCGGGCGAATAGCGGGGGTCTTCCCGTCCTGCCAGCACAAGTTGGATTGACGACTCTGGGTGGCGCTGCAAATATAGCGTAAAAGCTTCTAGGAGGCGATTCAGGTTCTTGTGGGGCTTGTTAGTACCGATGAACAGTACATACTGCTCTGGTAACTGCATTTGATGTCTCAGACGTGCTGCTTCGTTTTTATTTAGCGGCTGAAATTTCGGCTCAATACCGGGCGCAATTACTCTGAGTTTTTCAGGGTTAACTTTGTAAAGTCTGGTTATATCCTCGGCGGCTGAGTGCGACAGGGTGATTATTCGTTGCGAACTACGGAAGGCAAGGCGCGTGGTGAGTTCAAAGGCTAGTCGCGCTTTTTTTCCGGGTAACGCTCCCTGCACTATTTTTCCGATTAGGTCATAAGCGGTGAGAATAACCGGGCAAGGCATTAGATAGGGGCGGATATAGTAAGGTGCATGCCAGAGGGTAAAGCGGTGGCGTTTTGCCAGCAGCGGTAACTGCCATTGTTCTGTCGGGGAAAACGGCTTTATCTTTGTAGATATAATCTCGATGTGCTTTCCAGAGGATGCCACTAACTTGGCAAAGTCGTAAGAGGTATTGCTGGCGTTATAAATGAGGCTCAGCTGAAATGAGGGTTCGGTTAGTTCTGTAAATCCTGCTGCAAGGTTATAGACATAGCGACCAATGCCGGGAAAGTGTGATTGGGCATAGCGACAATCAAGCGCTATGTGAATTTGCTTCCTGTCCGGCATTTCGTGGCTTTAGCGCGGAACTATCTGGTGGCGGCGGCAACGGGCTTCGTAGTTTTCGGTTGCTCCTACCAGAATAATCGGGTCATTGTAACTGGCGGGTTGCCCATTGATGAGGCGTTGGGTGCGGCTGGCGGGTGCGCCACATACTAGGCAAATGGCGTGCAACTTATCAACCTGTTCCGCTTCTGCCATGAGGTATGGCATAGGTCCGAATGGTTCACCTCTGAAATCGAGGTCAAGCCCGGCTACTATAACGCGCTTTCCGGCGTTTGCCACTTCGCGGCAAAAGGCTACGAGGTCACTATCGAAGAATTGAGCTTCATCAACGCCGATTACATCTGCTTCAAGATTGAGGAGTTGTCGCATTTGGGCAACATTGCTAACCGGAATGGCATTGAAAAATGACCCAGCATGCGATGCTACTTGTTCTTGAGAGTAACGATTATCCAGCGCTGGTTTGAAGACTTGTACTTGCTGGCGGGCGATGGTGGCACGTTTGATACGGCGAATTAACTCTTCAGTTTTGCCGCTGAACATGCTACCGCAAATAACTTCTATCCACCCGCCACTTTCCTGACGTTGGACATGGAGGCGCTGCAAATTTGGATTATCTCCGTACAATGGCTGCAATCTCCTTGTGTAGTTAAGACAAAAAAAGGGCTGCCGCTTTATATACACGTCAACCCTTCGTTTTCACATGACCCGCTGGGTCAGAGAATGGCTTTATTTCTTCGCCTTGGTATCCTGCCGTTGTTGGCTAAGGCGCTTCATAAAGCGATCAACTTGACCGGCGGTATCAACAATACGTTGCTCACCAGTATAGAACGGATGGCAATGAGCGCAAAGTTCAACTTTCAATATTCCCTGCCGAGTGCTGCGAGTTTGCCACTGAGTGTTACATGTGATACATGTGATGGTGGTTTCCTCATAGCGGGGATGGATGCTCTTTTTCACGTGCTACCCCTTTTCCTATATTGATTATTTACTACTGGGCAGCGACTTCAAGCGGATAAACGCTTACGCGCTTGCGATCCTTGCTGTCCCACTCAAATTTGACTTGCCCTTGCACGGTAGCAAAAATGGTGTGGTCTCGACCAAGTCCAGTATTCAATCCGGCTTTAATACGGGTACCACGTTGGCGAACTATAATGTTGCCACTTAGTACCACTTCGCCATCAAATTTCTTTACGCCCAGATATTTAGGTTTGCTGTCGCGCCCGTTTCTAGAGCTACCTACACCCTTTTTATGAGCCATCTAAAAGATCCTTCCTGTATAACGGCGAGACAATTAATTGCCCGTCACAATTTCTTCTATTTTTAGAGTGGTCAGGGAGGAGCGGAACCCGGTTTTACGGCGATAACGCTTCTTGGATTTATACTTGAAGATGTATAACTTTTCGCCTTTATCATGGCTAACTATAGTAGCACGCACCGCTGCACCTGTAATTACAGGCGTTCCAACGGTTACTCCCCCATCAGCAGAGATAAGTAGAACTTTCTCTAACTGGACTTCCGCGTTTTCATCGCCTAGCAAGCGGTCAACTTGGATAGTTTGACCTGCTTCGACTTTGTACTGTTTGCTTCCCGATTCAACAACCGCGAACACGGCATTTCCTCCTACCGCCACAAAACGCCGATATAGCGCGAGCGGATCGTCTTTTTAGCTTCTTAAAAATGGGGCGAACTTGTTCGTTCCCCTAATTCAGGCAGACAATTTCATCCTAGTTTTTGGCTGCGAGTGAGTATTATAAGCATTTGACCCCTCTCTGTCAAGTCATTTTGATTCTCACATGTCTTTGCACATTCTTCACCCAAAGTATTGTGTTCAAACCTATGGGGCTATTATAATAACACTCGATGATTTGTATAAGTTGCCAAAAAGAAATACCCGAACAATCCCGTTTTTGTAATTTTTGCGGTTTCGATCAAACATCTCTTGTGTCTGAAGTAACGCCGGATGGTCACAAACCCAAGTTGCCTAAATTTAAGGAATTTGATTGGTTAGAACGAGAGGCAGCATTAGACCCTACACTGGATTTTGAAGCACAGCGACAATTTGGCGGCGCTACTGGGGTGGCTTTTACTTGTTTGGGTTATATCGGTATCTTTTTTGTAGGGCTGCTGGGGCTTATTCCGGGAGTACCTATTATGGCAATCGCCGGAATACCTTTTGCATTGTTATTGGGTATCCTGACCTACTTTAATTATGCTCACTTGCAAGAGAAGTGGCGTAAAATCCCCCTTATAAAAAATTTGCCCGGTCTAAACGGGGCAAAATTGTTGCAGTCTTTCCTTGTAACATTCTATCTGGTGATATTATCTCTACTATGTCTTGGCTTGATGGTAGTTACGCAGCGACGCTAGAAGCTCTATCCGATAGTTTCTAGCGCGGCGACCAATTTATCAGGGTAATTGGTGATTATAATATCCACCCCTAGTTTTGCCAGACGTGTCATATCTTCCGGGTCATTAACAGTCCATGTGTTGACCTTTAACCCCAAACTGCGGGCGCGTCCCATATAAGCCTCGTCAATGACCTTATAATGCGGATGTAGCGCGATTGCCCCGGTTATTTCGGCGAGTTGAAAAAAATCAAAAGTAGGCGGATACTCTTCCGCTTTGCTGGTATAGAGCGCACCGAGCGGTATTGTGGGATTATAGGCGTGTAAACGTGCAAGTCTGGTTGGATCAAAGCTACTGACAATAACTCGATTCACCAGATTGTGTTGTACTATCGCATCTGCTACCATTTTCTCAATACCGTTGTCTGCTTCAAAATTGGGCTTGCTCTTAATTTCTATGTTAAGCTCCAATTTTTGCCCGAATTCTTCTAGCAACTCATCTAAAGTAGGGATACGTTCTCCGGCAAATTCTGAGCCGAACCATTCGCCGGCATCGAGTTCTTTCAATTCCGAAAGGGCAAGTTCGGTTGGACGGCGTGCGCCTCCCTTATCGCTGGTTCGCGCAAGTGTATCATCATGCAGAATTATGGGTACGCCCTCTGCGCTCAATTGCACATCGAATTCAACCCATTCCGCGCCCTGTTCAAGCGCCTTGTGAAAGGCAGCAAAGGTGTTTTCTGGGGCATAACCACACGCGCCCCGATGTCCACATACTTTTGATTTAAATAATCCTGTACTCATCTTCATTCTTTCTAAAAATATTTGGAAGAAAAACTCGAATCTGATTATAGCCGAACTATAATTTCGTGAGCAAACTGCGTAAAGGGCTTTACCACACTTGAAATACTAGGCTATAATATGGGGAATTCATTATTTCTTAAGGCAATATAATTAAAAGCGGTGAACTTAGCATGAATGGGTTTGCAGATAGCAAGCCAGGAAATCCGGTTTTATTGGATGGCACTTCCCTGGCAGATAAAATCCGTGAAGAAATGCAGTATGAAGTTCAGGAATTTGAGAGCGAATTCGGGCGGCCTCCCGGATTGGCAATGCTGGTATTGGGCGCAGACCGCCGGGCTATTGAATATGCCGATCGGGCAAAAAATGAGGCTTATAAAATAGGTATGCAGTTTGGCGCATATCTGTGGCCTTCCGATACAGGTGATCGCGAATTGCAGTTCCTGATTCGAGAATTAAATAGCCATATCCAGTATGATGGAATCTCAGTTCAATCTCCACTTCCTCCCCATCTAAACTTTGAAGAGATGGTGGTTATGATTGACCCGGCTAAGGATGTGGAAGGGCAGCATCCTCTTAACGTGGGTAGGTTATTCTCGAATTTAGATGCGATGGTCCCGCCTCCTGCCGCAGGAGGTTTGGAGTTGTTGCTGCGCTATAATGTGCCACTGACCGGAAAGCATGCGGTTGTGGTAGGTAGAAGTCGCATAATCGGTAAGCCAATTGCAGATTTGCTGACGCTGGCAGATGCTACCGTGACAGTTTGCCATAGCCAAACTCAAGATTTAAAGCATTATCTTCAGGATGCTGATATCGTAATCGCCTGTGCAGGTGTACCCGGTTTGATTCAGGGTGATATGCTTAAACCCGGCGCGGCAGTGCTGGATTTTGGCTTGAATCAAGATGATGAAAATAGGATGGTAGGTGATGTGGATTGGGTCACCGCCTATCCACTCGTACGCGCAATTTCACCTACACCCGGCGGTACAGACCCAATGACAATTATGGCGCTTCTTGCCAATACTATAAAAGCGGCGCGTCGCTTGAATCTTAATTAAAGCTTTAGATTCTGATTTTTCTCCCTCGACATTCTTTCTAACTCCGCTTTATAATCCAACATTTTCTGGAGTAGTAGCGGGTCACTGGTAGCTAGTATTTGCACCGCCAGTAGCCCTGCGTTTTTTCCTGCGCCGATTGCGACGGTTGCCACAGGAACACCGGGAGGCATCTGTACTATGGATAGCAGCGAATCGAAGCCTCGTAATGTCTCGCTGAGAACCGGAACACCGATAACCGGTACAGGCGTATGCGCCGCTACCATGCCCGGTAAATGGGCTGCGCCACCTGCACCAGCAATAATTACTTTAATGCCACGCTGGTGGGCGGTCAGGGCATATTCTGCCATATCTAGCGGGGTGCGGTGCGCCGATACCACCCGAATTTCATATGCTACCCCGAATTGGGCGCAAATTTCGGCGGCGGGTTTAAGGGTAGGTAAATCGCTATCGCTGCCCATTATTATTCCAACGAGAGTCTTAGAGTCCATAAAAATATCCTTAATATGCTGATTATAAATCTGTTATTGAGTTAGCTTATTCTACCAACGTTGGTAGCAAAGGTAAAATATGCGGGACGTAGAGAAAATGAAACAAAAAAGGAGCGTACCAAGTACGCCCCCTTATTTTTTGCCCTAGATAAAAAATCCTAGTTCAAATTAATCTGTGGGACTGAACCGCCTACCGAAAGATTAAATTTTTTCTTATCGGTCACGATTGAAGCCATTTGGCGGTCTTTTTCTTCAACTTCGTCCCAATGACCACGCAGTTTCTGCCCGAACTCTTCGAGGTGCTTGTTGGCGAAGCGGAAGAAGTTGAACTGGGGCAGGTGAGCAAGCCGCTTGTCAATGTAATCAGGTCCATAGACTTTCTCATGGATGTGGAGGAAGCCCTGTTTCAAATCATCGTTGGACATGCCCTTCATGTTAATAACCAGATTATGCGCATCATAACGCGCCCAATTCCGGTTAAAGATACGCCCCTGACTGTTCAGGTGATTGTAGAAACTGGTGCCGGGATAGGGCGTTAGAATAAAGAATACCGGCATCTCGATATGGTTTTCGATAATGAAGTCGGCGGTTTTGTCGAAGCCGTCCGGTTTATCATGGTCAAACCCGAACATGAAATAGCCCTGAATCCCGATATTGTGATCGTGAATCATTTGGATAGTTTCGGCGAATTGGTCAACTTGGTTAATTTTCTTGTTAACTTCAAGTAGGCTCTCTTGGTTGATGCTTTCAAGACCAATACCGAATAACTGGCAGCCACTTTCTTTAGCCAATGATAGAAATTCAGGGTCACGCAATGAAACTATCGAAGCCTGTGCGCTCCACTCAACATCTAGTTTGGTAAGAGCTTCTAGCATTTCACGGGTATGTTTACGTTTGGGCCAAATATTATCGTCCACAAAGGAGATGTGCAACTTGCGTTTGGGTGCGCCGGGCATATCTGGGACTTCGTTGAACCACATCTCTTTGAACATGGAGATTTCTTCTAGCAGTTGGCTTACCGAGCGTTCACGATAACTCTTGCCGTACAGGTCAGGTACGCTGCAATAGCTACAGGTATGAGGGCAACCGCGGGATGATTCGATTTGAATCATGGCGGAGTAGTTCTTGCCTTTTACTAAATCGTAACGAGGTATAGGGTGATTACCCAGAGCCGGTAAGCCATCCGATTTGTAATAGCGTTTTAGTTGTCCGGCTTCAAAATCTTTGATAACTTCTGCCCAAACCGGTTCAGCCTCACCTATTACAATTGCATCGGCTTTCATTGAGGCTTCGCTTGGCAATACCGAAACGTGGGGACCACCCATCACCACTTTTACACCGCGTTTGCGATATTCCGCCGCAATCTGATAAGCGCGAGGGGCTAACAAAGTGCGAACCGCGATACCAACTAAATCTACTTGTTCATCGAAATCGATTTTTTCCCCAATACGCTCATCAATTATTTTTATATCCCAATTATCGGGAGTTAAAGCAGCTAATAATGTTAAGCTTACCGGATAGGTTGTAAGGTTGCGAGGCTGTAACTGCCACACCAGCGACTCGGATTCAGGCCATATAAGATTTAGCCGCATATCGATTTCCTCTCCCGGCGGGAAGCCCGCCCCCTGATGCTAACTTTTAAATTACTATTTATTTCCCATCAGGTATAATCAAGAATTATTGTCAGGCAGCTCTACAATCCGATAAATCGCTGTAATCGAAATGTGCATAGGAAAACAGAGTTAACGGATTTATGCCTGATAGCGTTAATTCAAATTATTGCGGAAAGGGGGGAAATAGCAGTAGTTTCAACTACAGAATACGACTTAAGAATACTTCTATCTCGTTTAGTTCTTCGAGACTTATCTGGTGGTAGCCGGGAAACTCGAAATAGGTCACCGGTACTCCGGCATGCTTCAAGGTAGCTTCGCTGGCACGCCCGGCTTGCACCGGTATTACCTGATCATAAGTGCCATGCGCTATCAGAATCGGCATTTCCGATTGTGCCACTTCTGCGATTACCTTTTCTAGTTCCGGCAAGCTTTGAGGGTCATCCGCCGGAAGAAGGCTACTAAGCGCAATTAGTCCGGCTAAACGCTCATTGTTGTGCCGGTAGCGCAAACCACCTTCAAAGGTGAGCATGCCACCTTGCGAAAAGCCGCCAAGCACAACTTTGGAAGCAGGCAAATTGTAACGCTCTAGCAATTCGTTCAGCAGGTTATTGAGCAAAGGTCGCGCTTTTGAGGCACGTTTGGCAAAATCGCGGAAGTTTAAATCAAGGTCGAACCAGCCAAAAAGCGCGCCGGGAACCGGAACCGTTCCAGTTGGAAATACAAAGCGATAGCGTTCTTCCTGACCGATTACTTCACCGATGTCGAGGTAACTTTCACCCCAATCTCCCCAACCGTGTAGAATTACCACTAGAGGGTAATCACCGGGTTTAGAAGGCTCTAGAGCCACGCATTTTAGACCAGCCGCATCAAACCTGACAGTTTTCATTAGCTCCTCAGTATCAATTTTCGTATCCGGCTAAAACTCAAAATTTGGCGGTAGATTAGCATTCCCAGAATAATGAGAATGCCGCCCAGAAGTTGCCAAATCACTATCTGTTCACTTAACACCAGCGCTGCCGCCATTACGCCCAGAAATGGTTGCAGGTAGGAATAAAAGGCGGTACGTGGACCACCCAGACGCTTCACTCCAAAATACCATAAAATATTGGTTAGAACTACTGCCCCTAGCGTAGAGTATATCAATTCCACCCAAGTAATTGCGGGGAGATTAGTTATTGCTTCTATACTAATCTGAGGTAAGCCAAATGGCAAGAGCATAACCAAACCTATAAGCGTTATGTATGCGCTCAGTTTGGTAATAGAATAGTGCCGCATTAGAGGGCGCAAAATGACCGTATAAGCTGCCCAAGAGAAAGCAGTAAGAATAGCTAAGAAATCTCCAAACCACCCCCCAGAAAGATGCGCGCCGGGCGCTGTCAGCACAATCAGCACTACCCCCGCTAATGAAATCGGCAAACTTTTCCAGTAACTAGCGGTAGTTTTTTCCTGACGAGCTATCCAAGCAACCAATACTGCAAAGGTAGGAGTAGTAGCCATCAATAACGAAACTTCCGAGGCGCTGGTATTGGATAAAGCATATACGAAAACCACTTGGTTTAGCGTGATACCACAAAGCGCACAGAGAAACATCAGAGGGAGATGCTTGAGTTGAATTTGTAATGAACGTTCTCTATACCAGAGCATGCCAAACAATATAAGCCCGGCGACTCCAAAGCGGAGGATTGAGACTGCCAATGGATTTAAATATTGCAGAATTGACTTTATTAGCGGTACATTTAAAGCCCAAATACTGACACAGATGAGTAATAAAAAATCTGCGAAAGTGAAGCCTTGCACTGATGTTTGTGAGATGCCAAGTTTTTTTGCTGAGACATCGGTAGTTGAGGCAGAAGTAGCCAAAGAAAATAGCCTTCCTGTGAAATAAAGTTGTTCTTAAATAGTACCTTGCTTGCTAATAGATATTTTTGAGGCTAAATTTCCAATTCAAAACTACCAATTTTAAGTGAAAATGAGCTTACTGAGAAATTGCTAACAATCAAGGTAATAGTGTATTATAGTAAAGGTTAAACGATATTTGTTAAATATTAGCATGGTTAGATTTGGATTCGTCTAGGCTACATGGCTGATTTTTAGGGTATTGTGATAGGCTTCTGGCAGGGTTTGAGGTGTAGTAAATGCTACAGACTAGCCATACCCTGCGTGTTACGATTAATTCAACCTAAAGACCAACCATAGGTGGTAGGTCTATATGCGCCACCTTCTTACCAAATACAAAGCATTTTAGCAGTATGTAGGTAGGCTGGCATTTCTGTTGTTGCTCACTCAATTTAGCTTTTAGGAAGAGATATAAACAGATGCGGATTATCATCTTTACTGGCAAGGGCGGAGTAGGCAAAACTAGCGTAGCAGCTTCTACTGCTGTCAAGGCAGCTTCACAAGGTTATAAGACTCTTGTGATGAGTACAGACCCTGCTCATAGTCTTGCGGATAGCTTTGACATTGACGAATTTCTTGGACCTGAACCGCGAGAAATTGCACCCAATCTATTTGGACTTGAAGTAGATATTTATGACGACCTGCGGGATAACTGGGAAGTAGTTCGCCAGCACTTTGCCACTTTGATGAGTTCTCAGGGCGTTAGCGGGTTGCTTGCGGATGAAATTGCTATTTTACCGGGTATGGATGAATTATTCAGCCTCGTCCGGATTAAAAAATATTTTAAGAGTCGTGAATACGATGTGTTGGTAGTGGACTGTGCTCCCACCGGTGAAACACTGCGTATGCTCAGTTTGCCTGAGACCTTGAAATGGGCTATTAAAGCACTGAGAAATACCGAGAAGTACCTTGTAAAACCGGTGCTGCGCCCTCTCTCAAAGGTTTCGCCTCTTAGCAAAGTGGTTGCGCCGGAAGAAGTATTTACAACCATTGATAACATGTTCTCAGAACTGGAAGGGTTAACCGGAATTCTATCCGATACCAAAGTAACCAGCGTTCGTTTGGTGATGAACCCTGAAAAAATGGTAATTAAAGAATCACAACGTGCTTTAACCTACTTGGGCATGTATGGTTTGATGGTTGACAATGTGATTGTAAACCGTATTTTGCCGGCTGACAAAGACAGCGGTTACATGAATCGTTGGAAGACTATTCAGCAGAAGCATCTTGTGGAAATTCATGACAGCTTCGTACCGCTACCGATTCGGCATGTACCGATGTATCAGCAGGAAGTGGTAGGTCTTGAGTTCCTGACCCAGATGGGGAACGACATCTACGGTAATGAAGATGCTACTAGCTTTATGTACACCGAACGCCCTTACGAGATTTACAAGAAGGGTGCTGGTTACGAGTTAAAGATGTATTTGCCCTTTGCTAACGAAGAAGCACTGGATTTGTGGCATAAAGGCGATGAGCTTATCGTGCAATTAGGTAATCAACGCCGTATCGCGACTTTGCCGGTAGCAGTAGCCGGGATGGAAGCTGGGGCGGCTGAGTTTGAAGGGCAATACCTGATTGTATCCTTTACTCCTGCTACTAACCTGAGCAAAGCAGAGCCAGCTACTTCGGGTGTATAAGTAACAGGGAATTATTTGAACAAATCCGCCGCAAGGCACTTTTATATAGCTACACGTACACGGCTTGATAATTCTTAGGCAGGTAAAGTGGCTAGAAGTAGTCTCTAGCTTGTCTAACCCGTAACAATCTCACTTTTGAAGGGAGGTGAATTTGGATGGCAGGTATGGTTGCAAGAGTTGCGTCTGACGCAGCTGAGTTCTTCGAGGTTCAGACCGATGGTTGGTGGATGTGGGTCTCGGGTGTGCTGCGCACTACCGGAGATGCAATAGAACGCATCTGCTCTAACACTTGGGGTGTATCCAGCGGCGGTCGGGTTCCCCAGGTTGAAAGAACTGTTGTTGCTTCCCCTGGTCGTTTCCGGGAGAAACAAATCGAGTCGCGCTTTACCAAGCTCGGCTAGAACGATGACGAGTAACGAGATAAACATGAGAAGTCAGGGTTGTTTAGCCAAAAGCCAGACGATTCTTACCTAAAATGCTCGTTACTCGTTATTTGTCTTTTACTTACTAGAATCCTCACTTCTCACTAACTGTAGTTCTGCCTTGCTTACGGCAGTTGAAAAGGATAAGTCCGATGAGTAATGATTTGCTTCCCCGGTCGATTTCGGGCGATATTCTGGTAGGCACAAATAGTAAATGGCACCATATCCAACAAGCATACCAACTGGGCATTATTGACCCCGATGATATTGTGCTAGGCTTTTTCGATGGCGTAGTTTTCGATGAAGCTGGCAAACGTGTAGGTGGGTTGGCGCTTAGCGATTTTATGCTAATAACCAATACGCGCGTTACCCTTTGGATGCGCGATCAGATAAAAGATTATGTTGACCATTTTCCCCTTTCACATGTATTTGTAGCTGAAAAATCTCAAAAAGACTTGCTACATGGGACTTTACGTCTTACTCTTTTGTTACCAGATGTTGATTTAATTAATAAGACAAAAGAACCTTCCAAAGTAATTTTATCCTTTGATTTTATTCCCCTTCCCGATTTGTCGCTTATTGCTGATATGCTGGATGTACTCGGTAGCGCGATGCGTGATATGGTCGAGGGTGGTGCCGGTCTAACTGATCGTGTTCAGGCTATTCTTATTTTGTTCCAGAAGGTTTTTGTTAGTAAATTCCAGCAACTGGATTCTGCTCAAAACGCTGGTTTAAGAACTACAAACGGTTTTGCAAATACTTCTGCAAGCAATACAACCCAATTTGGCAATTTTGCGGCGGATGGCGCAACGGGCGATGGGTTCAATGCTGGTATGACTCCATTACGACGGTTGGATGGCTTTGATGCGCCTGACAGCCAAATGGGTAATCAACCCCCTGCGCCTCCTAAATCAACAAATGGTTACGGATATAGTAATCCAAATGAAGCGCGGCTTTTCCAAACTGGTGAAACACCAGCATATTCCCCTTACAACCAAGAATCTCCCTATGCAAAAAATCCCAATCCTCCTAATGAAATGAACTGGGCAAATGGGCAACAGTCTGCATCGCCTCGTTTTGGTGGGGGTGGTCGCCAGCGTCGCGGCGCTGGGGATGCCGGGCAGGGCGATTACCAATCTCAAACTCCACAAGGTGACATACCACCGGAGAGTATTTATATGATGGGTAGGGTAGCGCGAACTGCTTGGGATGGTTTAAGCAAAATGCGACAAGAAGCTGAATCAAGGGCGGCGCCTGCTCTTCAATCATTGCGTAACAGCGGGTTTAATCTCAAGGAGATGACCGAGTTTCTGACTGCTGCTAACGGTTTGATGGAAACGGTTAGCAAAAACCCGGCAGCGCGTGAATTAGCCATGGCTTTTATAAATAAATCTACAGGTGGGTTGCAATTCGGGAATAGCAACAAAAGTAGTGAAGAACAACGCACATCAAAAAATGAAAATGACGATGCCAATAAAGCGCCCTCATTACGGTCAGTTCCTGTAGCAGGAAAAGCATTGAAGGTGGAGCGGCGAACATCCGGTAAACCTTCCAACATTACATCAGTACACTTGTCAGATAAGGAATTAAAGCCTATTTCTGTTGAGACCCCGGAAACTTCTACTTCTGAAATAGCGAACTTATCTGTAGAGCAATTGCCCGATTCCGTTAAAGTCAGCGCAAATGCTACCGATGAGTCAAATCCTGAAACCAAGAAAGTTAAAAGACTTCCAATACGAAGGAAGGGCATTTCAACTGCTGAAGATTTTATGCCGGAAACTAACGCAGAGTGCAACACTTCAGTAGGGGTGAAGACAGATTTGTCTATTTTTATGACAAATAATACTCAATATGATAAGCAGGAAAACCAGACCACTCTTGCAGTATCCGATGGTCCGGCTCTTAATTGATTTAATCTTCAAGGAGAGTTCCATATGACGCAGGATGTAAAAAATCTGGGCGATGCCGGGTTGCAGGGTATTCAACTACCCGCCAGTATTTATGTAGGAAAAAATGTAGTTCGAAGGCATGTGCTGGAGTTTTACAAACTTGCGGCAACCCATAAACTTCTCACACAAGATGCTCAAGTTCTGGCAGTATTTGACTGTGTGGTACTGGAACAGCATGGTGGTCGTCTTGGTTCTTTTACCTTGCATGATTACGCGGTACTTACCACAACTAACCTCATTACATGGGGCAGGGGTCAGAACCGAGATTTAGTTGATACGTTTGAGTGGTCAGAGGTAGTTCTTGAAAAATTCGGGAGACGCAGCCCTATTGAGGGGATGATTAAAGTTTCAAATCAAACTCGTTCGGCAGTTTCAAAACGAAGGATAGCAATTCGCACCAAAAACGAGAACGCTAACGAACCTGTTGCTCAGGCTGAGGAAAATGGCAAACAAAACGGAATAGCCCTTTACTTGGACTTAATGCCGTTTGAGGATGTAAGAACCTGTGCCAACATGATTTATTTCCTGAACAATAAAGGTGGTGAAACACCGGGTATTGATGCCTTTAATGCAAAATTCAAGGTGGAATTGGCAGAATCTACCGAGCGTTTGACTACTATTGCCAATGCAATGAAGTCATTTTATGTCCAACAAGCTAACGGCGTTTGGATTGAAAAAGGTTACACCGAAGAAGCGGAAATGCTCGAAAAAGTATCCGCAAGAGCTGGACGTAAGGAAGAGTCTAACAAAAATAAGGATTCCAAATTACGAAGAGGCTATACTTCTCCTTATAAACTGGGGAAAGGTAGCGTTGCTGCACAAGCACCTAAGCCGGTATCTACTCCAAAGGTGGCAGCTTCACCCAAAACTACAACGGGTAGTAAATCTACCAGTAGTGCAGATGAGAGTTGGTTTTATTC
>Ga0194047_10000434_pt1 | contig 28384 bp, 32 predicted proteins | sample JunL225m_MetaG_2_FD_160070 | JGI IMG/M metagenome (GOLD analysis project Ga0194047, IMG submission 160070) | Anoxic zone freshwater microbial communities from boreal shield lake in IISD Experimental Lakes Area, Ontario, Canada - Jun2016-L221-5m | ecosystem: Environmental > Aquatic > Freshwater... | reverse complement strand
CCCTCTGCCTCATGGTCCACCACCCCCCTCCCTCCCCCGGGGCCAAAAATATTTTCCACAGCGGACCAGGTCGTCGGGCCAAGCTCGACGCGGGGCGATTTTGTCCAAAGGAAGCCAAGAGCGGCGAAAGCCCCAACCGTGTGCGTTTTTAGGACAGTTCAGGCCAAAATAAGGACAGGAATAGACGTGAGGCCACGCCGAGCAAGGGCTAGGGCCACAATGACAAGGGATTGTTAATCCTATTTGCATGAAATCCGGCGATATCGGGGCCAGGATTGATATGCCTTTTGGAGGAGGGTCCGTGCGGCGCGGGTTCCGGGGGCGAAAACCCCGAGCATTGAGATGGACGGCTGTAAGCTCGGTTTCTGTCACGATCAAGAATCCAGGCGGGGCGGGGGCTGCGCACATAAAAACCCTAGTAATTCAGAAAATGCCAGCATTTTTATGAATATAAATACCTGCACTCAGATTTACCCTTAAATTTTTACCCTCTTTGTTCATTTCCAGGGGGGAGGGTCTTCAGTTAGGATGTCTTTAAAAGTATTTATATATATATATGTTTGAAAAAATGTCGTCAAATCAAATCCGACACCCCCAAGGCCGTGGCCCCCAGGGCAAAAACCGCTCAAAACGCGTGTGTACCGATTCCCAGGGAATTCAAGCCCCCTTTTAAAATCGCCCGAGAAATTTTACACCCCCGAACCGGCCCCAGGCCGACCAACCTCCCTTTTTGTGGACACCCCCCGGCGTCGCTTTTCGCCGTTTTCCCCCGTTTGGTTAGGGAATACCCTGTCCCCCCAATTACCGGAATTTTCTAAACTAGGGCCCCGACGGGGTTTTGGGGTTAAGGAATATTCTATCCCCCCGAGTATCTGGCTTTTCTAGACTAGGGCCCTGATGAGGTTCCTCCTAAGTATCTGACTTTTCTAGACTAGGGCCCTGATGAGGTTCCTCCTAAGTATCTGACTTTTCTAAACTAGGGCCCTGATGAGGTTCTTTGACATCCTCTACGCTGTCGTGTTAGCGTTTGCGCTCTTTCAACTTGACTAGAAATGAGGACCTTTTATGAAGAATCAGGCAAAGAAACTATTCGGATTCACCTGGATCCCGGGGGCAACTGGCTACCTGGCGTGTTCAGATGAGGGCGTTTTGCATCGCTACCGGACCATGTCCGGCGAATTTGAGCCAATTCTTTTGGGCGCGACCTATCAGAGGGTGAACATTCGCGAGGCATCCTTTCCATATGCTTACCTGGTAGCGCGTGCTCTATTAGCTGCCCCCCCTGTGCAGAGTCTTGCGCAACTCCCATCCGTCACATTCGCTGATGGAAACCGGCTCAATTCCCACCCCTCCAACCTATCCTGGTACATTCCCCGGTCGCGTCGCGAGGCTGCCGCGTTAAAGAAAGCCGCCACCCGTCTAGCCCGTGTGACCCAGATTGCGGAGGACATAAGCACCAAGCTTGTCGAAACTCACTATTTTGGGGATTTCCGGCAGCTAGTGGCCGCGCCAAACGCCTTTGTTAAGCATGACGGGACTTTTTGGCGGCTCATTGGGGCGAAATTGCGGCAGCGCGGCGGGGCTTATTCCCCAGTATCGGGGGTCGTCGTCTCACTCCGTCCGCACGTTAAGCAGAATCAGCAGTTAAAAGAGATTGTGGCCGACCTTTTCTTGTCCCCACGCCCGACGTTGATGCACCGCGCTTATTGTATAGACGGGGATCGCCGGAACACCCACCCGGATAACCTGGCGTGGCGCTTTGAAACGAACTGCCGCCCGTATAAGCATGTTTGGCTACACACACGGCCTAAGCCGCCGAAAGTTAAAACCAGCATAGCTCTGAAAGAAGAGGAACTGGCCGAGTGGACCGCCCGACGTGCAGTCCAGATGAGCTGTGACGAACTGAAGGGGGAAGGGGCCCGGTGGCTCCAAAATAACCACGATCTTTGGGCCCACCCTTCCGGCCAGGTGATCCGGATTGACCTCACCACTGGGGCCCGTGCAGAGCTGCCCATAAAAGAGGGGCGATTCTATGTCCCCGGATGTTTTTTTGATGCTCGCGGCGTGCGGGTGCGGACCACTCGGGGGTTAAATGTTTTTGAATTCCTGTGTGATGCTTTCGCTGGGAATGCCCATTTTCCAAACCTTGTTGGCCGACAGCGCCACGCACACCAGACCGCGTATCCCAGGGACGGTGATTGGACGAACACCAACCCGCTAAATATTCGCCTATCTCCTACGACAACTCGTCAACAGAGGAGACTATTTTCCTTTAATTAACAACGGCTTAAAGCATTCGATAACATGTGTTGACACGTTGACGCAAAAGGTGTTGTAATGGATTCAACGGGGCGGCAGTGGGCGGCCCCTACTACCGGAAGAGAGAGATGAACAACGAACACGCATCCCTAGCGCATAAAGTCGCCTTTTTTCGTGCCGACGCTAACTTAAACGCTATGCCTAGCGACTGTGGCACCAATGCCATGTTCGAGATGCTCCTATGGGAATCTCACGAAGACACCGACCGCATGAGCCTTGCCGATTTGCGCGCTGAGTTCGGCGCCTGGACAGAATAAGGTTCGACCGACTCGAACCTGGCGCCATGGATGGCGAATCCGTTAATACATAAACACAACAGGATAAAAGACCATGACCACAACTAAAACCGACCTTCATCAAGCCGTAACTGATCGCATCGTGGCAGCTATCGAAGCGGGAACCGCTCCATGGTTAAAGCCCTGGACTTCAAGCGGCCCAACGAGCCGCCCACTTCGTTCAACTGGCGAAGCATACAACGGCGTTAACGTCTTAACACTTTGGCTCGATTCCCAGGAAAAGGGTTTTTCCTCCTCTTATTGGTTTGGTTTCCAAACTGCACTCAAGATGGGCGCATGCGTTCGCAAAGGCGAGAAAGGCTCCGCGATTGTCTACGCCAATAAGATGATTAAAACCGAAACGAGCCCCACCACTGGCGAAGAACAGACCCGCGCTATTCCCTTCCTCAAACAGTCTCACGTTTTCAACGCCGGGCAAATCGACGGCTTGCCTGAGCATTTTTACAAAGCAGCCGAGCCCCGGGAACCGCTCCTAGAAGAAAGAAACGCTCGGCTTGATGGTTTCTTCACTGCAACGGGTGCCGATATCCGGCACGGCGGCGCTCGGGCTTTCTACCGCCCCTCTGATGACTTCATTCAGATGCCTAACTTCGAGGACTTCCACGCTGCCGAACATTACTACGCGACCCTAGCCCACGAGATGACCCACTGGACCAAAGCCCCTAGCCGTCTTGATCGCGACATGGGCAAAAAGTCCTGGGGTGACTCTGGCTATGCCATGGAGGAGTTAGTGGCCGAGATGGGCGCGGCGTTCCTTTGCTCTGACTTGGGGATTACCCCCGAGACCCGCGAAGACCACGCGAACTATATCGCCTCCTGGCTGCAAGTACTCAAGAACGACAAGCGGGCCATTTTTACCGCAGCAAGCCGGGCGAGTGCAGCCGCTGAGTACATCCAGTTAGTGGCAGCCCCACAAGCCATCGCAGCATAAAACACCCCGCGCCACGGATAGCGCATTAACTGGAGAAACGAACAATGAAAATGCAACCCGCACACTACGCCCATATTCTCAATGCTATCGCCGCAATCCCGCGCGATAAAGCCGCCGCCCATAAGGAGGCCTTGAAATCTGAGCCGCGCGTTAAGGATCAAGCCAAGCGCTATCGATGGGACTTGTTTTGGGCAACCCGGCAAGAATCCAAGATTATCCATGACCTGTACCAGTACCTGAACGATACGCACATCGACACAGCCTTGAAGTCAATTGTGCGGGAACTGGAATTCTGAGCACCAAGCGCCACGGATGGTGCACTAACCGGAGATAAGATAATGGAAGTAATTACAAACAACGTTCCCAGGGAGATGATCCCATTTGAATGCTTACCCAAAAAAGTACAAGAGCAGGTGGCAAAAAACTATCTAAACGCGCCTGACTTTGACTGGGTTAAGTATAAAAATTGGTGGTATTGCCTTGAAGATTTTATGAGGTCTGATTTTATAAAAGGCTGGGATGGAATTCATAACGACAATTATTTTAGTGGGGTTCTTGTCCGCCTAGTTGATAATGGCGAACGAGTTATTTTCGGCAGATATTACTGCTAATCAACCCGCGCCAAGGACGGCGCACTAACCAGGAAACCCAACTATGAACTACATCAAACAACTCGAAGCCGACAACGCCCAATTTTCTAAGGCCGTCTCCGACACCGACCAAGCTATGTGGGAGTTACTGGCCTACCTGGGCTCCGATAAATTCTGGGCAGACCCGACCGTCCAGGTGTCCGACGTCGCCTGGAAAATCGCAAGGATCCGCGCCGACATGTGGCACGGCCAACCATAACAACAGGAGATAGAGAGATGAATATTTTTATAGCCGAAGCGTACATTGGAAAATCGGATGAAATCCGCGACTTTATAGACAAAAAAATTATGTTTGACCCGGATTTTGCCCAGGCTGAGTTCGAAGTGCACTTCATTAAAAAACCGCAAGGCGACTCGGATATTGAGTTTGATACGGAAGAAACGTCACACGCTTTGGCGGGACTATATGCCGCGCTGTTCCGAATCATTGGCGGCGAAGATAATTTCAATTCGGAAGACTAAGCAACCCGCGCCACGGATGGCGGCACCACTTAACGACAACAACAGGGGCGACTGCGATGACTGCACAAAAAAGTGAACACTGGGCAACACTAGCCCACAACTCATAACGCGTTAACACCGAGAACAGGAGACACGACGATGATTTACAAAAACGCTACCGTCAATGAAATAGGCCGCGAAGAAATCCGTGAATACCTACTCGCGCACCATAAAAGACGATATAAAAATTTTATGTACCCGGACAGAGTCCTAACTGTAAGCGATATTATTAACGACGACATGGTTGACCATTATGCTGATGAAGCTGTGGATTCTTATGATCCAGATTGCGGAGCTAGTTTTGAAATAGGCACCTTTGATAGCAGAGATGGGATCCCTTATGTTTGCAGAATAAGTGAAAAGGGCCTTGATATAGAGGAATTTGACGACGATGAATAACGTTAACATGGCAACGAATAAGAAAAAACCGACCGTTCTGAGCCGGCTCCTTGAGGCCCTGGGCACCGTAGCCCTCGGAGTTCTCTTGGCCTATGCCTGGGCCGGGACCATCTGACACTTTATAAAAACCTGGAGGAACTTAGAAATGGGAACCCAAACCCCACCCGACCACGAAACCCTTGACTCTTGGCTTGAAAACCATGGGCTTTTATCAGCCCTGGGCGAAGACCGAGCGTGTGACATTCTCTATGACGTTTTGAACGGCAAGCCAGCCAGGGCGAAGAATCGGCTTATCGCACACCTGAACCTAGAATTTGCTCGGCACGTCGTCAACGGGGACTTAAAGCAATGCGACTAGCACAGAACCCGCTTTGCCCATCGTGCGGCAAGGTGCGGCAAACCCACAGCACCCGACAGAAATCCCGATGCTGGGCAGAGACCAAAGCCAACCAGGAGGCAGCAAAACCGACGAGCAAAAAAAAATTGAATTTACAAAGCGTTAACTATTTAACGTCACTTGTCAATGTGCATAAATCATAAAAACCAAAGGAAACTAAAAAATGAAAATCAGAGATAGCCTCGCAGACTGCAAGGAGAATGCGGACGACATCATGAACGCCGTTGAGAAAACCCTGGGGACTTCAGGGGGGCGTTACTTTTTAGAGATAGCTGACGCCATCGACTCCCGTATATTGGAGCTAGACGCTAACGAGGGGACACTGTCCGGAAGGCTTTTCCGTTGGGCGCTGCGCTGTGAGGCGGACTACTACGACGAGCCCACGTCGGACACCATTAAGGTGTTCTTGGATGAAATTACCCAGCTTCGTCTCATTGCTCAGGCGGTTGAGTTTGTCGAGGGGGAATTGCACGTCGTGCAGTATCAGAACGGGCATCTGTTACGCCGCGTTGAGGCTCTGGAAGCGGCTTCCCGTGGGGGGTCGTTATGAGATTCAGCTCCAAACCCCGCTGCGATATGACCACTGGGATGCTGGACTTTTATGGGATCCGGCTTGAGCCGATTCGGGACATCACTTCAGATGACCAGGTCCATATTAGAAAAACCCAAGCCGTTGGTGATATTTATCGCTTGGGGTTCCGGTACTGGAGGGTCATCGACAAGGTGTGCCCCTTCGTATATCAGGTCCGACCCTACAAAACCTGGGTTTTTAGGTCAACTGGGGAGACTTCTCTTTAATGTATGTTTTCAGAGCGACCTCCACCAATTCAGAAAGGCTTTTCCCTTCGTGGGCGGCGACTTTTTGGGCCGCGGCTTTGATTTGGGGGTCCGCTCTGCAATGTATGAAACTGGTTTTTATTTTCGGCGAAACATTTGCCATTGGTGTTGACGTGATGTAATAGTGTGTTAACATGATAGCACGAATATAAAGCTCGCGTTTAACCCCCTCGAACCCCATTACCAACATGTCCCTAAAAAAATTCCGCGAGAAACGCACCTTGACCGAGATTGAATTGCACCGACGGCATGATGATCTGCACCGCCGCTATGAGCTTAGGTTGCTGCGCCATCACGTTCTAACGGAGGTCTCTAGCCAATCGAGGTCCATGGGGGTAGCAGCCCAGGGAAGGGTTGCCCTCCAGGTGATAAGCGTGTTGGACATGGCGGATGAGTGGTGGGAAACAAGGGAGAAGTGGAGCGTTGGCAATTGGCTCACTTGGGCTTGCCGAGGCCACATAGAGACAGCAGAAGATTCGGATCGTTCCCACAGAGAGCCTATAGTGGGCTACCACCTTGGAGTATCAGGTGGCAAACGGGGAGTTTCGGAGTGACTGGGCTCAAGTACGACGACGGGAAGATCCTGGCCGCCCTTTTAAAAGACTTCTCCCCCGCCCTGGCCGACGTGGCTGCCGTTGGAACTTTCGGCGCGAAAAAGTATACGCGGGGCAATTGGCTCTTCGTCGAGGACGGAGCACAGCGTTATGAAGACGCCCTTTGGAGACATTTGCTCCAGGACGGGGCAGACCCAGAATCTGGCTTGGACCACTTGGCCCATGCCGCATGGAATATTTTGGCGTTAATTACTCTGAAAAGTAAGGGTGACGGTGCGTAAAACCCAGCCACAGGTGGTTAGTAACAGTGGACCCGATTGAGTACGCGTATATATCCATAGTCTGGATTCCGACGAATGTGGGGAATCGGGCGGTTCCAGCCCCGACTGACTGGAAATAATTTCAACTGGAGAAAGACTTTGAAAACAATTAGTTGTCTTTTTATTCTGACCCTAACAGGGTGCATGACATCATACGACAAGAACAACGGGTATCGACTGGCCGCTGAAGCGGGACTCTATAACTCGCAGACCATGTTGTACGACCGGACTCCACCCCCCTCCTATTCCTCCCAACCCGCACAACTGTATGTGACCCCCCAGCCTGGGCTTTCAATGGAAAACTTCGGTGGCGGGGTTAGCTCTGTACGGACGCTAACGACCACATGCTCCACCGGGTATGGGGTGACTTCATGCTACTAAACTAAAGGGCTACTGAGAATGGATTTTTTCTTCTACGACTACGAGACATTCTGGTCGACCCAGCATTCTGTGACCAAGATCGACGGCGTCAGCTACGCGCTACATCCTGACACGGAAGTCATGTCGATGGCCCACGCGACCAACAGAGGGCCCACAGAGTTTATACAAGGGGAAGAAAATATCCGAGGTTTCTTCGCTTCAAGGGACTGGACCAACACTTGCATGGTGGCCCACAACGGGTCAGGGTTCGACCATATCTTTACGGGCCTCAGATTCAAAGTACGTCCCCTGATGTGGGCTTGCACTCTGGCTATGGCTAAACCGACCTACGGAAAAACGACGGGGTGCTCTCTCAAAGCCCTGGCCGAAGAGCTTCAAGTCGGAAAGAAACTCAGTTTCGAGGCGGTCAATACTAAAGGGAAGCACCTGGCGGACCTGACCCCCGAAGAACTGACGATGCTGGAAGAATACAACCACATGGATACTCGGCTATGTCGGGCAATCTTCAGGAAACTCTATCCGAGCGTCCCCCTTAAAGAAATGCGGCTTATCGATCACACAGTTCGGATGTTGGTTGAGCCCATGCTTGAAGTGGACATCCCGATGGTAAGGAGTTCTTTGGTTCTGGAAAAAGCCCGGAAAGACGACGCGATCCGCTCTTTATCAAATCTTCTGGGGGGGCACTATTCTGATTTTGACGTTACTCAAAAGGCGCTCCAGTCGAACGCGCAGTTCATTGCGATCATCGGGGCCTTCGGCGTCGAACCTCCTTTAAAGATAAGCCCGACGACCGGGCAGCAAACCTACGCCCTGGCTAAAACAGACCTCCCTTTTCTTGATTTACTAGAACATGAACATCCAACGGTACGGCTTGCGGCAGAGACACGGCTTGGGACCAAGTCTTCCCTCCTCGAATCAAGAATGGAACGGTTCATAGAGGTCGGCGAGGCTTGCGGGGGCAAGATGCCGGTATTCCTGAATTACTTTGGCGCACTCAATTCTGGCCGCTACAGCGGCGGTGGCAAGCTGAATCAGCAAAACCTAAGCCGGGTGGACCCCACTAACCCCAAACCCTCGGACGTTTTGCGCCAATGTATCAAGGCCCCCCCTGGACACAAGCTCGTCGCCTCTGACTTATCTGGGATTGAAATGCGGGTTCTGCATTACCTGGCCGGTGTTCAATCCACCATGGATGCCTACAAGAAAAACCCGACCGCGGACCTTTACAAGATTTTTGGCGGGACACTATATAAGTGTGAGCCGAGCGAGATCACCAAGCCGCAACGGCAATTAGCAAAGGCTGCGATGCTCGGGCTACAGTATGGCGCTGGAGCTGTGACGTTCCACAAGGTAGCTTCTCTCCAAGGAGTTGACATGCCGCTCGAAGAAATAAAGGCCGTTGTTAATAAATGGCGAGATTTCTATTCGGAAATTACAGGTCTTTGGAAAGAAGGGATGGCAGCTATCCTTGCCATGTCCATCGGCGGCACGAAAGAGTTTGGGCAGGACCTCATTTCCGTTAGTTCGGACACGAAATTCATGCTCGATCTCCCAGAGGGGATGGTCCTCCGATACCCCGAATTAAGGGAAGAACTCGTCCCGGCCACCAAAGATAGAATAGCGCGAATGGCTTGGGTATACGGCACTGGGCGGAATAAGGCTTATATCCAGGGGCCAAAACTGATCGAAAACGTGGTTCAGTCCATGAGCAGACTATTTCTTACCAACGCTATAATCGCAATCCATAAGCGGTACCATGTCGCGATGCACGTCCACGACGAAATTATCTGTGTTGTCCCCAACAATCAGGCCGAGGAGTGTCTTTCCTATATGGATCAAGTACTTAGGACACCACCACCTTGGTTTCCGGGTATCGTTCTGCACAGTGAGGGGCATATCGGTGAGTGCTATGCTGATGTGCATTAGAAAAACAGTCATCAATTTTGATGAGGAATTATTGACACAGAAGCCGCACTTGGTGTAACTTAAATGTGTTGACACGATAGCTGATGAAGGATACTATTAACTTGGCGTGGGCAACTGAATAATAAAAAATGAGGAACCGGGCTGTGGGAGTGCCCGGAGTTGGAACTAATTCAGAGACCGAAATATGATTTCCAGTGAGTTAAAACTCGTTGCGGACACATTGATGCAACGGGGCGATGTCGCGCCACTTATAGAAGAGGCCGGCTCTCAGATGCAGTTAATGCGGAAAAAGCAGAAGAAAATGGAGCGGGGTGCGGGTGACCTATTAACTACCGTACTCCCAAAATCTTTGGCAGTGATTTTACCGTTGGTCAACCATTACTATGACGACAGAAGAGGGTGGATGGAGTTCATCCGGTTTGTACGGGATACGGGACCTTGGGGGCCCGCCTCATTGGAATGGAAAAGACTCCACGACATCATGCGGACCGAGAACAGCAACTGGGTTCAATACCGCCGCCGCTTCTTTTCTGGGGTAGCCGCGGACCTTAAAGACAAGACTTATGGGAACGCTCCCCCTGGGGAACGAACCGTTTATATGACAGCCGTGCAAAAAATGTGGTCGGGGCAATTGGATTATTTAAACAAACAAGCCCGGCTGAGTACCAAGGAAAACCGACTACCTCAGGATCTACAAATGGAAGTGTCAGACCGCTTCTGGGACAAGGTTGAGGCTGACCTTAATGCGGGTAAATTCCCTGAATTCCACGGCGATGATTGAGATCCCACCCTGGTCATGGACGAGCTACAGCAGCTACCAGACTTGTCCCTTCCGCTATAAGGTCACTCGAGTGACCAAGGAAATCGTTGAGCCTGAAACAGAGGCACTTCGCTGGGGGAAGTTGGCACACAAGGCGCTCGAAGACCGGGTTAAGGACGGCGTCGCGCTCCAAGATGGGATGGAGAAGTGGGAGAAGTACGCAAGGCTTGCAGACAAGATGAAAGCAATCGCCACAGTCGAAACGGAAAGGCAAATTGCTCTAGACGAGAACCTAGTTCCCGTGGATTACTGGAGTAAGGATGCCTGGGTTCGTGGGGTGGTAGACTTAGCTATTAAAGGTTCCCAAGTTATCGGAATTTGGGATTATAAAACGGGGAAAATACGGGATGCGTCGGAGCAGCTAAAACTATTTGCGTGCTTCGCTTTTGCACTATACCCAGAGGCAAGGGAGGTGCACACGCAGTATATTTGGCTGAATCACGATAAAATAACAGGATGTTCATATCGGCGCGAAGACCTACCCGTGCTATGGGGGGCATTTGAGGCAACTGTTGCCAGGTTAGCGTTGTCATACGCGACAAACAACTGGCCCACAAAGCCAAGCGGGCTCTGCCGGGCGCACTGCGCCGTGCCAAAGAGTCTTTGTAAATATAGTGGCCGGACTTCTTAAAAAAAAAAAATGGAAATGTATTCTGGAATGCCCCCTGGAGTTTTATTGGACAGCCTCACTGAGCTGACAATTTCTGGGATGACGGATCTTGAGTTCGCTCAATGGGAGCACTTAAAAGCCGTCCGCGAGATAGCTTTTGAAACCCGCGATTTTCTCCACCGAATCCATTCAGCAGAAACTGAACTTGAGGTCTTGCGCGATGACCATAAGCTCTTGCTGAAACTGTTTAGTGGCTAGTACCCCTGAAGGGAAACTAAAAACCAGGCTCCGCAAAATGTTAGGGGAATGGGGCATATTTCACTATGTCGCCGCCGCGGGGCCCTATGCACAGCACGGTATTCCGGATATCGTTGCGGTCTGGAACGGTCGTGCGTTTTATATCGAAGTGAAAGCTCCTGGGAAGCGACGGAATACCACGCCGAACCAGGACAGAATGTTAAAGCTCATTGCCTCCGCCGGGGGTATTGCTTGCGTCGTTGACGATGATAACCAACTCTCGGAGATTTTGAATGCGGGTTCTCTCCAGCCCTCCAGCGATCCTTTTGCGTTTAAGGGAACCCCAAAAGCTATTAGACGCGCTACCGACGGCTAAGGCGTTCGAACACCTGGGCCAGACTCTTATCGCGGTTCCCCACAAGCCTGACGAAACCAAGTTTCTAATGAACATGGGGTACTCTATCCCAGCACCTATTCTGACGCAGTACACTTGGTCAGGAAGAAACCAGCCGTTCCATGCCCAGTTAGAAACTGCGGCCATGTTGTCATTCGAACCACGAGCGTTCGTCCTAAACACAATGGGCACCGGGAAAACCCGCGCCAGTATGTGGGCTCTCGATTACCTGAAAAAACGCAAAGTCGTCCACAAGGTTTTAGTGGTAGCCCCCTTGTCGACCATAGAACGGGGTTGGGGCGATGAGATTTTTATCCACTTCCCCCATTTAGAATTTAAGGTCCTCCATGGCAGCCGCCAGCGACGGCTTGATTTGCTGGCCGACGAGGCCGACATCTACATCATCAATTTTGATGGGCTCCAAGTTATCAAAGATGCCCTCGCCAAAAGACCAGACATTGACCTCATTATCGTCGACGAAGTCGCCACGCTGCGAAATAGTAAGACCACCCGCTGGAAGTTAGCCAACGAAATCTGCAACAAGCAGTTTCCAAACCGGCGAGTTTGGGGGTTAACTGGGACACCCATCCCGAACGCGCCGACAGATGCCTTCGCGCAAATCAAACTGCTGCAAGTTCCCAATGCCCCCCGCAATTTCACGGCGTTCCGTGAGATGACCATGCGCCAAATAACGCCCTTTAAATGGATCCCGAAGTCCAACGCCTTAGAAATTGTGGCGAAGTTCATGTCACCGAGCATCCGCTTTACTCTTGAGGATTGCATGGACTTACCCGAACAGGTTTTCGTCAACCGGGATGCACCCCTCAGTCCGACACAAAAGCGGGCCTATAACGAGATGCTCGCCAAGCTCAAAGCGGAGCTTGCGACGGGGGAAATTACTGCGGTGAATGAGGGCGTTAAGGCCAGCAAACTGAATCAAATCTGTTGCGGCGTCACCTACGGCGCTGATGGCGAAGAACATGTTCTTGGGGCGGAAACAAGACTGGCAGTCGTCGAGGAACTCGTCGAGGAATCAGAAGCCAAGGTTTTAATATTTGTCCCTTTCAAATCTGTGGTCAAATATGTGTCCGCACACTTAGAAAAGGCTGGGTATGAAGTCGCCACGATCACAGGGGAGAGCCCTAAGAAAGCCCGAGATGAAATCTTTGCGCGGTTCCAGGGCGGCACAGAATTAAAAGTGATTGTCGCTATCCCTTCGTGCATGAGTCATGGACTCACTCTGACTGCCGCCAGCACGATTATCTGGTATGGCCCTGTGACGTCCAACGAAACATTTGAACAGGCGTGTGCGAGGGTCAGACGCCCTGGGCAAAGCAAGCGAACGGTGATCGCCCTCATTAGTGGGAGCCCCATCGAAGCTCGTTATTACTCGAGACTGAGGGATAAACAGGCCACTCAGGGCCTCCTTCTAGATCTTATAAAGAGTGGTAATAAGTAATTGTCGGGGTTGACCCATCTCTATCATGTGTTAACCTGTTATCTTTAATGAAGGGGGTCAGTATGGACGAGAAGGAACTGGTGGAAAACTACATCGAGTTGCGAGACATGGTTGAGATGAAGGAGAAGAAGTTTAAGACTTGGGCGGCGGAAAAGAAGACCTTGATGCGGCAGATCGAGGGAACCCTCATGGCAAAACTAGATCAGATGGGGGCCCAGTCGGTCAGAACGGCAGCGGGAACATTTTCTCGAGTTACCAAAAGGAATTTGAGTACTGCCGACGGAACGATTTTCTTCAACTGGTGCGTCGACAAAGGACTTCCAGAAATGTTGGAAAAGCGGGCCTCCAAACTGGCCGTATTAGAATGGGCGGATGAGCATGGGGTCCTTCCCCCTGGGCTGAACCTTAGTTCAGAATTAACTGTACAAATTCGGAGATCATAAAAATGTCAAGTGTCGTTCCCTTTGAGGCAGACAGCAATGCCTTAGCCATCAGTGCTTCCCTATTTGGGGACATCCTTGAAGACTTTGGCGGGGTCAGCCGATTCCCGACCCTCTCCCTAAAAGGCCGTCAGTTTACGGTCCATCGTGGCAGAGAAGCCCAACTTCTTACTCGTAAGAATGCCGACGGCGACCTCGAACAAGTGAGCTCTATCAATGCTGTTATTGTCCGAACCAACCTGGCCGACAGCCGTGCCTTCTATTTGGAAGGTTTTAAAGAAGGTGGTGATAGCCGCCCGGTCTGTTTCTCAGACGATGACGTGACCCCCGATGCGGATTCAATGGATCCTCAAGCTAAAAGCTGCGCCATGTGCCCACATAATGCGTGGGGTTCTAAAAAAGACCCCGCCACGGGCGAACCAAAAGGCAAATCTTGTGGGACGACTCGACGTATCGCAGTTGCGCCCCTCGATAATCTCGACGATCCAATGCTGCTCCGGGTGCCGACGACGTCGATTAAGACGCTCAAGAAATATATCCAGCTACTAACGACGCGGGCTATCGCATACCCGGCTGTAATAACTCGGATCTCTTTCACGCCGCTTGTAGCATACCCGTCCATTGAGTTCGCAGCTAAAGAGCTTCTAAGCGCAGAGGATGCTACTCGTGTCCACACGGCCTACCACAGTGAACTGGTCCAACGGATCATCGGTATTAAACCAGTGCCGTCGACTCAGATCCCGCAAGTTGTTGCCCAAGTTCCTGTAGCGCCCCCTGTTGCTGCGCCCCCTGTAATCGTGGTCGTTGAGGGCGACGAAGAAGAGCTCCCAGTAGTGGCCGCTGTCGCGAAGCCCGCTAAGAAATCCCAGACCCGCGCGGTTGCGGTTGCGGAAGGGGAAAGTTCAGAAGACACCGCGCTACGAAAGGCATTTACCGCCGCCATCGGCGACGACTTTGACGACGTCGACATCTAAGTTATTCGTCTTCTAGTAAGGTGCAGCCGAGGCACGTCAAAGCTCGGCATCTGTTCCCACGCTAACGCATTAACCCGGCGGGCTTATGTCTGAAACCTTCGACTTCCTACAACATGTTTTGCCCGCGCAAGGTTACCCAGTCATTACGCATTCCAGAATTAAGAACGACGGCTCAAAGGCTTTCAGCAATTACGCATTCTCAGATATCAAATCCGCTTCCGACTACGTCCTCCAGATGGAAAAGCCGGAGTGTGAAGTTTACTTTGCCTGTTCGACCTATCGCGATGTCGTAGATATCAATGACTCCCCCCGCTTTGGGGTGACACGTTCCCAGGCAAACGTCCAGTTTGCCAAATCAGTTTGGTGCGACATCGACATCAAGGACGACGGGCACAACCATTCCGATCGTAAAGAGGCCCTGGTGGCGGTGAAGGCGGCTTGCGCGGCGTTGGATCTGCCGATGCCCATGATCGTCCTGTCAGGGTCTGGGTTACACCTTTACTGGGTTTTCTCCACCGCTGTCGGCCCCGCTGTTTGGAAAGAGGTCGCAGTTGCGATGCAGCGTGCTCTCCTCGAAAACGGAGTGATGCTTGATAAAACAGTGACGACGGACTCTGCGCGGATTCTCCGTCCTGTGGGGAGCGTATGGAAGAAGGCAGATCATCGGGTAGTCAAACTCTACCGCCCAATGCCCCCAGACAGCTCCCATGACGCCGCGTGGTATTTGCTCAAACTGGCAAATTTCATCGAAACGAAATCTTCAGGGCCGTTCGGCGACGCAGCCGTATTCAACGCAGGGGTAGCCACCGAGTGGCCTGAGAAAGAAGTCGACGCCGACAAGGTAGCCGACCAGTGCCGACAGGTTGGCATGATGCGGGATAGTAAGGGGGACGTCTCTTATGAACATTGGCGCAAGGTCATCGGGCTTCTGACATTTTGCAACGACCCTGAAGGTTTCGCTGAAGACTGGTCCTCCCTTCGAGAGAAGACTGGGCATAGCCAGGTCAACTGGGAGGACAAGCTGCGAACTTGGGGGTCCAACCCACCGCTGTGCGAGTCATTCAGGAATGAGAACCCATCCGGCTGTGCCGGCTGTGCCCACGCAGACAAAATTAAGACCCCCTTGGGTTTAGGCCAAATCAACATGCCCGCAACGGTCAAGGCCCCAGATGGGGGCCTCGTTGAAAGACACCCAAGCGATATCTTAGCGGGCTATGAGTGGTGCAGGACCATCAGACGCATGGTCGCTATCCGCAAGAACGAAGATGGCATCCCCGAAAGACTCCCTTTCTGCTCCACTCGATGGTGGGTCGATAACTACAGCCTTGAACAAGGGTCCGCGACGCTGCTTCTCCTGGCCCAACATGACAGATTTGGCCGTGGCGAAGAGGTTGAAAAACACGAAGTTCCCATGTCCATGGTGGGCGGAGGTGGGCGTGAACTACTATCACATTTGGCGAAAAATATGATTGCTGACACAAGCGGACGACGAGTCCTATCCCAGGACTTTCTGAGGGACTACGCCCAGCACCTGAAAAAGACTGTCCGAGAGATTCGGACCTACCGACAGTTTGGGTGGATCACAGACAACGAATTTCTTTTAGGCGACAAGGTCGTCACTCCCACTGAAGAATTGCCCGTCCATTTAGGTGGGGGCGCTGCGGGAAAGAGTGGCGTCTGGGACACATCAAAAAAAGCGGAGGACTGGGCCAATGTTATCCAAGACACCTACAATCGCCCCAACGGTGAGCCCTATCAATTTGTATTATGCGCCGCTCTCGGGTCCGCGCTCATACCACTACTCGGACTCGAAGAATTTAGCGGGATCCCTATCGCCGTCACATCCGACGAATCTGGCTATGGGAAAACCACCGTATGCTGCATCGGACTGGCTGCTTGGGGCTCTGTTCACCGCGGCCTTAATGTGCTTCCTGGGGACGAGGCTTCTCCGCTTGCGGCTGAGTTACAGGCCAGCGTCTTCAATAATCTCCCAAGTCTCTTCGACGAGCAAACAAACCGCGACGGGAGCTTCACCAGCAACTTCCTCTACATGCTCAGTAATGGCACCGCGAGAGCGCGAGGAACCCCCGACGGTAAATTGAGAGAGCCTTCTCCGCCCTGGAAGGGTCTGGCTTTCATCACGGGAAACCGCAACATTTTTTATAAGCTGACAGAGAATCGGACTAACCCGGAAGCAGCACAGATGCGCTGTTTTGAGATCAGTCTCGACTCATACCCCCGTATCTCCACTTTAGATAACGCCCAGGAAAGAAGTCAGGCCCTCAATGAAGTGCGCTCGGGCTATGGCGCCATCGGTGTGGAGTTCGTCCGTTATGTCATGGCGAATCGGGAAGCCGTCCGCAAGATGATGAAGGAGATGCCCCAGGCGTACTTCAAAAACATGCACCACGACAAAGAGCGTTTCTATGTGAACACGGCGGTGTGCGCACTCGCGGCTGGGACCATCATGAAGGAACTAGGTTTCGTCCAGTTCGACATGGAAAAACTAGCCGAGTGGTCGAGGGAGCACATCCTAAAACTTCGTGGCAACGTCGACTCGATGCGGAACACCACCGAAGAAAATCTCGGTCGCGCAATGACTGCACTTTGCCAGCGTTTACTCGTGACGGACTACCTCCACGGGCATGGGGACGAGATCCCATTCAATTCGCCCAAAGGCGACATCGCCGGACGGGTCGCGCAAAAGCACCGGAAGTGCTACGTCACTCTGCAATCAATGACCGACTGGTGTTTGAAGACCGGGGTTCAGTGGACAAAGCTCCGTGCTGGACTATCTGCGGAGGGGTTCTTTGACTCAGAAATGTACGACGAAACAGGAGGGAAATTCTTACCCAGTCTTCGGGTGAATCTAGGAAAGGGCGTCAAAGGATACACGACAGGCGTGTCCAGAGTCGTCGCATTTGAATACAACAAAGTGGCCTCGATCGTCGAGGACCTGACTAAGAACAACGTGATCGCTATACAAAATAGGTAAAAACAATGAGTGGAGTAAAGAGTTTGCTGACTTACGAGGACCTTGCTGGGGTTCTTTCTATGCCGATCAATACAGTGAGAAACTGGGGGAGCAACACACCCGAGAAGCTTCCACCAAAGATGAAAATCGGTTCGCGGAATGTTCGGTTCCACCCCGATACGGTCGCTGCCTGGTTGAAGGCCAAAGACGCCCGAGGCCACAAGCTGTTTGTGACTGGCAAAACCCAATGACTCAAGAGGGCGTTGACATGACGCGACTCGTCACCATGACCGAGAATGCGGAGGAACTAATCGCATATTGCGCGAGGGTGTCTAGCCCGCACCAAGAAAACCCTGAGATTGTAAAGCTGTTGCGGTACTGCTTAGACCACGGACACGTCAGCATTTTTGAACAGGCTTCGGCCACGTTTGAGATCACGACAAGCAGAGCAATCTCGGCGCAGATCTTGCGCCACAGGTCGTTCAAATTCCAGGAGTTTTCCCAGCGGTACGCGGAGGTTCAGGATTGCATCCTTTATGAGGGCAGACGGCAAGATACCAGCAATCGCCAGAACTCCATAAGCGACCTTGACGAGAGTGCGAAAAGAGCTTGGCTCTACCGACAGCAGAGAAACTTTGAGCGGGCCATGAAAGAGTATCGCTGGGCTATAGAAACGGGGATCGCCAAGGAGTGTGCCCGAATGGTTCTTCCGATGCAAACCATGACCCGACTTTATATGACGGGCGATATCCGTAGCTGGGTCCACTACCTCGAAGTCCGCTGTGGGGAAGACACCCAGTTGGAGCACCGGCGGATAGCACTTGAGATCAAAAATAAGTTGGCCGAGCGCCTTCCTGTTATTGCGGAAGCACTGGGCTGGAACTGAGTTATGCCAGTTGGAATCTTCCCTTTTTTTAAAATCGGGACGGGTTATGGTAACCAACTGGCACCCTAATTGAGAATGACATGACCCCAATATCAAAAGAAGAAAAAGAAATTTTATGCGCGTATGGGCGAAAAGTGATCGAAGCAAAGGGCTACACATTCTACCGTTACGTTTACGAGCAAGGTCTTCGAGACGCTGAGAAGCACCACGGCATCAGAGTGCCGGTCTATACAACACGAGAATCTAGGAGTAAGAAAAATGAAAACTAACACCCCTTGTCCACGATGCGGCAAAACTAACCCGGCTGAGATCCATACTTGTACATCAAAAAAGGATATAGAACAATGGTTTATAGATCAAGATCAGAAGGCTAATCTTAAACCTATTGGCTATTTGCTTTGGGAAATAGGGAGCGGCTGGTGGGAGTTTGTGGAAGAAGAACCTGTGGAGTACTACGTCTATAAAGCAGTGTATGCACAGCCTGTCGGAAATACTGACAAGTCAAGGCCAATGAATGGCGATCAGGTCCTCGAAGGCTTTCGGGCTATTGGGGCTATGGGTGAAAGTTTCATATTGCGATACTTTTTAGAAGGCGTCCGTTTTGCAGAGCGACATCACGGGATTGGAGGCAAGGATGAGTAGGGGAAGAGAGTTGTTGGCGAGGGCGGGTTTGATAATTGCACAGTACAGATGGAGCCACCCAGAAGATCAGGCGCTGCACAAGTTATCCCAAACAATCAACGAGTATCTCGAAGAGAATCCGCAGGATGAGCCGATAGCTTACTGGGATACGCAGAACGGTACATTAACCCCAGCGGTTCCGCTTTCTTCTGAGCGCACCTGCTTTAAAGTTCCTCTTGTGCCCCTGTATCTCCACCCTTCACACCCCTTACTAAAAAAAGCTGGAGGAGATAGCAAATGATGACTAAAAAAGACAAACTAGAAACGCTGATGCTTATCAGCGCTCTTGAATCTTACTGTTTATCTAAAGATTCTTTAGAAAGCTATCCAGATTATTTGCTAGAAACGACAAGTGATGTGGTAGAAAAATTAAAAGCAGACGTTTTGGGCGAAGAATGAGATTTTCAGAAAAAGGTATCTTATGCGACATAAACCGGCTTAATGCCTAATATCTGGGACATAAAATGAACATGTATGGTGTTTCTTCCATGGCCGAGCCGGGCCTAAGCCTTTGCGATTACCTTGCGGCGAAAGCTATGGAAGCTATGGTGGCGAGATCCAGAAGGGCGCTGTGCCGCGACGAAATGCTTGCGATTGCAGAAGATTCATACAACATGGCGGAGGCCATGTTGGACATAAGGAAGTCGAGGGGTGAATGAGCCCTGGCCGAAGCCAGGGTTAACCTAACTTTGCCGCTAAATTATCAACTGACAAATGGGTATAGCGGTGCAACTGACTCATTGTCTTATGCCCAGAGATGGACATCACTTCCATCACAGACAACCCCCTCTCAAATAACCTCGAGACCGCTTCGTGGCGCAAATCATGAAAGCGGAGCCCCTCAATACCCTGGCTTTCACATACATCGTGGAAGTCGTGGGAAACCTTACCTGGGAGGACATTGAAAACTTTGCCAGTTCCTCTTGGGGGCAATGCGGCCAATGCTCTGGATGATAGTGGGACAGTTCGGCCCTTAACCGTTGATGTGTCATTCTTGGTTTTCTCTAGTCGAACCCTATTCCCATAGACATTCCCCCATTCCAACGACACCAGTTCTGAGCGCCTAGCCGCAGTCTCTATAGCCAGAGTAATGAGGCTCCTCATCATGGGGCTTGCTGCACTCAATAATTTAGCCTCTTCCCCTGGGCGGAGTCGACGGTCCCGCCCGTTACTTGGTGTGGGCCATTTCATATCTGCCGCGGGATTATATAAGTTCTTGTAGCCCCACTCTTTCCTTGCAACCGTATAGAGGTTGCTGATGATGGCTAATTTCAGCCTCACGGTATTCTCTGCGGAGTTAACTAACTGGGCGTCCCGCCAACTAATTAAATCTGGGGCACCTAACTCGGTTATAGATAGTTTGGAAATGGGCGATTTCAACAACTGGTTGATTTTGTTTCGTTCAGGGACATGACCCTTCTTTCTGGGCGAGATTTCATCCCGATACCTTTCCAGGGCTTGCGCGAGACTGGTGGCCCTTGCTTCCTTCTGGCACTGGAATTCTGACTTGTTCATGGACAGCTCAACCTCGGCTGCCCAGATGCTGGCTTCTTCTTTCGTATTGAATGTCCTAGTTTGTCCTTCGTATCCTAGCTTCTGAATGCGGGCTTGCCACTGATTCAACCCCCTATTTCTGATCGTCGCCATGTTCTTTAAACCCCGTTTTTGTCGTCGAAACTTCCCGCAGGGGATTATGGTGGGACATACGGGACCCCCTGTCAACACGCGATAGAACTAGGACAGAATTAGGACAAGGCGGATACAAAAAAGCCCCTAAAAGGGGCTAAGTTGTTGTTTTATATGGTGGGCCCCCTCGGGCTCGAACCGAGGACCAAGGGATTATGAGTCCAAAAAAGGCCCCTTTATAATCAATGACTTATATTTTAAGCGACTGATTCGAAAGGGGTTTATCGGTTTCTAACAAATTTAAAAAACATCTAAAAGGCCATTCACTAGGACAGAATTAGGACAAGAAGGACGCCAAGGGACTATTCCGCTGATGATCTTCCGAGGGGCTTGTAAATTTCTGTGTGCTTCCCGAGCCAAGGCTTGTTGCGTTTGGTCTCCTTGATGCCCGCCTCATTGAGAGTGCCTTCCGCCTTACGGTTGCCGAGCACACGGTGGGTCTTATCCTTCCCCTGGATCTTATACCTCGAGAATTCCTCGCTCAGACCCGCATTGTAGCCCTCTATTTCTTTCTGGACACCGGCTTTCGCTTCTTCCCTATCCGCAGGATCTCGCTTCTTTGACGCGACCACCCATCTGTCCAATAAGTTTTCCCGGCGATCTAGCTTCGGCTTTTCGAGGGCGGTCGTGGCGTCCTGTGCTTCCCAGCGGAGAGATTCCAGTAATGGAGGCAGACCAATCGCCTTGTCGAAAAGTTCGAGGCCGGTATATTCATGGGGGCTTATTTTTGATTTCCGGTCAGCACTGGTCATGCCTTCCCGGGATGCCCGCTCTGCGAGAAGGATATCGCTCAATATATTCCGTGGGAGCAGCGTCGCCACACCTTTTACAAGATCCCCATTAGATACTGAGTCTACCCCACGCTGCATCCTGTCGAAGAATCCCAAAGACGGAACGAAAACTTTAGCGATGTGCGTGCCCAGTCCTTCGTGGGGTTTTAAGTCTTCAAAGAGCTGCCCTGAGTTTGCGACCATCAAATCCTGTAGCCCCATCTTCCGCCCCAGGTCGGCCCCAGTTAATGCTGATAGTGGGCCTTTACGGAGCGCCATGGATAGTTCTTCCCCTCCACCAATTGATTTCGCCATGAAATCTGCCAGCCGATTTAGTTTGGCCTCGGCGGATTCATCTTCATCATCGGTCGGCCAGATGGAAGCGATTAGTTTCGCGGGGAGAGCGACAGGTAACCCAGAGAGTCCGCCAGCAATAGTGAACTGCATGAAAGTTAATGCGGCCAGTGTTTTCTGGGCTTCTTTCTTTTGGTCGAGGTTTGAAGATTGAATCGCATCCCGAGCAGTCTTACCGTAGAGGTACAACATGGAAAGGGCGAACCTTTTATATTGCATCCCAAGTTTCGCTAACGCTTGGCGGTTACCCTTCATAGCAATCGGCGACCCGCCAGGAGAGAAATCCACCAGCGCCGAACGAGATACCTGGGCCGCATACCGGATCGCTTTCATCTTCCTTTCTTCGAGGGTCTTGCCAGATTCGTCCCTGTTAGCCCGCGCTAATTCCAGACGGTATGCTGCCAGCACTGAACCCACTCGGGTGAGCGTCTCAATATAATGTGCGGGCAGTGAAATGATCCGACGCATTTTGTCGTACGTTAGATTGACTCCGCGCCCGAGGGAGGCCATATCCCGGGCCATAGATAGTTCGACGACACCCATATCCCTTAATTTGGTGAGGGCCTCACGTTCGCCCACAGTATCTGCGATCTTGTCGATATCTAACTCGTAGTCACTAAACCGAGCAACTTTCAGAGCATCTGTTAGCCCCCGTCCCATTTCTTTTGCGGAAACAACAGTACCAAATCTCGCGTACAGCATTGGGAAAACAGTGAGGGCTGGCTGGAGTGTGTTCGCTATTAAGTTGCCGGTATCTGCTGCCAGTGAGTGCAAGTAAGAAATTTCCAGAAGACGACTCGCCGCGGCCTCGAGGCCCTCATTCGCGGGGCGCATCATATCGCCCTTATAGGACTTTGCTATGACGTTATAGATTTTCCCGACGCCGCCTTGGGGTGTGCCAAGTTGGTCTTTTTGTACTTGCTCGCCTGGGGCAGGATTAGCATCCTCGAGACGAAGATTCTGAAGGGCGCTAGTTACCTGGTCGGCATGAGTTAATCGCGCAAGATAATGGGCATCAGCCATACCCGCCTTCGATATCGCTCTCAGCATATCTTCTGGGCGGACACCCGCAACCCCCCGACGCATCATCGTCCGTCTCATTACTGAGATATCGGGAAGTGTTTCCATAAAGACCTGTTTCAAAGAAGCGATTGCGACTTCTTTTGCATCCTTGTCCTGGATACGATCAGCAAGTGCGGATTCCAGCTTGGTCATAAACTCTGCACCAGCACCGCCGACTTCCCGGCTTGCCTCGGCTCTGAGTTTATACTCGCCGTGGGAACCTTCTACCATTTTGTCTGGGCGGTTAGCTTCCAGTGATTTAGCTTCGGACTCAGAGTCAGTGAATCTGACCCAATAATCGTGGCTGTTTTCCTTCAGTTTGTCCGCTTCAGCTTGATTCTTTTCCTTCTCAGCGGCCAATAGTGCCGGGGATTTCCACACAACGACGTATTTACCCTCGCGCATCAGTGGGAAGTAGGGTCCTTTTACTTTCCGGGCGAGTTGGTCCATGTCTTTTTTAAGATCACCCAAGGCTTTGCCAGTCATCCCAACACGCTCGGCCAGATCCTTGACTGCTTTAATGCGGGTATCCCACATGGTGGCAAAATGGTCGCGCATCTCGACGAAAATCTTCTTTGCCGTGGGGCTTAATTCTTTCTCGAAGCGACGCTGTAATTCCTTGTGAACTTGGTCGTCGTTCTTGGCCGTGTCGAGATGGGCATTCCGCAGATCGTCGAAAGCTAGGTCAGGGTGAATACCTGTCAAGGTCGCCTTGGTCATGAGGTCGGACAACTTGATGAGGTCGTCTTTGCCCAGGGCGTTCATGTGTTCGACCAGCGTTCCCACATGCTGTTGGTTTTTCATCGCCTCGGCTTGCATAGCATCGACGGCATCTGCGTAATGTCCGGCTGATGGGAACTGTGGGTTCAGTTCCGCAACCTGGTGCGGATTTAAGAGCAGCTTCGCGTGGGCTGGGATCGAATCGGTGAGGACGTCCATGGTCCAGTTTTTAGCGGCTGAAAGAGCTGCCTTAGCATCATCCCTCAACGAGTATTGAATATCTTTTTCACTGGTGGGCTTTGTGCTTTTTAACTCGGCCTTAGCTGCCGCGTGGGCGAAGTCCACAACGTCTTTCGGGGTCATCAGCCCGACGTCTTTCAGACCGTACTTGACCAGGGCACTCTTGATCGCAGTCCACACTTGGTGCATGAACCGTCCCACAGGCGTTTTGATGTTGGTTACCGTCGGGTTGATCCCTTGGTTGACTGCCGCTTCGATAAAGTACGCGATGGTTTCTGCTGGGTCCCCCTCGGATTTGCGGAGTGCTTCCGTTGCGGCGTCCTTCGTTGCGCCTTCTGGTCCTTGGGCCCACTTCGAAATTGTCTCGGCCAACCGCTGCATCTGTTCCTTGGACAGAATTTTCTCCATCCCAAGGTGGGCACCCACTTCGTGCAAAAAGACGCCGAGTTCGGAACCTGACGATATATTTGCTGCGATGAAATGCGCTTTGCCATTAACGACAAAGGCTTTGGCATTCGATTTTAGTTTGCGCCCTGTCGCTTTTTCAGCGTCCGCTAAGGTCGCGTGGATCTGGACGCGAGGAGATTTTCCGATGGCAGATTCTAAGGCTTCTCTTGTGGTTCCTGATTCGGACCCACTTCCGGTGGAATACTTTGGCTCTTCTCCTCGGCTGCCATTTTCTCCAGGTTCGCCATTAAAAACTGGTGGAGCTCCCGAGTTAGCTTGGCTGAGTTCTCCGGGCTCAGTTTGGCGAGGCGCTCCTTCAGCCTGAGGTTTTCTGGTTTCTTCAAGATTTTGTAATCCATCTCTTACACTCAGATAATAACTGTATGCGTCACGCCCCTCTGATTGTACCTCGGCTTCCTTCATGACTTTTGCTATGGCATCAACCCCATACTTTTTAGCTGCGGCTTCCGCTTCCCCCCAAACTTCATCCTTCAGAGCCTCTGTTTCCTCTGGGGAAAAATCGAAAGTTCCGTACTTGTCGTATTGCTGCTCTTCCTTGCCCAGGTCGTGGAGGAACTCGGCGATCTTCAGGTGTTTAGGCGACAGCCTCTCACCCGCTTTTAAGCGGCGTATGGTTTCGTCGAACTGTTCTTTCGTAGCCTTTTTAAGGGCCCCTTTACCCCCTGGAAATTCGGGTCTATCGTGATACCAGTCTGCATGCGGGAGCCAATGCGTCCTTCCAACGGCTTTCCCTTCAATGTCTCTGATGAGTTTTCCACCCTCTTCCTGCCAACCCGCATCTTTAGCAAAGCTCTCCATAGCCGCTATTGCTACTGGGTCTTTAAGGTAGGAGGTATCTAGTGAATGTCTATCGACACCACCATTTGGTTTTTCCCCTCCTCCACTGGATACCAGTGCAGCATTTCCGCCATCTCGCCGATCAGAAGATTTTCCTCCACTGACTCCAGATACTGCGACAGATCCTCGTTCTCCTCCTGGAGTTGCTTGTACTTCCCCCACAGATCCGAGTACATTTTCTTGAGCTTGTCCGGTGGAATGTGGGGCATCGGATACCTCCTGGGCTACCGTTTCTTCTTGAGGATCCCCGTCTTGGAGTCCGCTTGGTTGAACTCCTTGGCTACCTTCATCGGGATTCCCACTTCCTTGGCGAACTTCGGGTTGTGGGCTGCCGCTGCCATCAGTCGGGCTTGCTTCGGGGATTTGCTGGGCATTACTTACTTCCTGCCCTTGGGTGGCATTGACGGCTTCCCCTTGCTTTTCTTCTCCCAGACTTCCTGCTTCTTCTCCCGGCGATCCATCGCTGGGGTTTCCTTCATTTCCTGCTTGATCTTGTTGGCTGGAATTTTCATTTGGGATTTCCTTGGTTGGTAAAAAAGACTCTAGGTGATCTAAGAACTGGTAACGCAATTTCTTCGTCGTATCGGCTGCGGTCGACTTATCGACACCTTCCCTTAAAACGGCAATCACTTCCGCGGGGTTAACGTCTTCTGCCTGTAAAGCCTCAAGCCCGTTCTTCATCCCAGCGACTGCCTTAATCCTGTCACCCTTGCGGTAGGCTGCGGTCTTTTTAAGAGCCCGCTCGATGAAATCCCCCACCGTGGGAAGAACCTTTGGCGCCGCTTCTGGGGGCTTCTGGGCATTCATCCTTTCAGTTTCGGCGTCGTATCGGTCAGCGGCGTTGCGGAGCGTGCTAACCGCTTCTGGATGGACGGGCCCGAATTTCCCAGACTCCATCATGTCCGCCTGGTCTCGCAGTTTGGCGCTGAGAGGTGGAGGTAATAGCGCGTCTTCCGGGTAGAGCAAGGGTAGCTTTTGCTGACGGGGATCCACAGGTTCTGCCGGGGCCTTTGGTGCTACTTGGACTTCACCCTGCATCGGGATGACTGGGGGCTCCCCAAAAATGTCGAACTGACCTTTGCCTACAGGAGCAGGAGTGGGTGCGGGCTCTACTTTAGGGCCGCCGAATTGCTCCTCGACCGACTGATAGACGTCGTCGAAACTACGGAAACCCGCAGCGTGGAGTTTTCGATACTCCATATAGGCGGAACGAATATCCTGTGAGCTTGGCTCAGGGTTACTCGCCTTGTGCGCTTCCGTGTCCTGGGTCAGTAGAGCCTTGGCGAACGCTTTATGGTCCAGTGTTGGATCATCTTCCAGAGCCTTTGAATATGCTTCGTTCAGCCGTGCGTCATCCTGTTTAGGGACGGTGTTCTTCCATGCAGACTTCGCATCCTTTTCGAATTCCGGGTACGTCAAGTGCGCGTCTGGGCTAGGGGGTGTTCCTTTCTTAGGAGGCGGCGGGGTAAAGGCCGTGGGGACGATTTTCTGAATGCCCTTAACGAGGTCTAGTCGCGCCTTCTTTTCAAAGTCGTTGTTTTCCTGGTCAGTCTTCGGAGGTGGGGCGGGTAATGCCAGAGGTGGGGCTGGTTCTCCCCTCATCCCGTTAATGTCATCCTCGTTAGATGGCGGAGCCGCAGCACGCGGGCCAGGAAGGGCCCCAACGCCAGCACCAAGTACGCCACTGCCGAACGCCGCAGTGAGCCCCGACTTAACCGCTTCGCGCCCCAGGGAAGGGCTTGTCGCCCCCATGTACCCGTCCTGGGCACGGGGGTCATTCCCGCCGTAGGCTTCTGGGTAAGTTTGGAGTGCCTCAGTGACGCCCTCGCCGAGCGCCGCTTTACCGCCTTCTTTAATGGCCCCTTTTAATCCACCCGTTCGAGCCCCCTGTAAAAGGCTGGTTGGAGCTTCCTTAGTGATGGCCCCAGAAAGGGCGTCCTTTACCCGCTTAGGAAGGAAGTGGAGCCCTCCGACTTCAAGTGCGGTAGAGAGTGCCGCGCCCGTGACAGCTTTATCCTTATCGATAAGATCACTGGACTTGCTGAGATCGAGAGGCTCGTTCTTATCGAACTGCCTTTGGGCCGTTGCCTTATCAGCACGTTCTAGCTGGTCCGCGTAGGAGTTCCCCAAAGCCATCCCGCTGATAGAAGGAAGAAGGGAAGCCCCTCCTGTCATAAGACTGAGTCCTGCTTCCGGCGCAATAAAACCGGCGGTTTCGCCCAGCGCATTAGCACCCCACTTAACCGCATCGCCGACACCGTGGACGTTGTCCCAGTCAGAGTAAGGTGAGGTGGAGTCTGCGACTTGGCGGCTGCCCTTACGCAGTAAATTATTGAGGTCCTCTTTTTGTTGCCCCGTCGACCCACCCGCAGCGACGCCCAAGTAACCCCGGCCACGAGTGGCGAAAGCATGCTTGACCCCAAGATATCCTGCGTCCGCGACGCTCTTCAGGAACCCCGGCTGTTCTGGTGCTTTTGCTTTCTCCATGAAGTATTTGTGGGCTTCAGGAATGTCCACCGCACTGATGTTGGGGATAATGTATTTTGAGAAATACTCAGTCTTTAAATCGTCGTAATTTGTGGCGCCGGTTTGTGGGCCCTTGTCGACAACGAAGCTGTCCCATGTCGGGGCCTTCTCTGAACTCGATGGTGACGTTTGTTCCACTGGCTTAGTACCCATACCCTGAAGGTCTTCGTCGGTCATCGAAATGTTAGCCATGTTTCTAATCCAATATGTAACCTGGGGGCGGGGCTTGGGCAGATACAGTTCTAAGTCCGCCAGTTCGAGCTGACTTCAAAATCTGATTAGCAAAAGCGATTCTGCGATCATCGCGTGCTTCGTCTTTGCCTGGGCGCTCGTAATAAGTTCGATGGGCTACAGCGGCATCTGCGGCATTGGTCGTTGCAAGAATCTGCTTGAGTGAGTTTTTCTCCGGGCCGTTCAGTTCTTGCCATTTAAAATCGAGCTGCGTCCTTAAATTACTCGGGTCACGACCTGTTGCTTTCGCAAATGCAAACAGTGCATTTTTTCTGACGCCCAACCACTGACCTATTCCAAATGCCTTGCTGGCGGGGTTAATAATCGTTGGGTTAAGCTGGGATTCCTGAGCCAGAGACCCGACCATGCCCGCGGCGTGATGGGGCTGCATCCCTTTAGCTAGAAAATAGTCGAAAACTTTGGGCGCGTTGCCTGGGGTTGACACGCTAACAGATGGTGGGGCGGGACGGGGCGCTTGAATGTCCAAGGAGAACCCGCGTGGGG
>Ga0194047_10000433_pt1 | contig 28416 bp, 23 predicted proteins | sample JunL225m_MetaG_2_FD_160070 | JGI IMG/M metagenome (GOLD analysis project Ga0194047, IMG submission 160070) | Anoxic zone freshwater microbial communities from boreal shield lake in IISD Experimental Lakes Area, Ontario, Canada - Jun2016-L221-5m | ecosystem: Environmental > Aquatic > Freshwater... | reverse complement strand
CCCAATGTGTTTTCACCAAATGGAGATGGTATTAATGATACCTGGAAAATACAATACCTAGAATCTTACCCTGGCGCAACGATAGATGTATTTAACCGTTATGGTCAGAAAGTGTTTTCGTCATTGGGTTACAACAAAGAATGGGATGGAACTTTTAAAGGCAATCCTTTACCAGTAGGCACCTACTATTATATTATCAATCCTAAAAATGGACGAGCTTTAATTAGTGGATCGGTAACGATTATTAAGTAAAATAAGCTGCCCGAAAATTCCTTTCAGTCACTGAAATCTACCTACTAATTCCTTAAAATTTAATAGCGTTTTTTAAACTGTCCGCCCCTTGTATCTGGTCGGCCGCCATTATTGGCATTGCTGTTATTGCCGCGATTGTCGCGATTTTGAGCAGTATTGCCATTGGCGTTTCTGTTATTAGGTCTTCCGTTATTTCCGCCGGCTCTGTTGTCTGATCTGCCACCAGCATTGCGGTTATTATTATTGCGTCCACCAAAATTTTGTTGCCAACGTCCCCCACCATTATTTGGTCTGTAATCGTCGCGTTCAAAGTTTTGATTGCGGTGTTTAATATATGGCGTATTGCTAAATTCTAATTCTCCACCAGTAATATTATTTAACTCTGCACGGATAGAATCGTCGTGTACCAATTCTTTGTGCCAGTTACTATAAGCCAGTTTCATGTAGTAGGCAATTGCATGCGCAAAACCTGCTTTTTTCTCTGGATCTTCTTCCTTCAAAGCCTTATCAATTACCACTTCTAGGTTTTTACCTAAGTGCGCATATTTTGGATGACGTTTAGGATAAGGAAGTGGATCTGGTTTAAGTTTATAGGTTTCTTTTTGTGGGATAGGATAAGGGCTATCAACCTCTAATTTAAAATCGCTGATGAAAAATAAGTGATCCCACAATTTGTGGCGGAAGTCCTCTACATTTTTTAAATGCGGATTTAAAAAGCCCATTAATTCAATAACTGCTTTTGTTTGTTCTTGACGCTTTTCGCGGTCTTCTATCGTTAATAAATACTCCACCATCTTTTGTACGTGACGGCCGTATTCTTTCATTCCCAAATAATTTCGATCTGTATTGTATTCCATCTGATCATTCAAATTCATCAGCAAATGTAGGCATTGCTTGTTGTTAGCAGAAATTTTGTGTTTGAGCAAAAATAACAATCAATCAGTATCTTCGCAAAATGGAAGCCTTATTGCAACAAATTGAAGGATATAAGCAGGAAATAGCTGCTGCCGATGCTACAAACGCCGAAATGGCGGAAGCTTTTCGTATCAAATGGCTTGGTACAAAAGGTTTGGTAAAGGCAATTATGGGCGAAATGAAAAATGTTCCGAACGAGCAAAAAAAGGCTTTCGGACAGATTTTAAATGATTTTAAACTGTTTGCTGAAACCAAGTACGAAACGCTGAAAGCCAATACAGCAGCGGATATTGCAACTGGTCCATCCATCGATTTATCACTTCCTGGCGATGCAATTGCAGTAGGAACACGTCATCCATTAAATATTGTTAGAAACCAAATAGTGGCTATTTTTCGCCGCCTGGGTTTTGCGGTGGCAGAAGGTCCTGAAATTGAAGATGACTGGCACAATTTCGGTGCCATGAACCTTCCAGAAGACCATCCTGCTCGCGATATGCAGGACACTTTTTATATCAACCAAAACCCTGCTTGGCTATTACGCACCCATACAAGTAGCGTTCAGGCTCGTGTAATGGAAACGCAAAAACCGCCAATTCGGGTGATTTGCCCAGGAAGGGTTTACCGAAACGAAACTATTTCTGCACGCGCGCACTGCTTTTTTCACCAAGTAGAAGGATTGTATATTGATGAAAATGTAAGCTTTGCCGATTTGAAACAAACCTTGTATTTCTTTGTACAAGAGATGTTTGGTAAGGATGTAAAAGTGCGTTTTAGGCCTAGTTATTTTCCATTTACCGAGCCTAGTGCCGAAATGGATATTAGTTGTTTGATTTGTGCAGGCGATGGTTGTAATATTTGTAAACATACTGGTTGGGTTGAAATTTTAGGTAGTGGAATGGTGCATCCAAAAGTGTTAGAGAACTTTGGAATTGATTCAAATAAATATACTGGATTTGCTTTTGGAATGGGTGTTGAAAGAATTACCCAATTAAAATATCAGGTAAACGATTTGCGTTTGTATTCGCAAAATGATGTGCGTTTTCTAAAACAGTTTACGGGTGCCATGTAAAAAACATGCTATCTTAAATTTTTAATAATCAACACCCAAACTATGCTTGCCATTTTAGCTTTTTTCTTTGGACATTGGTTTTTGTCTTTATTTTTTCATTCCTTTTTCTTACACCGTTTTGCATCTCATAAAATGTATACAACGAGTAAAAATTGGGAAAGAACTTTTTACCTAGCTACATGGTTTATTCAGGGTTCTTCCTTTTTAGTTCCACGTGCTTATGGTGTGATGCACAGAATGCACCATGTTTATAGCGACACAGAAAAAGATCCACACTCTCCACATTTTTTTAAAGATGTGTACCAGATGATGAAGAGTACGATTGTTATTTTCCGCGGATTTTTAACCGGAAAAAATTTACCAGATGCGCAATTCACTGCCGAGTATTTACCTGTCTGGGATCGCTTAGATAAATTTGGTCATCATATTATTACACGATTAAGTTTTGGCGCATTGTATACCTGCTTTTATATTTATTTTGCCCCCAATGCTTGGTGGTTTTTATTGTTACCTGTTCACTTTATGATGGGCCCTATTCAAGGTGCCATTGTAAACTGGTGCGGACACAAATATGGCTATAGTAATTTCAATAATGGCGACCATTCTAAAAACACTTCACCTTGGGGAATTTTGCTCATGGGAGAATTGTTTCAAAACAATCACCACTATGCAAAAGATGATGCAAATTTTGCAAAAAAATGGTTTGAATTTGACCTTACATTTTTTGTGATGCGCGGACTAAATGCAGTTGGCATTATTAAACTCAATCCGATAGCAAACTAAACAACATGTTTCATACCACTCGAGGTATTGTTTTGCGTACCGTGAAGTATGGCGAAACAAGTATCATCACCAATGTTTACACAGAATTATTTGGTGTTCAGAGTTATATTGTTAAGGGTGTTAGAAAAAGCAGCAAAACATCTGCCGGTAAAGCAAGTTATTTTATTCCTGCTGCTTTAATTGAAATGGAAGTGCAACACAATACCCAACGTCAGTTGCAATTTATTCGCGAATACCAATGGAGTCATTTATACGAAAACTTATTTTTTGATGTTGTTAAAAATACCGTTTCTGTATATTTAATGGAACTCTTGCAACACGCGCTCAAAGAGCCAGAACCCAATCCTAGCTTGTATTATTTTGTGGAAGACACGTTAAAAAAACTTGATACTGCCAATGATGCTTTTGGGGCTAACCTGCCTTTATACTTTATGCTGCACTTAGCTAGTGAATTGGGTTTTCAATTATTAGGATTTTATTCCGAACAAACACCGGTTTTTGATTTGCGTGAAGGAATGTTTATTGCCGAGCAACCTGCGCATCCTTATTTTATTGAAGGCCTTCTTGCTAAAACAACTTCTGAATTATTGCACCTTCAAAACAGCAATGAATTAGAAGTTTTAATTTTAAATAGAAATATTCGTCGCGAATTATTAACCGCCTACCAAACTTTTATGGCATTACATATTCAAGACTTTGGCGAAATAAAAAGCCTACCTATTTTACAAGAAGTATTGAGTTAATTAAATTAATCTGCGTACTGCAGATGCGGTTGTTAATTGATTGTTTTCTATTCCATCAATTAAAATAATTCCGGGTTGTTTTCCTTTTACAATTTCGCCATATTGTTCATTAAAACCTAGTGCTGCTGCGCCATTAAAACTAGCCCATTGCAACTGCTCAGTTAATGGAATTGTTTTATAATATTTACCAATTGTTTTTAGTTCGTTTAAAATACTCAGTGAATGATTGCTAGCTAAACTATCTGTCCCTATAACTATCCTACAATTTTTCTCTCTAAACAGTTCTATTGGTGGCAATGCATTACTAATATATTGGTTGGCATTCACACACAAACAATACTGCCATTTGTTGGGTTGGTCTGCTGCAATTTTTTGCAAATAATCAATATCTGATTCTTTAGTAAACGTATCATGTACTAACAATACTTTATCTGCACCATGTAAATGATGCGCTACTGATTGTACACTGCTTTTTCCTGTTGCTGTAAAAAATTCTGTGGGTATTTGCATGAACTCATACATCCTATTAAAATCACCCGACTTATTTAAAAAATACGCGTCTTCAAAATCGGTTTCTTGGTTGTGTAAGGAAGTTGTTTTTGACTGAAAATATGGTTGCAATAATCCCCAGAGTTTTTGCGAAACAGAATATGGCGCATGTGCTGCCATACTCAACTGGCAATTGCTTGAATTCAATTGCTCAAACAAATCATAGTATTCCTTTCCTTTTAAAAATCTTGGATCTGCTATCATTGGAGACCATCCACTGATTTCTAAAAATGTATAATAAGCCAAACGGTTTTTTGCTTTTTGATTTAAGCTGATAGCATTATTACTAATATCTCCTACTGCTACAATTCCGCCTGCTATCATTTCATTTTCTGCATCACTTATTGCTTGTAAAATTTCGTCTTCTGGAAAATGTCTTTGCGTTACAATCGCAATAATAAAATCTACTAGTCCGGTATGTTCGGGAATTAATCCCTTCATATGACTCAGCTCCAAATGACAATGACTATTCACAAACCCCGGACTAATCCATCCACTCACCACCTGAATATCTTCGCCAGCTTCATTTACCGAAACAATATCCGCCACTTTTCCTTTCTCGTCAGTAATCAACACCTGATCAGCATCCAACAATTCCCTTCCAGTAAAAATTCGCTCAGCCTGAAACTTTCTAAACCCCATACCTATAATTTGCACGAAGTTCCGATAAAAAAGCGTTCTGTTCGAGATTTCCTTCGGCGCAGGCGGGATTGGCAACCAGTGAATTCGGGCGGCACCGGGAGTTTCGAAAAACGCCTGCGGCATGTTTTTCGATGCTGGCACTTCGTGCAGCACCTCACCCGCTAAATGCCCGAATTCACTGGTTGCCAATCCGCTCTGCTGAGGGCAATTTCTGTTACGAGGGAGATGCCTGCGGCAAGGTCGCCGGCACTTTGTGCGGCTGAGGGCAATTACTGTTACGAGGGGGATGCCTGCGGCAAGTCGCCGGCACTTTGTGCGGCTGAGGGCAATTACTGTTGCGAGGGAGATGCCTGCGGCAGGGGGGCTGGCACTTTGTGCGGCCCAGGGCAATTACTGTTACGAGGGTAATGCCTGCGGCAGGGGGGCTGGCACTTTGTGCGGCCCAGGGCAATTACTGTTACGGGGGAGGTGCCTGCGGCAGGGGTTGCTGGGCTTGAATTCTATATGTTTTAACTATTAAAATGCAATAAAATTGGGCTTTTGACTAGATAAAGAAAAATTTCGTGCAAAATTATTATTGATAATCAATAAGTTACGAAGGTGCGATAAAAAATACTTTTCAAAATGCTTGGAAAATCAACCTATTCTCTATTACCTTCGCTGCCCGAATTAATCGGGATAGTACTACTGGTGGGATAGCGCCAGAGAAATTTAAAAAAAACATTATGAGTAAACTTCATTTCACCACAAAGCATGCAAATGCGGCTACCGTACAACATGGTTGGTATGTTGTAGACGGCACTAATCAAACCGTGGGACGTGTATGTTCTAAAATTGCTGCTGTTATTCGTGGTAAGAACAAACCGTATTATACACCTCACGTTGATTGCGGAGACAATGTTATTGTAATCAACTGCGAAAAGGTTGTATTAACTGGTAACAAGTTCCACGACAAATTGTATATGAACTATTCTGGTTTTCCAGGTGGTCAAAAAACAGAAGCTGCAGAAGACCTAATTAAGCGTCGTCCAGAAGTGTTAATAGAAAGAGCTGTAAAAGGCATGCTTCCTAAAAACCGTTTGGGTCGTAAAATGATTAAGAAATTATTTGTTTACGCAGGTGCTGCTCATCCTCATGCTGCTCAGCAACCTAAGGAACTAAAATTCTAATTTAAACACATTCCAAAATAATAATAATGGAAAAACAAAAACACGCAGTTGGTCGTCGTAAAGAAGCTGTAACCCGCGTTTTCATAAGCAAGGGCGAAGGTAAGATCACTGTAAACGATAAAGATTACAAAGCTTATTTCCCTTTAGTATACCTACAAAATCAGGTAGAATCACCTTTAAAAACTGCTGAAGTTGAAGGTAAGTTTGACATTGTTATCAATGCTGCTGGTGGTGGCTTGAAAGGTCAGGCTGAAGCTGCTAAATTGGGTATCGCTCGTGCATTATTAGAAGTGAACGCTGAATTACGTCCTGCATTAAAAGCTGCTGGTCAATTGAAGCGTGATCCTCGTAGTGTTGAACGTAAGAAATTCGGTCATAAAAAAGCACGTAGAAGCTTCCAGTTCAGTAAACGTTAATATTTGGGATTTGATATTGCTGATTTTATATTGGTATATCAACAACTCAATTTCAAATTTCAAATTAAAAATTTCAAACTCATACAATGGAAAATAACACTTCATTACAACAACAACTCCTGGAGGCCGGCGTACATTTTGGTCACCTGAAAAAGAAGTGGAACCCTAAGATGCTACCTTATATCTTCGCTGAGAAGAAAGGTATTCACATCATTGACCTTAACAAAACAGTAGATCATTTACAAGAAGCTGCTGCTGCTATGAAGCAAATTGCTAAAAGCGGTAAGAAGATCATGTTTGTTGCTACTAAAAAACAGGCCAAAGAAATTGTTAGCGAATGCGCTAAGAAAGTGAACATGCCTTATGCTACAGAACGTTGGTTGGGTGGTATGTTAACCAACTTCAACACCGTTCGTAAAAGCGTTAAAAAAATGCAAAGCATTGAAAAAATGTTAGCAGACGGTAGCGCTGAAAGCCTAACTAAAAAAGAGCGTTTAACTCTAACTCGCGACAAAGAAAAAATGGAAAAAGTATTGGGCGGTATTGCTCAATTAGGTCGTTTACCGGCTGCTTTATTCTTAGTTGATATAGGCCACGAGCATATTGCACTTGCAGAAGCAAAACGTTTAGGCATCACTACTTTTGGTATGGTAGATACCAATAGTGATCCTAATAAAGTTGATTTTGCGGTTCCTGCAAATGACGATGCTACTAAATCAATCGCCATCATTACTAACTACATTATCGCTGCAATTGCAGAAGGTTTGGCAGAACGTCAAGCGTCTAAAGATGATGATGAAAGTGATGACAGCAACAACGAAAACGAAACACGCGCACGTCGCCTAGAAGCCGAAGCACAAGCTGAAGCTGCACGTGGTGGTAGACAACGTGGTGGTACCGGCGCTCCTGCTGGTGGACCAGGTGGTGCTCCAAAACGTCGCGTTCCAAGTAATAATAACCGTCGCCCAGCTGGTGGTGGTGGTGGAAGCAGATAGTTTCTACATCAAACTGTTTGGGTCATTACGCTATTCTCTTATGGGTAATGGCATAATGACCCAAATTTTTATACAACTATTCACTGTTAACGGGGTGTAAATGCACCCAGTGAAAAATCAATTAATCATCAATACAATTATACATTATGTCAACTGTAACAATAACCGCCGCTGATATCAATAAATTGCGTCAGGCAACTGGTGCTGGTATGCTGGATTGCAGAAAAGCTTTAACTGAAACAAATGGCGATTTTGAAGCTGCCATTGATTGGTTACGCAAACAAGGTCAAAAAGTAGCCGCTAAACGTAGCGACCGCGAAGCAAAAGAAGGAGTAATTATTGCAAAAACTTCTGCTGATCACAAAACTGGATTTGTAGTATGTATTAGTTGCGAAACTGATTTCGTATCAAGAAACCCTGAGTTTGTTGCATTTGCACAAGGCATTGCTGAAGCAGCAGTTTCTAACAATGTAAAAAGCGCAGAAGAATTAAACGAAGTAAGCATTAACGGTGTGAAAGTCTCTGACTTAATCAACGATAAATTAGCCTCCATTGGCGAAAAAATTGGCGTTGCTAAATTTGAAAGAATTGAAGCTGCTTTTGTTGCTTCTTATATCCATGGTGCAAACCGTATGGGTGTTTTAGTTGGAATGACCGAAGAAGCTGCTGAAGCTGGAAAAGATATTGCTATGCAAATTGCGGCAATGAATCCTTTGGCTGTTGATGCAGATAGTATTCCTGCTTCTACCATTGAAAGAGAAAGAGCAATTGTGGTTGAAACCATGAAAGCTGATCCTAAAATGGCTGGCAAACCAGACGAAATGATTGCTAAAATTGCAGAAGGAAAATTAAACGCCTTCTTTAAAGAACAAACATTGTTAGCTCAAGCATTTGTAAAAGACGGCAGCAAAACTGTTGGCGATCATTTAAAATCTGTTAGCGCTAATTTAAAAGTAACAGAATTCAAACGTGTGGCGCTAGGATAATTTCTAGGTTCATGCTAAGAACATATTTTTATGAGAGGCTGTATCAAAAATGATACAGCCTCTTTGTATTTTGGAACAATTTGTACAATTCATCGGTGTATTTTTAATATCGAGTGATTCATTTTGGTTGCTCATGAAAAATTAAGGTTATTTGCATGTAAATAACCCTTGATTATGCTTCCTAAATACAAACGAATTTTACTGAAATTATCTGGAGAGGCGCTATTGGGCAACCAACGTAATGGTGATCCTTTTAACGCAGCCATTATTGAACAGTATGCCCAAGACATTAAAACCATCGTTGATTTAGGTGTTCAAGTAGCTATTGTAATTGGCGGAGGGAATATTTACAGAGGTATGAACGAGGCCGAGAGCGGTATTGAAAGAGCACATGGCGATTATATGGGCATGTTGGCTACAGTAATCAACGCAATGGCAATGCAGGCGATGTTAGAAAAAATTGGTGTTTATACGCGTTTACAAAGCGCTATTAATATGGAGCAAGTAGCAGAGCCATATATCAGAAGAAAAGCCTTACGCCACCTCGAAAAAGGTAGGGTGGTGATATTTGGAGCGGGTACTGGTAATCCTTATTTTACAACTGATACAGCTGGTTCTTTACGTGCAATTGAAATGAAAGCAGATGTGATTTTAAAAGGAACTAGGGTGAATGGCATTTATACAGCCGATCCCGAAAAAGATCCAACCGCAACCCGTTTCGAAAAAATTAGCTTCCAGGAATGTATCAACAAAAACCTGAAAGTAATGGATATGACAGCCTTTACACTTTGTATGGAAAACAAATTACCCATCATTGTATTCGATATGAACGAGCCTGGGAATCTATTAAGGGTTGTGCAAGGTCAAGATATGGGTACTTTGGTTAGCTAGTCATCCGTTGGTGTAATATTTTATATTGTGTTCAATGCCGTATGTAAATTCACAGTCATGAAGAAACAACTATTGTTCCTTATTTTTTGTGCCATTAGTTTATTGGGAATTTCTCAACAGAAATTATCATTAACAGATGCCATCAATACTGCCCTAAAAAACAGTTATGATATTCAACTGGCGCAAAACAATATAGACATTAGTGCCCTATCGAACCATATTGGCATTGCTGGGGGCTTGCCAATTGTATCTGCAACACTTAGCGATAACGAACAGCTAACTAGCATCAACCAAAAATTTCCTGATCCTACTAGAGACACCAAAAGAGACAATGTTGGAAGTAATAATTTAGCGGCAGGTATAACGGGTAGTATGCTTTTGTATAATGGACAAAGAGTACAAGCCACTAAAAGCAGGTTAGCAGAATTACAACAACAAAATCAACAACTGTTGGCGGTACAAATTCAAAATACCATTGCGGGTGTGATGGCTAAATATTATGATATTGTTCGTTTGCAATATTTTTTAAGAGCCCTTGATCGTTCTATTGAAGTATCAAAACAAAAATTAGCTATTCTTAATGTAAGAAAGCAAATTGGCGTAGCTAATAATGCCGATATTTTTCAAGCACAATTAGACTTGAATGCAAGCTTGCAAACCAAGCAAACACAGTATCTAACAATTGATCAAGCTAAAACAGATTTATTAAACTTACTGTTTTTACAACCAGCCAATCAGCCAATTAATATTATTGATACTATTCTAATTGACAAGTCAATTCGCTTAGACACAATATTGGCACATTTAAGTGCTAACCCTCAAGTGATTGCGGCACAACAACAAATTCATATTAATGAATTAATTGAAAAAGAAGTGTTGGCAACGCGTTATCCTACTCTACGTGCTTCTACTGGATTTAATTTATCGAGTGCAAAAAGTGCCGCAGGTTTTATTTGGTTGAATCAAAGCTATGGTCCGTTTGTGGGCATCAATTTATCGGTTCCAATTTATAATGGAACTATTGCTAAACGTCAACAACAGATAGCTTCCATTAACACACGCAGTTCAAAAAATCAATTCAATAATTTACTACTCGATTTCGAATCAAGTACTGTAAAAACATTTCAAGCATATGCCAATGCACTTGCGCAATTGCAAACAGAACAAGACAATGTGCATTTATCGCAAGAGCTACTTGATTTGATTGCACAAAAATTTGAATTGGGGCAGGCAACAATAATTGATGTAAAACAAGCGCAGCAGAGTTTTGAAGCAGCTAGCTTTCGTTTATACAATTTAAATTATACTGCAAAAATTGCTGAAATTGAATTGAAGCGTTTGGCAAGTCGCTTGGCTAATTAATTATCCCCCCAACTTTTATAAGCCCAATTGAAAATGAAATACAATAAAATTGTACTAAGCATTTATTTGATTTTTCAACTTGTGTTTCATGCAAATGCACAATCGATTGATACCGTTTTAACCCATTGGTACCAAGCAAGACCCACCGAAAAAATTTACATTCAGTTCGACAATAACCATTATGCACCAGGCCAAACAATTTGGTTTAAAGCATACTTAATGCTTGGTTTAGATCCTTCTGATATCTCGAAAAATATTTACATAGATTTTTTTGATGGTAGTGGAAGATTATTAGAACATAGCGCAAGGCCTATTGTATATGGGTCTTCTTGGGGTAGTTTTATTATTCCCGAAAAATATATGGGCACATCTATTCAAGCCGTTGCGTATACAAAATGGATGAGCAATTTTGATTCGGCTTATTTTTTTCGCAAACAATTAGGCGTTATTCCAACAAAAATAATGGCTAATAATACTGCTACAAGTTTACCAGAAGCAACCATTCAGTTTTTACCAGAAGCCGGAAATTTAATTGAACAAATTCCTACTGTGATGGCTTTTAAAGCTATCAATCAATTGGGTTTACCAGAAAATATTTCGGGAGTAATAAAAAATAAAGAAGGTGATTCGGTTGTGGTATTTTCTAGTCAACACGATGGTATGGGAAAGTTTTATTTTCTTCCACAACCCAATGATGTGTATACTGCTGAATGGACCGACCAATTAGGACGCTTACACAAAACAACTTTACCAACTGCTCAAGCTGTTGGTATTAGTATTCATTTTGAAAATGGAAAACTCGATCGGGTATTTCATATACAACGTTCTGCATCTATTCCAGAAGCCATGAAAAGACTTACAGTGGTTGCACAAATTGCAGGCCAAGTAGTTTTTAAAGCGGTAGCTAATTTATCTGATAAACTAAGTGCAACAAGTAGAATTCCGGTTAGCCAATTTCCGTCTTCCATTGTACAAGTAACAATTTTTGATGCCAATAATCAACCGGTTGCAGAAAGGTTATTATTTGTAAACAACCAAGAATATGCGCTAAATGCAAAAATTCAATTCGACACATTAAACCTCAACAAAAGAGAAAAAAATGTTTTTGAAATAGACATTCAAGATAGTACTATTACAAATTTATCATTGTCCATTACTGATGGGCTTACTAATACTGCACCCGATAATAGCATCGTTTCGCAATTATTACTTGCCGGAGATTTAAAAGGATATATTCATCATCCGGCATATTATTTTAGTTCAGATGCCGATAGTGTTTCAGATCATTTAGACCTTGTAATGCTCACCAATGGCTGGCGTAGGTTTGCTTGGAAAGAAATATTTAACGACTACAATAAGCCCGCGCATTTTTTAAGGGATACGGGTTATATGAATTTATTGGGGAAGGTGGAGCATATTACTGATGCAAAAATTAAAAAAGCATCGTTGATGAATTTGATTTTATTATCGAAAGATTCATCAAAACAAATGTTGTTTTTACCACTAGAGCCAAATGGATCATTTACGCAGAATAATTTAATATTTTTTGATACGACAAAAGTATTTTACAAACTCAATGGAACAGGTTTGTCTATTAGAAGCAATGTAATTATTGAAACCAATTTATTAAAAGTAGATCCCAAACGCATTTTATATACCACACATGTTTTGGTGGATACCACTGGTTATGCACGAATGAGTTATTTAGCCAATGAACAGAAAAAAGCAGAATTGCTAAAATTACAAACCACACTAAAAGAAGTAATTGTTCATTCAAAAGTAAAAACACGTATACAAGAACTTAATGAACAATACACTTCTGGTTTATTTGCTAATGGCGATGGTTATTCATTTGATATGACAGATGAAATTTCAGGTCAGGGAGTATTAGCATTTTTACAAGGTAGGGTTCCTGGTTTAACAATTAATAACCCCTATTCAATAGATGCCAGTGCCACTTGGAGAGGAAGTAGTACCAGTTTTTATGTAAACGAATTTCAAGCAGAACCAGATCAGGTAAATACTTTAAGCATTAGTGATATTGCGTATGTTAAGGTATTTCGTCCCCCATTTTTTGGAGGATTTGGTGGTGGTGGTGGCGGTGCAATTGCGATCTATACCAAAAAAGGTGTAGACGCCTATAAAAGCGCACGTGGCTTAGATTTTATCATGGTTCCAGGTTATGCGCCAATTCGTGAATTCTATTCACCTAATTATGCAGAGCAACAAGTGAATTTTAATACAAAAGATACCCGTAATACGTTATTATGGAATCCTGTTATTAGAACAGACAATGCCAACAAAAAAGTAAAAGTTGTTTTTTACAATAACGATATCAGTAATTCATTTAGAGTAGTACTAGAAGGAATGGATAGCGATGGAAAAATGTTGCACTATAGTAAGTTCTTTCAAAAATAAAGACAAGTCATGGACCTATCCATTACATCGAAATTACCTGCAGTTGGCAATTCTATATTTACTGTAATGAGCCAATTGGCTACAGAATATGGTGCGGTAAATTTGGGTCAGGGCTTTCCCGATTTTAGCATGGATGCAGCATTAACTGAATTAGTAGGAAAAGCCATGCGCGATGATTTTAACCAGTATGCACCCATGAGTGGCTTGCCTTTATTGCGCGAAAGACTGGCAGAAAAAGCAAATAAATTATATAACGCGAACATTCATCCAGATACGGATATTACTATTACACCAGGCGGCACTTATGCCATCTATACCGCACTAACAACTGTTTTGTGCCCTGGCGATGAAGTAATTGTATTTGAGCCAGCCTATGATAGTTATATCCCCAATATTGAAGTGAATGGAGCGATACCGGTATTGATCTCTTTATCGTATCCAAACTATTCCATTCCTTGGGAGGAAGTGCAACAAAAAATTACCAGCAAAACAAGAATGATTATGATTAATACACCCCATAATCCAACTGGGGCGGTATTGTCTGAAACAGATATTGAACAACTGCGCAAAATAGTAGCAGGAACCAATATTTTAATACTCAGCGACGAAGTGTATGAGCATTTAATTTATGATGGCATTGCACACCAAAGTATTTTACGCTATCCCGATTTATTGGCTAGAAGTTTTGTGTGTTTTTCATTTGGAAAAACCTATCACTGTACAGGATGGAAATTGGGCTATTGTATTAGTTCGCCAATTTTAATGAAAGAGTTTAGAAAACTACACCAGTTTAATGCTTTTAGTTGCGATACACCCAAGCAAGTGGCACTAGCTAATTATCTTCCGAATCAATCGGCCTACTTAAATCTTGGAAATTTTTTACAACAGAAAAGAGATTATTTTAGAACCTTAATGCAGGCAACGCCTTTTGAATGTATTCCCTCGCACGGAAGTTATTTTGAATGTTATAGTTATGCGCAGTTTTCGAACGAAACAGATATGGAACTAGCGGTTCGATTAACCAAAGAATATGGTATTACTACAGTACCACTATCTGCATTCTACAAAAATGGAACTGATAATAAAGTATTGCGTTTTTGCTTTGCTAAAAAAGAAAGTACTTTAGAATTAGCCGCAGAAAAATTATCCAAAATAAAATAGTAGTGATTCTTATTTTTTATTGAGGTCTAACCCTGCATAAAATCCCAAATCTTTTTGCGTAATTAATTTGGTTAACAAAGCTATTTGCCCTGTATGGTAAGAGAGGTGTTCGGTTACATGCAAAACAATGCCAATTCCAGATAGTTGGTACACTTGAACTTGATATTGTTCTTTAAGTGCATCTTCCGATAAAGCATCAATGATGGCAATGCTTTTGTCAATAACTTCTTGCAAGTCTTGTAATAATGCTTGTTTTGATTTTGTTCCGCTAATAGCAAACTCTGCGTTTCTATTTCTATGATCGGCTTGTTTGCCAAGTGTTGATAAAATATATTGGGTAATATTTCCACAAAGATGCTGTACTAAATTTCCTACACTATTTAATAGCGCATTTGGCGAAAACCAAATTTCAGCTTCACTAAGCAACTGCATACAAGAAGCTATTTTATGATAGCTTTCTTGTATGCGATAATTACTTTGTGTTTTAAATTCTGTGTTTAATAGCATCTGATATTATTAAAACCAACTACCAATAAAAGCATCATTTACTTTTTGACCTTTTAGTTTAGCAGCACGTTGCTTGCGTTTATTTTTTTGTTTGATAACACTAATGATCATCAAAGGCATAAACAATAAAGTTAGTGGAGGGATACCCAACATACTAATCCATTTGCCACCAAAAGTATTGCGCATTGGTCTTCTTAATCTTTCTGAAATAATATACATAGCTGGTACCATAATCAGGGTCATAAAGAAGGCAAATGACAATCCAAAAATAATGGTCCAAGACAATGGCTTCCAGAAAACAGCATTGTCTCCACCAAAGAAAATATGCGGATTTAATTCTGTAAACAAGCTAATGAAATTAATATTGAACCCTGTAGCAATAGGTATGAAAGCTAATATGGCTGCAAGTGCTGTTAACAATACAGGAATAATTCTTGTTTTACCGGCTTCAATAGCTGCGTCTCTTGTTTTCATTCCACGCGACCTAAGTTCATCGGTAAATTCAATGACTAATATTCCGTTCTTAACTACAATACCTGCTAAACCAACAATACCAATGCCGGTCATTACAACCGATAATTCCATTCCAGTTATTGCAAATCCTAAGAGCACACCAATCAAGCTGAAAATAATTTCAGTTAAAATAATAACTGGTTTACTAATAGAGTTAAACTGCAAAACAAGGATAAACAAAATGAGCATTAGCGCAATTAACAATGCTTTTCCTAAGAACGCACCAGTTTCTGCTTGTTGCTCTCCTTCGCCAGTTTGTTTAATGGTAACGCTATCTGTTTTACGTAAAAAGTTGGCAATATGTTTTGCAAGAACCAGGTTCACGGCTGTTGCAGTATAGCCATTTAATACATTCGACTGAAGGGTAATTAATCTTTTTTGATTCTTACGCTTCACACTTCCAAGTGTACTTGTTGGTTCAAAACTTATTAATGAACTAATTGGAATATTTTTAATGGCACCACCGCTAGCAAAATCACGGAAACTAATTTTCATGTTTAGCAATTCGGTTAAATTTTTACGCTGCAATTCATTGTTGCGTAATTGAATTTTAAACTCGTCTTTACCTTCTTTAATTTTAGAAATTTCTTTTCCAAATAAAGCGGTTCTTAAAGCCAAACCAATTTGACCAGAGGAAACACCTTCTATTAAAGCACGCTCTCTATTTACTTTAAGCGTTAGTTCCGGCGTGGTTAAATCAACACTTAATTTTAATTCTTCTACTCCAGGAACCTGAATAGAATCTAAGTAGTTTTTAAAATCAGTAGATGTTTTAATGAGCTTGTCAAAATCTTCACTCGACACTTCAATATTAATTGGCGATTCTGTTGGAGGACCACTTTGTTCTTGGTCTACACTAATTTCTGTTCCAGGAATCCCTTTCATTGCTTTGCGCAAACTGTCTAAAATAGGTGTTGTTGCAACGCCGTGTCTATCTTCGAATGCTACAAAAGAAATTTGAATTCTACCCAATTCACTGCGGGTACTTCTATCGCCAGATCTTGGATCACTTGCACCTACAGCTACGTTTGTAATTACACTTTCTACAATAGGATTTGTTTTTCCATTTTCGGTGCCCAATACTTTATTTACCCTAGCTTCTAAAACTTTGGTTATTGAATCGGTATACACCACATCGGTTCCAACAGCCAGTTTTGCATACACAAAAATCTGGTTAGGATCTCCTTTTGGAAAAAATTGTACAGGTACTTTACTCACTGCAAAAAGAAATACAGAAAATATTAATAAACCAATGGTTGATAGCAATAAATAAACAGGTCTCCAACCATGTAAAGCCCAACGTAAAAGGGATTCATAATGGTTCATGATCCAAGGAAGTACTTTGTTTTGGAAATTATGAATAGCATCATCAAGTACATATTTATTTAATACTACTAGTGCCATAAAGAACAAGAGTAGGTTGCCCCAAAAAGGCGCGCCAATTAAGTCTAATAAAATCCCTAATAAAATAGCCGCCCAAAATCCCTTCTTTTTAAAGATGTCACTCTTTGAAGATTTGTCCGTTTCGTTTTCTGGGTGATTCATAAAATCAACCGCAAAAACCGGATTCATAATAAAAGCTACCACTAGCGAAGCGGCTAGTGTAAAAATGAGCATGGTTGGTAAGTATACCATGAACTTTCCAATAATGCCTGGCCAAAAAAGTAATGGAAAGAAAGGTGCTAGTGTGGTAAGTGTACCTGCTAGTACTGGAATAAATACTTCTCCTGCAGCCATACGTGCAGAAATCGTTGCAGAAATTTTCCCCTTTCCTTCAAAAAATATTCTATGGGTATTTTCAATTACCACAATGGCATCATCCACAATAATACCTAGACCAAAGAGTAAAGCAAATAATACAATAAAGTTTAAGGTAACATGTCCGCCAACAATTAGGTCGGCACCTGGTAAAAATACAAATGCCACGAACATGCTTAATGGTACAGAGAGTGCCACAAAAAAAGCATTCACTACACCCATGAAAAACATCAAAATAATTAATACCAATACAAATCCTATCACAATAGAATTGACTAAGTCGGTAAAAGAAGAGCGAGTTTTAACACTCATATCTCCAGTAATTACGGCCTTTAAGTTTTTTGGAAAACTACTGGCTTTCATTTCGTTTACAATTCTTTGAACCCCATCACTAGTTTCAATTAAGTTCTCGCCACTTCTTTTAATAATATTTAAGGTCACTACGTTTTTACCATCCAATCGAGCAAAACTTTCTTTTTGCTTCATGGTATCTTTAATCACCGCAATATCTTTTAAGTAAATGGGCGCTCCTGTTTGGTTACGGACAATAATTCGTTCAATATCAAAAGCAGTTTTTAGTTGCCCTTTTAATTGAAGGTTACGTTTCATGTTTCCTACTTCTAATAACCCGCCAGAGATATCAATGTTTTCGCGTTGAACTGCATTGGAAATATCATCGAAAGTTACACCCGCACTTTGCATGCGATAGTTGTCTACATTAATTTGAAATTCTCTTTCGGGTGCACCTACAATATCTACCCGATTAATTTGGGTTAGATCTTCTAGTTTGTCTTTAAGATCGTCGGCATATTTTTTTAAACGTGGCAAATCGTAATCGCCACTAATATTTACGTACATGATTGGCTGCTCACTTAAACTGATTTCAAGTGCAGTTGGTGGAGAAGTTAAATCGGTAGGTAAATCTAGTTTTGCTTTATCTATAGCGTCCTTAATTTTTTGTAAAGCGATATCGGTTTTTACATTGGTATCAAACTCAATTTGAATAGCCGAAAAATCTTGTTGAGAAGTACTAGTGAACTTTTTTATTTTGGCTCCTGTAATACTTTTTATTTGTTTTTCTATAGGACGCGTTACTAGGTTCTCTATGTCTTTTGGAGAATTACCTACATAAATTGTTTGTACAAAAATGGTAGGAATGACAATATCTGGAAACTGTTCTTTTGGTAAAGTAACAAATTGAAAGATACCAGCTAAACTCACAAATAACATGAGTAAGTAAATGGAGGTTTTATTTTTAATACTCCAAGTGGTGGGTCCAAATTCTTTGAACTTGGCATTGATATTTTCTAATACACTCATAAAACTATTTTGCTACTGTTGTAATTGTTTGTCCATCGTATAAACTCTGATAACCATCTGTAATAATTTGGTCACCAGCAGCAATGCCTGATTTGATTTCAATTTTATCGCCGTATAATTCACCAGAAACAACCGCTTTTTTACGAGCAATTAATTTATTGTTTTCAGAAATGGCAACAAGAATATAACGGCCTTTTTCGTCGTTTTGTAAAATATTTACCGGAACAGTAATAGCATTTGCTACTTCATAATCCTGCACTTTAACCAATGCAATTTGGTTAGGACGAAAACTTTTGTCTGCAGGAATTTTTGCTTCTACAAAAAAGCTACGCGTATTTGGATCAATGATTTTACCTACTACAGAAATTCTTGCATCAATGGTTTTGTTAATATCTGGCAATGAAATTTTAATAGCAGTACCAACGCCTACACGTGTTGCATAATTTTCTGGAATTAGGGTTGTGATTTTTAAATCGTTGGTATTAACAATTTTAATTTGGCCTGGTCCTATAAATAATTCACCGACTCTAATGTTAACATCATCTGCAACACCTGTTACATTGCTATAAACAGAAGTGAATTTTAATTGCTCTTGGGTAATTTTAATTTGCTCTTGAGCCGTTTTTAATTGGTTCTCTATGGCTTCAACATTGTTTTTTGCAGTAATTAATTGTACTTCTGTGCCAATATTTTGCGCCCAAAGGTTTTGTTGTTTTTGATAGATATTTTTTGCAAAAGCCAATTGTGTTTTAATGCTTTCTAAACCTTGCTCACCAGCAACAATGCTTTGCTTAACAATGGCGTCGTCTAGTTTTAAAATCAATTGTCCTTTGGTAACATTGTCGCCTTTTTTTACATACAATTCTCTTACCTGTCCGCCACCACCACGAGGGGTGATATAAGAAATATTAATTGCATCTACCTTGCCTTGAAGGTCAATATAGTGCGTAAACTTTTCTGTTGTAACAGCTGCGGTTACAACCAACTTTGCTTTTTCAGTTTGTAAAACAGATGGATCTAATTTAATAATCTCTGCTTCTAATTTTGTAATAGCATCTCCAACAGTAATTTGCTGTTTTTTTAATGCTTCTAGTTTTGCTTTTTTCTCAGCAATAACTGATGTGCTTTCTGTTTTGTTGCCACAAGCAGCTAAAGAAATCATTAATCCAATAAATAGTACCCTTCTAATAAGTTGCATCCTTTTATTTTTTTTAGTTTATTTTATAATTTTCCAACGGCTTTTGTAAAGTCTATTTTTGCTGCAATAGCACTGTACAGTGCACTGATATAATTTGTTTGAGCCGTTCTTAAATCTGTTTGAGCGGCAGTAATTTCAGTGTTTGAACCGGTACCTAATTCAAATTTCTTTTTGGTTTGGTTGTATACGTTTTCTGCTAATTGCATGTTTTGTTTTTGAAAACCAAGGGTTGCAATTGCTGCACGAAAAACCATTTTTGCACCATCTATTTCGGCGTCAATAGACAAACGCATATTGTCTATTTGGTTTTCTGTTTGCTTTAATTCAAACCTAGACTTTTGCAATTTGGCATCTTTAGAGAACCCACTAAAAATGGGTATGTTAATATTCAATCCAATAAAAGAGGTGCTAAACCAATCGCCTTTTCCAAAAAAATCAAATTGCTTTCTTTGTGCATTTTTGCTGTAGTTGCCATTCAGTGCTAGCGTAGGCAGGTAGCTCAGTTGGTATCTTTGAATATTAAACTCATTCAATTTTTTTGCCAATCCTAAATACTGGAAGTCTTTTCTATCTTGGTATTGAAAATCATTTCCCATGGCCAAATCGTCTTGCAAAAAGTTTTCACTTAAAGCATCCGTTAGTTCTAACGTGTCTTTCGACGGCATACCAATTAAGGTTTTTAAGCCTAGGTAACCTATTTCAATACTATTGTTTGCTTTTAACTTTTCGGTTTCTAAATTAGAAATTTGAACCGCTATTTTATCGAGGTCTAACTTTTCAACAAAACCATTTTGGTATAAAACTTTGGCGTCTTTTAATAGCTTATTCAGTCTATCTAAATTCGCATCAAAAATGCTAATCTGCGATTTGCTCGCTACTAATTGGTAGTAAATTTTGTAGATATTCGTTTTAATTAATTCTTCGGTAACCTCTACATTTTTATTTTGAAATTCAATAGTAGTGTTACGCGTTTTTAATCCAACAAATACTTGCCCATCAAATAATACCTGTTGTAATGCAATGCCTGCATTTGCATTGAATTTTGTTCCAAATTGTACTGGAATATAAGAGCCGGCTGGTTGTCCAAAAATTTCACCAGGCAATAAAGAGGTTGGAATTTTTAAATAATCATTACCGCCAATATTTGCACTAATAGTTGGCATGGCCGCCGAGGTTACATCCTTGTTAATTTGTTTTTGAATTTGAACATTCAACAAGGCGTTTTTTACCTGTACATTATTCTTGTGTGCAAACTCCACACAGTCTTTTAATGAAAAGGCGTGCTTGGTTACTGGCTGGCTAAATCCAGTTGTTACTGCTAACAAAAAGCAGCAGAGCCCTACCAGTTGGTTAAGCGTTTTTTGGTTCATAAGATATTGGTTTTTGTCTTTGTCTTTTATATTGTTGAATTTTTTTAACCCCTTTAATGGACACAATTCCAAATAAGAAATTTTCTATAATTTCTTGGTTGATATGGGAGAGTTGGTATTTTGAACTTGGAAAAATTTCGGTATTAAAAGCAATAAAAATTGATTCAATATGAAATTTGGTTAAAATATCTACATTAATTTCTGGTCTATATAAACCCTCTTTAATGCCACTCTCTAAATTTTGTTTAATCATATTGTATATAAATTCTTCTTTGTGCTTACTTAACTTTTTAAAAGAATTTGGATGATATTTTTGAATATCATGAATAATGGTAGGATTTAGGTGTTTGAACAATTCCTGCATTTCATCTAAAGACAAAAAGATTTCGTGTACCGCATTTTCTTTATTGCGTTTGTGGTTCTCGCATTCTTTGTAATTGCGCTGGAATTCAATATCTAGTACACTATCTACCAATGCATCTTTGTCGGCATAAAATTGGTAGATGGTTTTTTTGCTAATGCCTAAATGAAAGGCAATATCATCCATGCTCACGCTACGAATGCCGTACCGCATGAATAATTCGTAGGTTTTTGTAATAATTCTTTCGGCTGTTTCCATACTTTTTTAAGATAGAGGCGCAAAACTAAGAAAACTATTAACATAAAAAAAGTTTCCTTAGTTTATTTAACTTATTATCTCTTAATGGAATCCTTCTTTTTTCTTCGTTAATTTGCACCAAAACCAATTCATGAGACACCTAAAAAAGCCTTCTTTTAAACGTTCTTTAGGTAAATCTTTGCAGCTTTTTTTGCAAGGATTGATTGTTTTGGCGCCCATTGGTATCACTATTTGGGTGGTTTTTGGACTTTTTAACTGGGTAGATAGCTTTTTACCCAACCTCATTAACAATTTAGCCCCCGATTTACTACAAAAAGATGCTGCTGGAAACCTAAAAAGACTTCCAGGTTTAGGATTTGTAGTAGTAATTAGCCTTGTTTTAATGGTTGGATGGCTATCTTCTTTGTTTGTTGTTGGCAGATTGGTGGCGGTTTTTGATACCCTTTTAGAGCGTACCCCTGGTATAAAATTTATTTATTCGTCGGTGAAAGACTTTATTGAGGCTTTTGCTGGAAATAAAAAGAAATTCGACCAACCAGTACTAGTAAATGTAGACGGAGCAGATATTTGGCGAATTGGTTTTATTACCCAAAACAATAGCAAACACCTAGGTTTAGAAACACATTTAACGGTGTATGTACCCCATTCTTACGCTATTTCGGGTATTACTTATTTGGTGCCTATTGAAAAAGTAAAACCTTTACCAGCACATATTCACCCAGCAGAAGCGATGAAATACACGGTTTCGGGGGGCGTAACCGATATTCACGAAAAGGCCAATCATTTACCATAATTCTTACAAGTAATTTTCATGATACTGCACAATTTTAACTCAGGGCCTTCTATTTTACCACAATCGGTGTTAGACCAAGCATCAAAAGCCATCCATAATTTTAATGGAACAGGATTGTCTATTTTAGAAATTGGTCATCGCACCAGTCATTTTCAAGAAGTATTAAACCAGGCAATTGGTTCTGTGAAGCGTTTGATGGATTTAGACGATTCTTACGAAGTACTTTTTTTACACGGAGGCGCTACCACCCAATTCATGCAAGTACCCATGAATTTATTGGATGATAACGAAACAGCGGCTTATTGCGATAATGGTATTTGGGGAAACAAGGCGCTCAAAGAAGCGGCAATGTTTGGAAACGTAGTAGTAGCAGCTAGTTCGGCCGATAAAAATCATACTTATATTCCTAAAAATTTATCCATACCCAATAACGCTAGCTATTTACATATTACTACTAATAATACGGTAGAAGGTACACAGTGGCATGCGTATCCAGCAGTATCTATTCCATTGATTGGAGATATGAGTAGTGATATTTTTAGTAGGCCTACTAATTTTAAACAGTTTTCATTAATCTATGCAGGCGCACAAAAAAACATGGGTGCAGCGGGCGTGAATTTAATGGTGGTTAAAAAAGACATCTTAGGAAAAATTAAACGTAAGATTCCAACCATCATGAATTACCAAAAGCATATTGAGGCTGGATCATTAATGAATACACCGCCAGTATTTGCAGTGTATGTGAGTATGCTAACCCTACAATGGATTGAAGCCGAAGGTGGATTAGTAGAAATGGGTCGACGCGCAAAAGAAAGAGCCAACCTATTATATAGCACCATCGATCGTTTACCATTTTATAAAACAACGATTGCTAAAGAAGACCGAAGCGAAATGAATGCGGTGTTTTTTATTGAAGACGAAAACTTACAAAATTTATTTTTAGAGGAATGTAAAAAAGCAGGATTTATAGGTGTAAAAGGATATAGAACAGTTGGCGGAATTAGGGTGAGCATGTATAATGCACTACCCTTAAGCAGCGTACAAGCTATGACTGACCTCATGCAATCATTTGCGCAGCAACACGGATAATTTATTTATTAATCAAAGAAACGATCATGGCAAACATTAAACCATTTAAAGCATTAAGACCTCAAGCAAAAATTGCCAAACAAGTTGCCAGTAGACCTTACGATGTATTGAGTAGTGCAGAAGCAAAAATAGAAGCACAAGGAAATCCCGCTTCATTTTTACACATCACCAAAAGTGAAATTGATTTACCAGAATCGGTTGATGTGCATGCACCAGAAGTATACTTACAAGCAAAAGAAAATTTACAAGCATCTATTCAAAGAGATACCTTGTTTAGAGAGTCGAAAGACTGTTATTATATTTATCAATTAATTATGAATGGCCGCGAGCAAACAGGATTGGTTTGTGTGAGCAGTGTTGATGATTATGAAAATGATATTATTAAAAAGCATGAATTTACGCGTCCAGAAAAAGAGTTAGATAGAATCAATCATATTAAAACATCGGGTGCACAAACAGGAAATGTTTTTTTAGCGTATCGCAACAATCATACTATTGATGCCATTATAGAAAAATGGAAAAAAACCAAATCACCTGGATATGATTTTTTAGCAGATGATGGTATTCAACATACTATTTGGATTATTAGTGACGGAGATATTTGCAACGAAATTACCCAAGTATTTGCAGCAGAAATTCCTTGCACCTATATTGCCGATGGTCACCACCGCGCAGCATCTGCTTCGAAAGTTCGTTTGGCTTTGGGTGCCGAAGCGCCTGAAGGAGCCAACCATTTTTTAACCACCTTATTTCCATCGAACCAGTTGTTTATTATGGATTATAACAGGGTGGTAAAAGATTTGAATGGATTAACACCAGCACAATTTTTAGAAGCCATTGAAGCGAAATTTACAATCACACCACAAGCATCACAAGCATTTAAGCCGACCAATTTACACGATATTGGTATGTACTTAAACCATCAATGGTATCAACTAACAGCTAAGCCAGGAACATTTTCAAATGATCCGATTGGTATTTTAGACGTAACTATTTTACAAGACAATATTTTATCTGCACTATTAAATATCAATGATCCGCGCACCGATACACGTGTTGATTTTGTTGGCGGAATAAGGGGTTTACAAGAATTAGAAAAGCGTGTTGACAGCGGCGAGATGGCTGCTGCGTTTAGTATTTTTCCAGTAAGCATGGATCAACTATTTGATATTGCCGATAGCGGAAAAGTGATGCCTCCAAAAAGTACTTGGTTCGAACCAAAATTGCGCGATGGTTTATTAACACACTTGATTTACGAATAGTTACTACCATCCTAAAAATGGGTTAAAAAAATATAAAAATCCGATAGCGAAACTATCGGCTTTTTTATGTGTGTTGTTTTACCTAATTTAACAGAGTAATTCCTTTTCATCAGTAAAAGAAATTATTTTTATCACCTAACGAAGCACCTATGAATAGTAAACGTTTATTTGATTGTATAGATCATCAGTTGCAAAACTTTCCTAAGGCAGATATGTTGGCCGCCAAAGAAAATGGTGTTTGGGTAAAGTATAGTACACAAATGGTAGCAGATATTGCCAATCGCTTGAGTGCAGGCTTATTAGAAATGGGCGTATCTGGTAATGATTTTACACCAGAAGGAAGTGATAAAATTGCCATCATTAGTAATAACAGACCTGAATGGGTTTTTACCGATTTAGCAGTGCAACAGCTAGGTGCTATTCTAGTACCAGTTTATCCTACCACCAATCCTTTAGAGTTAGCATTTATTTTAAATGATGCGGCTGTGAAATTTGTGTTTGTTAGCAGTATTGATTTATATGAAAAAGCAAAGGATGTTTGCGTAAATGTTCCATCGGTTAAAAACATTTATTGCTTTGATAAAATTGAAGGGGTATTGCACTGGAGCGAACTGACCAATCTTGCCAACGAAGCAAATTTACAAAAAGTAAATACAATTAAGGCAGGTATTCCAAGTTCACATTTGGCTACTATTATTTATACATCTGGTACAACAGGCACACCAAAGGGCGTGATGTTAATGCATAGTAATATTTATTCGAATGTTGTTTTTGCAAAAGCAAGTTTTCCTTTTGAAGATGCGCCAGAAACCAAAACACTCAGCTTCTTACCATTGAATCATATTTTTGAAAAAATGGTTACCTATATTTATTTGTATAGTGGCATTGGTATTTATTATGCAGAAAGTTTAGACACCATTGGCGATAACCTAAAAGAAATTAAACCAAATGGTTTTACCACAGTGCCAAGACTTTTAGAAAAAGTGTTTGAAAAAATAATGCTGAAAGGAGCTGAACTAAAAGGCGTAAAACGTGATTTGTTTTATTGGGCTGTAGCGCTAGCAGAAAAATACGATAACATAGAAAGCGGCGGATGGTGGTATAATATTCAATTAGCCATTGCCAATAAATTAATTTTTAATAAATGGCGCGATGCACTTGGTGGAAATATTTCTTTTATTGTAACTGGCGGTGCTGCTTGTCAAGTAAAACTATTGCGCATATTTAATGCCGCACAAATTCCGGTATACGAAGGATATGGTCCTACCGAAAACAGTCCGGTAATTAGTGTGAATCGAAAACAAAAAGGCGGAACAAAAATTGGTACTGTTGGTCCTCCTGTTGATGGCGTTCAAGTAAAATTAGCCGAAGACGGAGAAATTTGTGTGGCAGGCCCATGTGTGATGTTAGGCTATTATAAACGCCCAGATTTAACTGCAGAAACTGTTGTAGATGGTTGGTTATTAACGGGTGATATAGGTGTTTGGGTAGACGATAAATATTTAAAAATTACCGATAGAAAAAAAGAATTATTTAAAACAAGTGGTGGAAAATATGTAGCACCACAGCCAATAGAAAACAAATTAAAAGAAAGCCCATTTGTAGAACAGGTAATGGTAGTTGGTGCTGAAAGAAAATTTGTTGGGGCTTTAATTGTTCCCTCCATTCCAACCTTAAAAGAATGGATGCGTGAAAAAAATATTCCATTCACCACTACCGAAGATGCCTTACACCACCCTAAAGTATTAGAACTGTATAGAGAATTGGTAGAAAGTTTTAATACATTTTTTAATCATGTAGAACAGATTAAAAAGTTCGAATTAATTCCAAGAGAGTGGAGTATTGAAACTGGAGAGATGACGCCAAAATTGAGTTTAAAAAGAAAAGTAGTGATGGAGAAATTTAAAGATGCGGTAGAAAGAATTTATTCGTAATATATGTTTGTTATTAATTAAAAGATGCTGTACCATTTAATAGTACAGCATCTTTTGTTTCAAATAACTGAAGGCGATTTTTAATTAGTTACCTGCGTTCTAGCCAAAGCTTTCTTTTGTGCTTCTGCATATTTTTGTTGCACAACTGTTTGTACAGGTATGTCATTGATTTTACTTTCTAACCAAGAAATAATATCTAAGTACATAAACGCCCGCGTTTCGAAACGTTCGTTTTCTAATTCTTTTAGTTGTGCAAGTAAGTTTTTAAATTCTGTTTTTATTTCGCGATCAGTAAGCCTTAGCGTATTTTTCACAAAGCTAAAAATGGCTTCTTCAACAGTACTTAGGTTTTCCATTTTATACATAAATCGGTACACCGATTTTAGTAAGTAATCGAGTATGTCTAAATTTCCTAATTCGTAGTGGGCTATTAAATGTAGTAGGCGTGCATAACATTGTAAGTCTGTTCGAAGGTCTACTTTCCAATTAATAATTTTATTTAAATAGTCAATACTTTTTTCGTGGTTGCCACTACCAAAATACAAAGAAGCAATTTTATAATAGAACACTAAAATGCGGTGACGATCTAAATACAATTCATATTCTTCAAGCTTGGTTTCTATAAAAGGGATATCAGCTAAGCCTTCTGTAAAACTGCCTTGTAAAAAATGTTGGTTGAGTTTGGCAATTTGTAAATAAACAAATACTTGTATATGGTTATTGTGATTTTGAAGTACAATGGGTGTTTGTGAAAAAGCTTCAAAAGCCAAAATTGTTTCTGCTAATTTTTGGTAATTGCGTAAGTCGAAATGCGCCCCCATTAAATTGTGCATGCCTTTAATATAATGGGCTGTTTCTATTTCAATCATTTTAGGATTGGCATGAAAAAGGTCTACCCATTTTTGGCAATACCTATAATACATAATTAAATCTTGTGTAATAAATGCATACCAACTATAACACTGGTATCGATACATCAACTCATAAAAACCTTTGGCATCCTTTGAGGCATCAATTACACTATTGTTAAAAAACTGGTCTAATAAATCGGCGTCTTTTTTATTGCGTGCCAATCCATTTTTAATATACCAACTATACAATTGCAAGGATAGGTTCGACAAAGCACCAATCATGGTTAATCGATAATTTGTTTCTGCTACTTCGGCCGCCAAGTTTTCGGCACGGTCTTGCAAGCTTCGGGTAATATGCAATCCCTCAATATTTTTTTCTAAAAACAAGGCTTGCAACAAATAAGTAACCTGGTTATTGGCTTTTGATAAGTCTTTGATTTTTTCTAAAATCTTTAAACTTTGGTGGTATAAACCCTTATTGTATAAAATTCGAGCAAAGTCTAGTTGTTCGTGTAATTGTAGGTCAATATTTTCTTCTTGTTTTAATAGGCGCAAACTTGTAAGTAATTCTCGGTATAAATGCGCTTTTAAATTAGACAGCTGTTGCTTTTGAATAGCTGGGTTTTTCTTGAGCAAAACATCTTCATCGTAGGTGCCCATTTCATTCAAGGCATCGAATAATTGGATGATTTTAAGGTCTCCGGCACCTGAATTTCGGTTAACGAATAGCTTAAAACTCCGCTTTTCTGACTTTTCGAGCGATTGAATCAATAAAAAAAGGGCATCAGTTGAACGGTTAGGCATCGTATTATTTTAATCCTATAAGTCAGTATCAGTAAGGGTTTTGCCAA
>Ga0194047_10000432_pt1 | contig 28426 bp, 40 predicted proteins | sample JunL225m_MetaG_2_FD_160070 | JGI IMG/M metagenome (GOLD analysis project Ga0194047, IMG submission 160070) | Anoxic zone freshwater microbial communities from boreal shield lake in IISD Experimental Lakes Area, Ontario, Canada - Jun2016-L221-5m | ecosystem: Environmental > Aquatic > Freshwater... | reverse complement strand
AAATTCTTCAAATAATAATCTTAAGTCTCCAGATATTGAAAATGATTTAATACCTTTTAGATTCCCTTTTAAAGAGTGTGTTTTCAAGATCGGATTTGTTGGTTCCGTTAAAAATAGAGTTACTTTTCTGATATATAGCTTTTCTAATGTTTTGTTGTTTTTAATTCTTTTTTAATAATGTTTAATAAAATCAGGACTTAACCTAACTTTTGTCATTATTATTTAAAACATTAATCATTTCTTCAATATTATTGACATCTTGTCCTTTTCCGTTTTTTATATCCTTATGTGCTTTTTTTCTAAGTGTCTTTAAATATTTAATATAATCAGGTGAGACCTCATCATTGTTGATTATTGTAATATCAAATTTTCCTTGAGAATAATTTGTAACAAAGAATCTAACTAAATCTTGAATAGATCTAAAACCTTTATTTTTAGCCTTTTCGTTAGCTAATTGTTTTACCTTTTCGTCTATTGGAACTTGAAGCATTGTAGAGCTCATAATAATAGAATCCTAATATGAATCTATTATAACTCTATATGAATATTGTGTCTAATTTCTTAAATCTTATAAAAATATCAGTACAAGTAATCTAGAAGAAGTCGATGGCTACTAATATATTGGCAGAGGTATTAACGAATGATACCCTTTTGTATTAATGATATATTTATGTTGCAAAACCCTAAAGTAACAGAAAAAGCACCTTTACCAAATGTTAATGACGCTCCTCTTCTCGATAATTTGATAGGGAAGTTTATAATGCAGATGACTCTACTCCAATGGATTATCAGCTCAAAGAATGACAATTGCTGAATATACAAGACTAAAATCAGAAAAAAGGTTGGAACTTGATGATTCAAAATTTAGTGAACATCTAGTAGATAATAATGCTTTAAATGAAGCTTTACTATCGTTTATACTTGGTGCTTTACGTGAAGATCTTCTAAATAAGCAAGGGCGACGAGGAAAGAAATGAATTAATTCATATAAGATCTTTCCAGTACTTCTTATTGTTTAAATTATTCTTACACCATCTATATAATTTGGTGTTGAATTCGTATGAGTTGAAAAAATATATACTGTAAAACATTCTATATATGGTTAAATATATATCAAAGTTTCTTGCCGTAATTTTTTCTGCTTCATGATGGATAAATTCAATATCATCTTCATCAAATAATTTATCGAATTCTAAGAAAAGCATGGCTCCAGCTATGTCCATTTGGTGATCTCCAACTACTGTATGCGGACTGAAGTCGAGTAGAGAAGATACTGATAAATCAACTGACAAAAGTATGTTCGTAAAATAATAATCTCCATGCACAAGAGCCTGGTGTGGTTCTGGCAATTCTGATATAAAATTTTTAAATTTTATTACTTTGTTTTCGAAATCTTTGACTTCAGCTATTGCCTTATCTTTTATTGGTTCAATATGAAAATCAATTTTTTTACTAATGAAATCCCACCAACTATCTGAATTAATTTTTCCTTCACATTCCATCAAATTACCGAATTGAGTCTCCAGAGGATGCATATCTGACAAGACTCTGGATGTATTCAAAAAGTTTTTCAATAATTTATGTCTGTGATGTGTATCTAAATTTGGTAGAACCGAAGTATAAATATCGCCAAATAATCTTCTTTCGATCGTGTAAACAATTTTATTTGCTACTTTAATTTCATATATTTTAGGGAAGTCTATAGGTGCTTTGTATACATCTAATTGCTCATAAAATACCTTCAAACTTTCAAGGTATTTCGTATTAGTGAATGGTGCGTTATATATTTTGACGATCTTATTGACTTCGTAAGCGAAAACATAGCTTTCGGCACCCTTTCCCAAAAAGTCCTTTTCGGATATTTTTAAACTATTTATAATTATTTTTACATTATCTGGGAAATTCATGGTCTGATGCATAATAATCTATTATACCACTAACATGAGAAAAACGACGCTTTTGTGAGGGAAGCTCGTTATAACCTTCTTTAATCAATAATTTTGAAGCTTCTTCAGAACTTAATCCATGAATATTGTCGTATTCACTTTGTTTCGTTTTTTCCATGGAATATTGTAAATATTTTTAAACAAATTTAATTCTTTATGTATAATAACGTAAAATATTGAAAATTAAAAAATATGAATATAAATATTAATGATGAAGATATTATTCAAAAATATTCGAATTTACTACATTAATTGAATCGTTAAAAAAGTTAGAACGATTCAAAAATCAATTTTATTGGAAAGATTATCCTCAATTGTCTAGATATGAATCGGTAGCAGATCATACATGGAGATTATGCTTAATGATACTGCTTTTTGAGGATAAATTATCTGAAAAATTTGATATATCAAAAACATTAAAAATGGCATTAATTCATGATTTGCAGGAAATAATTTCTGGGGATGATTCACCTATGGGCGATGACGGAACTGGTAAAACAACTTATGCATACGATGAAAATCTTTCTAATATAAGAAGTATGTATAATTGATCTGATAACAAACAACCCACGGTTTTATATCCTGTTCCTCCATCTCTCTTCTTTTTTGTTTCATAATATGAACCTGTCTCTAATAGTTGTATTGCTTTTTGTCGAAAATTATTTTCTAATACATTGATTGGTAATTGTTCTGATATGGAAGTTCTTTCAATAGGTTTCATAAGATTAAAAATGTAGGCTGAATATGATGAATAATATACTGATTATACCAGAAATACCATATTGGGATATCATTTGGGACTTGTTGTCCCGCCAGAAGAAAAAGAATATTTTTGGAATGTTAGAACAAGTGTAGAAAAACCCGATGCAGGTTATGGAACCAGAATAAATTTAGAAGAATTTATTCTATGCCATTTAACCATTATATCTATTAGATTATTCCAAAATTGTATTAATTGATCATATGATAAATTATCAATTACAGATGAAAAGGCAACTCCTGATAATTTTGATACTACACCATAATTATAATAAGAAATATTTTCGTCTTTTACAGATTCAATTAAATGAGGTAGTGCGATCGGCATACTATTAGTGAATTCTTTATAAATGGAAAGTTCTTTCTTTAAAGATGCTTCATATTTAGGATTTCTTGGAAAAAGAAAAACATAATCTTTAAAAAAAACTATGTGCTTATGATACCCATCAGTATTAACTTTTAAATCATCGATATTCTGTACATTATATCTTTTACAAAAGTGTTCTAGTTCGCTTTGATTAAAAATAGCATTTATTGCGTTGGACATATAATATATAAATATTCATATTATAAGGATACATTAAGTTAAAATACAATTTTAATCTTAATCGTATTAAAATAATGATATTAATACATCTAAAAATTCATTATAATGTTTGGCGTGTATTCGAAGAATTAGTAAAGTTAGGTTATGATAAATATGCAATTAAGGATTAATAGATTGGAACTATAAAAAATGAAACCAAAAATTTTAATAAAACATAAATTTTATCCTAGAGATATTATTATTAGTGCTTCTGATATTTCTACACGGAAAACAAATATTGAACTCGAAAATTCTATTGAACAAACTTGGAATCAAATTTTTGAAAAAGCAAAATTAGAAGGCAAAAAAATTTGGAATTCTAAAATTTACAGAGTTAATAATTATAAATTTGATGATGAAAAATTATTTTTAGAATTAGGTCCTTCAGATTTTAAAAATGGCTTAGTTTTTAAAATGATTCCATTTTTTGAAACATTAAGCTTGGATTGTTATCCTTTAAATATGTTTTGTCTTGCTAACGTAAAAACTTTAGATGAAAAATATGTTTTTGGATTTTCAGATAAAACAATACAATATAGCAATATTCTTGGTATTGGTGGTGTATTTTCAAAAGATGAATTACTGGTAAATAATTCAGAAGACCTTTTTGAAAATATGTATAAAGAACTTAAAGAAGAAATTAATGTAACTAAATCAATGATTTCAGAAATTGTTATTTCTGGCTTATTGATAAGCGAAGGTGCAAATATTGGCTTAATATTTAATGTCGATCTTAACGTTACATCTCTAGAACTACAAAAAAATTTTGAAATTGAAAATGATGGTGAACTTGAAAGGCTAATTTTTGTAGAACAGGAAAAATATAAAGATTATATGCAAAATCTGGCTCCAGGACATAAATCGTTACTTTGGGAATTTTTGTAATGTGTATTTGATAGAGTCATTGAAGATAATATAAGAATTATTGACCCGAGCTGGAATTCCAGCAAATGGGAAATAGTAAATTTCAAATCCGCAAGGCTTAATTTGGTCAATAATTAGATATAACAATCAATGTAGAAAGTAAAAAAATTTAATCCACTAGCATTTCCTTTAAAACATCTTTGACTTTAATAATAGTCAGCGAATCCAATCTTCCAATACTTTTTACAAGTCGGGAACGGTCAACGGTTCTTATTTGGTCCAATACTATCCATCCATCCTTTTCTTCAAAATGAATTGACACTCTGGTTGGGTAATTATTAGATTTTGTTGTCATAGGAGCTATTATGACAGTTCTAATATTATCATTCATTTCATTAGGAGAAATTACAACGCATGGACGTGTTTTCTTTATTTCATAACCAATTGTTGGGTCAAGATTAATTAGAAAAATGTCATATTGTTTTACCATTCCCATTGTCCATCTTTAGGATCTAAAGATTCTTTTATAACTAGATTGTCATCACCATTTTTTTTCATTTCAAAGAACTTTTCGTTCCATTTCTCTCTAGGAAATTTTTTTACAGGACGAATAATTATTATATTATCTACAAGATCAATAAGAATATTATCTACAATACCACATTTTTCAAGTGTTTTTGCTGGAATTCTTATTCCCTTGGAGTTCCCAATTTGTATTATTTTTGAAGGCATAATGTTTCTTTTTACTAATGTAATTATAGTGTAATTACATTATAATTACAAACTCTATTCGTCCATATTTAAACTATACATAATTTTGTATTGCAAAGAATAAGCTGAATAATCATGCCCGGTAAAGATGTTTGGCTGGCGTAGTATATAATTGCTATTATATTGTTTAAAATTTTATTATCGTATAGTTTTAATACAATAATGTATCTTGATAAGATCTATTATATACGATACTTTTGGTGAAGCCGAAATGACAATTCACTTTAGTTGATAGAAATTAAATTATTTTCAGAATTATGAAACTACTTCAGATAAATATTTGGCAAGGAAGATTAATGAAAAACTTCTTGAAACTAATTGATGAGGTACAGCCTGACTTTATTACATTTCAAGAGTTATGTAGCAGTGGCAATATAGAATCTAAATTCTTTAATAATGTAGAAGAGTTGGAGGCAAGATTTAACTATTCCTATAAAATTTTTACTCCTGCACTAAGCTGGTCGATGATGAGTTATAAAATAGATTTTGGAAATGCCATTTATTCAAAATATCCAATTGTAGATAGTAATTCTATTTTTACAAATTTACAATATAAAGATGACTTTGATTTATCTACTGATGATTATAATATTCGTAATCTTGTAGATGCTAAAGTAGATATAGGTGGAAAAATTTTTCATATTTTGACACATCATGGTATTCATGTTCATGGAAGCAAAGAAGGTGACGAAGAAACATTTAGGCAAATTAAGATGATTGAAAATTATGTATCTTCAATATCTGAGGGGATAATCATTACTGGTGATTTTAATTTATCTCCACGAAGCAAATCTTTAGAAGTTTTAAATAATAAGTTTAAAAATTTGTGTATTGAGAATAATATTTCGACCACGCGAAATGAATTTGCTAGTACTGAAACACAAGTTTGTGACTATATATTTACCAATGATAAAATTCAGGTAAATGAATTTGAAGTATCTAATGCATTAGTCTCAGATCACGCCGCCTTAATTCTGGATTTTGAGGTTATACTATAATTATCTTTGTCAATATTATAAATTTAGAAAAAATACTATGAATATATATTTTGTACGTCATGGTGAGACGGAATCTAAAGCTAATGGTCAGTATCAGAATGATAAAGCTCCGCTCTCTGATAAAGGTATTGCACAAGCAAAATTATTAGCTAATAGGTTTAGAAATATTGAAATTACTAAAATAATTTCTAGCTCTCATATTCGTGCTTTAGATACTGCAAAAGAAATTTCTCTTATTACAAAATTACCATTTGAAGAATCAGAAATATTTATAGAAAGGAAAAGACCAGGCGATGTTTATTCTATGGATCGAAAGGGAGAAGATGCAAAAAATATCGAGAAAATGATACTTAACAACTATTCTGATATTAATTGGCATTATTCTGACGAAGAAAATTTTTCTGATTTGAAAAAGAGAGCTATAAAAGCTATTGAATTTTTAAGAGAACTTAAAAGTGATACAGTAATTGTAAGCCATAGTACATTTTTGAAAATGGTTGTCTTAATTATAATATTTAAAGATAATATTACTCCTCAAATGTTTTTAGATTTTGATAAGCATGTCTGGTATGCAAACACAGGTATTACACAATTTGACTATAGTGAAGGCAAATGGCATATGGTGACATGGAGCGATCAAGCTCATTTAGGAGAATTATTAATAATATGAAAATTTTATGGCTGATTCAAAAAAGATTACCGTTTTAATTATTGGAGCTAGTAGTTACGTTGGTGCAAGAATATATCAAGATTTTAATAATAGTGGAAAATTCAATGTTATCGGAACCTATTTCTCTCATGCTTTATCTGAAATATTTCCAGATTTAATTCAGTTAGACTTGAGAGATAAAATACAAGTTGAAAGAATAATTAATAATATTAAACCAGACATTATTATTCATGTCGCAAATCATGCTAGTGGAAGTTATTTAAAAGATCATCCAGATGGAGCCGATTTGAATCTTGAAGCTAGTAATAATATTGTTAACTCTGCTCTGAATAATAATATTCATAAAGCCATTTTTATATCCAGTTTTGCAGCATATTCACAATCTGACTTATACGGAAAATTAAAGGCTGAGTCAGAACTAATTTTTCAACGATTGCCTAATTATGTAATTATTCGTCCTTCACTTATTATTGGCGTGAGTCCAAATGATCAAAACGATAGACCTTCAGATCGAATAGTGAAGAATATTATCAGTAACACACCTGCAATATATGATACTTCATGGAAATTTGAACTTACTTATTTACCGCATTTATCTGAAATAATTCAAAGATTAGCTTTATCTAATGAGATATATAATTGTATTATTCCAATCGTGGCAAGAGGAATTACGAGTAGATATGATATTGCACAAGAAGTGCTTTCACAATTTGAAAAAGAAGCAATTCCTGAAAATAAGAATGCTATATTACCGATACAAGAAATTGATTTTGGTATATATAAACAATTGAAATTACCTGAAATAACTTATAAAGAAGCTATAGCTGACTTTGTGAAGGAAATTAAAAAAAAATACAAAGTGTAATTTTTGCGTTAAAGCTTAGGGGGATTAAAAATATCAGGGAGAGAGGACTCGAACCTCCGGCCTCCACTTCCCAAAAGTGGCGTTCTAGCCAACTGAACTACTCCCTGTCTTTTTTCTTACGATGCAAAAGGCAAGTTATTATAACAGATTATTTCAAAATTGGGAGATGGTAGCTAAATTAGGCTGATTTTATCGTTCTTTAATTCTAGAAAAAAAGCATAATCTCTGAGAAATTTAAGCCCAACTAATGGTGTCGAATTATCTGTAAACATCATTCTTGTGTCATATGCTTTCTTAAAAGCTTTGATCTTTACTGTGTAAATAGGCTTCATCTCTTTTTCTCCGTTGGCATACTCGAACTGCAAATTATAAAGTGGAATGTGATTGTCAAAGAGTTTTTCATAGTATTTCGGTAAGGCAAGACCATCCGAAAAACCAGTATCAATAACACATGAAATGCTAACCCACATTGATAATTTCACGTTTATGTTTATCCATGGATTTTGATGCTCGTCGAGGTATGGTCCAATTATATTTTTTCTGTCATCCATCCTACGTGTGCGCCAAAAAATGTTCTTCTAGGGTATTTTTTCCTTGCTGCTTTGCCTGCTTCAACGAAATCTTTCCCAACAAAATATTCACCAGTGGATGGTTCGATTGCGACAAAATATGTAGGAGGATAATTTTTCCTCAATTTTTCTGCAATTTTTTTATATATTCCGGGGCCTTTTTGTTCGATAAGCTTTTTTCTGTCTTCAGACATAATGCTAAGTTTAACTGGTATATTATAACACTAAATTGGTGGGGAGAGGTTGTGGCAATTTAAATTAAAAGTTGGGAGGAAAAAGAGCTTAGGGTGACAAACATAAACAATATAACTATTAACAAAATAACTAATGTTATATAATTTTCTACATTTAAACTTCTATGAATATAATTTTTCTTTCTAATACTATAGGGAATGATAATAAAATTTTACATGATGAAATTGCGAAGATCCTCACTTCGGGTTCACAGATTGCATATATTCCATCAAAGAAAGATATTGAAAGAAAATATTTCGAAGAAACAAAAAAATTTTTTGATCAATTTGGTGAATATAATTTGAATTATTATGGGCTGGAAGAAGGGGAGTGGAATGAAAAATTTGTTGATGAAATAAGCAATAATGATGCTATTTATTTATCTGGCGGTAATACTTATTATTTTCTTCATTTTTTGAAATTACGAAAAATGGAAAAAATTATTCATGAATTTGTCGATCATAAAACAGTTATTGGAACTAGTGCTGGTGGAATAGTTCTTACCCATGATATTTCTTTGGCTTCTGATGAAAAAACTGATGAATATAATGATTCAAAAGGATTTGGTTTCGTAGATTTTTATTTTTATCCTCATTTCATAGAGAACAAAGAATTGATAGATAAAATTAAATGGTTCAAATTTCAAACCGAAAAAAAAGGTGAAGTCTATGCTGTTGATGAAAAATCTTCGGTTATAGTAAAAGATAAAGACATTCAGTTTATTGGTGACGTGTGGGAGATATGATTTATGCTTCTATTATTAACCTCTCCTTTGAAAGGATAGAAAGGGACAGAATTGGTATTGTTTTAATTTATTCTCCCCTTAGAAGTGATAGCGTAATACTAGGAGTGATTTAAATATATATTTACTTAATACGTTATAATTTTATGACAGATGTCCCGAAGGGACAGATTTGGTATTGTTTTAATTTATTCTCCTTTTAGAAAGGGGAGATGTCCCGAAGGGACAGAGGGGTGAGATTATGTCTGAATTTTTAAATAAATCTGATCAAAAGATCACAAGGAAGAAGCTGAGGAATCAGTTAACACCTTATGAAAGTAAACTATGGATTTATTTGAAAAATAGACAATTATTGGGATATAAATTTAGACGGCAATATGGAATAGGAAAATATATCGTAGATTTTTGTTGTGTAGAAAAAAAAGTTGTTATTGAATTGGATGGAATCTTGCATATGAATAATAACATTGCAGAGAATGATAAAAAAAGAGATTTAATCTTAATAAAATTAGGATATAAAGTATTACGATATAGTAATAAAGAAATTATGAATAGTTTAGAAAATGTACTGGAGAGCATAAAAAATAGTCTGACCTCACCGTCTCGCTACGCGTGACACCTCTCCTTTCGAAGGAGAGGAATGGACATACAATAATACGGAGCTCACCACAGGCTCTCTTTCTTTCGAAGGATATTTATAAGCTTAGAACTCTCCCAATATAAATATTTCTGTTATTAAATCTATTCCAATCTGTTCTTTGGCTCGTTTCTGAATTTCTTTGATAACAGCCATGTAATCTTTTGCTGTAGCATTACCCTCATTCGTTATGAAGTTATGACTTGTTGGACAAATAGCTGCATCGCCAACGCGGAATCCAGTCATCTTCAATATGTGCTCGATAATGTATCCAGTACTTGTTGTCGGATATCCCAAATGTTCCCTTTCTTCCTGAGAAATATTGGCAAAGACGCTGCCTGTCGAATTTGCTGGTTGCGATACTTTTCTTTTTGCCCATTCAGATGCTACATAAGCTGCTTTTTGAGAATCACCTTTATATAACTCGAAAACTGCATCAATTATAATTTCACCAGAATTATGAAATTTTGATTTATCATAATCTGCCTCAATCTGATTCTTTGATAATGTTTTTATTTCCAGATCTTGTCCCAAAACTCTAACCGATTTGACAACTTCATTTATGAAATGTGTCCCACCATGAATGTTGTTAAAAATTGCACCTCCAATTGTTCCAGGAATTTTCGCATACCATTGAAGTCCAGTTGCTCCCTTGCTGATTGTATAATTTATTGCGAATGGTAAATCAGCTCCACTGTCTAGTGTTACTTCAATCTTTTTTTCCGAAGACTCATCGTAATCTAGGTCTTTAAATTCTATTCCTCTGAAAGTTCCTTCTGTTATATTTGATTCCCATCTTGATGCTATTTCTTTTATTTCAGATTGAGATTCAGATACTTCGCCTGCAATAATAATATTTTTACTCATATTTTTTATCACCAATCCGCGTATTCCTTTATCTCCAACTAAAATGTTGCTTCCCCAGCCTATAACAGTAACTGGAATATTATTTTCTTTTACTAATTTAATAGTATTAATAAAATCATCAGTTGAAGATGCTTCATACCAAATATCTGCTGGCCCGCCGATTTTTACTTGTGTATGTGATGAAAGTGGTTCGTTTAATTTATATTTATTGCTGTTTAATTGTAAAACGAATTTATTAATATCCATAATATGATGAATAATTGTTATGTTATTATGATTATATAATATTTATGAGTTAATCGTTATGTTCGATTTTATTGGATGGATAGGAATGATTGTACTTTTATTAGCATATGTCTTATTGAGCGCGGGTAAATTAAATTCAAAATCAATAATTTATCATATTTTAAATATTATCGGCTCAATACTTATTACAATATTTTCGTATTTATTGCCCAATCCAGCATGGCCGACTATGATGCTAAATATTATATTTTCTTTAGTTGGTATTTTTTCTGTTTATAAAATTATATATAAAAAACGAAAATTTCATTAATGATATATAATTATTAAATTTGAAATAATATGGAATTCGAAAATTTTATAATAGAGTGTAAAAAATGTGAACGATGTAAGTTGAGAGCAAATGCTACTCAGGTAGTTCCAGGTGCTGGTAATCCTAAGTCTGAAATTATGTTTATAGGAGAGGCTCCTGGAAAACAAGAAGATATTCAAGGACTTCCTTTTGTTGGTACTTCTGGGAAGTTTCTGAATGAAATGTTGGCTTCAATAGGACTCAATCGTGATGATGTTTATATTGCAAATGTTTTGAAATGTCGTCCTCCAGAGAATAGAGATCCACTCCCAGAAGAAATAAATGCATGTTCGGATTGGTTAACAGAACAATTAAATTATATTAATCCCAAAATAGTAGTAACATTGGGGAGATTCGGTATGGCAAGATTTTTTGGTAATGTGAAAATTTCTCAAGTACATGGAAAGGTAAAATATGTAGGTGATAAAACATATATTGCATTGTATCATCCTGCTGTTGCGCTTTATAACGGTGGCATGAGACAAACACTACTCAAAGATTTCCGCGTGATTAAGGCTGTTTCTGAAATGTATAAAAATGGTGAACTTCCCAAAAGCAAGGATAAAAAAAATATAACAAAAAATCAAAGTGAAAAAAAATCTAGTGATGAAGATGCACCTGTTGAGTTGTTTTAATAGTCTGAAAGTTAGGTAGTTGATGGTTGGATAGCAAAAAATATGTCATTCCTTGTTGTTATTCCTTGTTGTCATTCCTGCGAAAGCAGGAATCCATGTCATCGATAAATCGTTCCATTCTTTATTTTCTTTTTCTATTAATTCAATTTTCCAAGTTCTGTTCCATGCTTTTAACTTTTTTTCTCTATAGATAGCCTGTCTCACATCATTGTATTCCTCAAAATAAACTAATTTATCAATACTATATTTTGATGTGAATCCTTTTAATAGTTTGTATTTATGTTGGTATAGTCTTTGTAATAAATTTGAGGTAACGCCGATATACAAAGTTACTTTTTTCTTATTTGAAAGTATGTACACATAATATGATTTCACGAGGGGAGGATTTCTTCTTAATATTATACCACAAAATATTTAGTTATTGGGTCTGCAAAAAAAATGGAAAAATGGAAAAATGGAAAAATGGAAAAATGGAAAAATGGAAAAATGGATTCCTGCTTTCGCAGGAATGACAAAATGGGGGAGTGAAAATCAGGAATCACAACAAGGTAGCAAAATCGCAGGAATGACAAAATGGGGGAGTAAAAAGACAGAAATGGATAAATGGATAATTCGCAGGAATGACGACTAAAGAGAGAATGAGAATTACAAACAATATTTAAAAATTACAAATCCCCCTCCGCGTGCTATTATTTATAATAACTATTTTATTATGTCTGATTCGATAAATCTTATACCGCAGAGCGAGTTATACACAATTCTTGATGATAGAACGCCACTTTATAGATTGGCAATGACTTATCCTGCAAATATGTGCTGGCTGACATCGCTATTTTATGCACTTCAATTTATGGGCTTTCAGAATAATAAAAAACTTCACAAAAAACTTTCTAAATTGCTTAGCGTTTCTTATGATTTGATGGAAGTAAATAGAGAAAATGGTGCATTAATGTTTGTAAAAAAATATGAGCTAGGTGATGGGCATATAAAGTACAAACTAAATCTACTTTTCAAAGAAATCGGATTAAAGATAAAAGTAGAAAAAATATTATCTAATATTACATATGATGAAATTTATCAGATAGATAAATACCTCAAAGCAGATAAACAATTATTAACAATAATTAAAAATATAGATATCAATAATCCTAACAAGGCTGTCACAGATGCTGTACCAAATCATGTAATTCTAATCAAAGGGATTGAAGATACGCATGACGGCATGGTCACAGTTATTACGCTTGATCCAAGTACTGGTAAATATTATCAAATTCCTATGGGGGTTCATGCTTTCATACAGTGGATACAGTATATCTGGGTATTGGAAAGGAAAGGTGGTATAATCCGTAAACTTTTTTTTAAGTAATAATTTTTCAACTAATAAAATTGGCACGTACTAATATATCTTCTCCCGAAGGTCTTCCCCTATATCAACAAGAAGTTAAAAACCAGTTTCGTCATCCAGCTATTATTCACTTATTAGTAGGATTCTTTTCCCAAAAACCTACTGATAGATCATTATCAGAAATAAGGAAAAATATTTCTCCCCAAATTTCAGATATTGCTAGAATATTAGATGAAACTAAACAATTTCTTTATACAAAACAAATTTCTGTTCCAAGCGAAAAATTAAATAAGTATAATGAATGTGGTATAAAAATGGTAGACTGGGCTCAAGCATTTATGAATGATTCTAATTATCTTGTTGATGGTCAACATTCTAGACGTCATAATGTAGAAAAAGAAAAAACTATAGCTTTTACAGAGTTAGGTAAAAAAAAGAGTGTTAAAGGACATTTAATAAAAAGCCAAGGTGCAGAAATATGGGTTAATGATCCTTCGGAGAGAAAGCTTTTTACATATATGGTTACTATTCCTAGTGAGGATGGCGAGTACAATACATTTATTGTAACAAGAGATAATAATTCAGCACCTAATGAAAGTACGCTTACTTTAAGACTTTGTGAAAAAAAACATGGTAAGCGTCTTGATGCTGCGGATTTGGATAAATCATTCTCTATAACTATAACATTAGTAAATGGAGGCGTACGTAGATTGAAAACAGGGAATCCGAACAATCTTTCTATAGATAAAGTATTGTCCGATATAGAAACTAGTTGTTCGAATATTAGGGATTTAGTTTTCCCAAAAAGCTAATTTTTACTAAATTCGGCCTTGTGCTATAATACCAATTAAGAAAGCGGTCGGTTGTTGCAAGACCTGCGAAAAAAATAACTCAACAAATGAATATCTCAACTAGAGTGTCTGCTTTTGCCTATGGTGAAAGTGGAAATTAAGGTGGTACCGTTCATAAATTCGAACCCTTTGGAGTAATCCAAGGGGTGTTTTTTTTTCAGGATTGCCGGCATGTTTTCCCCTCCTTACCAAGGAGGGGATTAAGGGGTGGTTCTTGTAAGTCTTTTTTCCCCTCCTTACCAAGGAGGGGATTAAGGGGTGGTTCTTAATTATTAAATTATGCAAATAATGGCACTAAATAATAGTAAAAACCTAGTAAGTGTAAGAAAAAAATTAAGAAACTATTCTACTCCGTATGAACGAAAATTATGGTTTTATTTAAAAAATAATAAAATGAACAAATATAAATTTAGAAGACAACATAGTATTGGAAAATATATATTGGATTTTTATTGTCCAAAAATAAAACTTGCCATAGAGCTTGATGGTCGGATTCATACTGACGATGCAGTCTTTTTGAACGATTCAGAAAAAGAAGCATTTCTTATGAAGAAGGGAATTACAGTTATACGTTTTGGAAATATTGACATTATTAAAAATCTAGAAGGAGTCTTGAATACAATTCGCACCACCCTGTCACTTCGTGACATCCCTCCTCGTCAAGGAGGGAATATATAATATTACTTACCAACATCATTCTTCGACAGGCTCAGAATGACAATAATAAAACCAACAAAACTAATTAAACTAATTAAACAAACTAAACTAATTAAACAAACTAAACTAACTAAACCAACTAAACTAATTAAACTAACTAAACCTATTAAACCAATTAAACCAACTAAACTAATTAAACTAAATTAACCATGAACAAATTCGATCACAAACAAAATGAACAAAAGTGGACTCAGAAATGGTCTGAAACAGGTGTGTATGATACGCCTGAAATCAAAGATGCTGATGCTGAAAAAATGTATATCTTAGATATGTTTCCATATCCATCTGGTGCGGGATTGCATGTAGGACATGTCGAAGGCTACACTGCAACCGATATTTTATCTCGTTACAACAGGATGAAGGGCAAGCATGTCATGCATCCAATGGGCTGGGATGCCTTTGGTTTGCCATCCGAAAATTATGCTATCAAAACTGGCATAGCTCCTAGAATTAATACAGATACTGCAATTGAAACTTTTACTAAACAAATGAATGCAGTAGGATTATCATATGATTGGAAACGAGAAATCGGTTCTCATACAGAAGAATATTACAAATGGACTCAGTGGTTCTTTTTATTCCTTTACAAAAAAGGCTTGGCATACAAGAAAGAAGCGCCGGTAAATTGGTGCGAAAGTTGCAAAACATCTTTGGCCAACGAACAAGTTATTGATGGTAAATGTGAGAGATGTGATAACGAAGTAATGCAAAAAAATATGAATCAGTGGTTTTTCAAAATTACTGATTATGCAGATAGATTGATCGATGGTTTAAAAAAAGTTGATTGGCCAGAAAGTACAAAGATTAATCAGACAAATTGGATTGGTAGAAGCGAAGGTGCAGAGGTGGAATTTCAAATTAAAAATGAAGAATTAAAAGTCAAAATTTTCACTACTAGATTGGATACGATTTTTGGGGCTACCTTTATGGTGATATCGCCAGAACATTCTTTGATCAAAGAAATAACTACGAATGAATACAAGCATGCTGTTGAGAATTATCAGAATAATGCAAAAAAAATGACGGAGCTGGAAAGAACAAGCCAGAAGGAAAAAACTGGTGTCTTCACAGGATCGTATGCAGTTAATCCATATAATGGTAAGGAAATTCCTATTTGGGTTGGAGATTTCGTAATTGCCACTTACGGAACAGGAGCATTGATGGCTGTACCTGCTCACGATGATAGAGATTTTGAATTTGCTACTAAGTTTGGTTTAAATATTATTCCTGTTATCGATAACGGCATTGAAAAATTACCTAGTCATGAATATGGCAAATTAATTAATTCAGATGAATATAATGGTCTTTCAAGTCATGACGCATTTGAAAAAATGATAACTAAGGCTGAGAAAGAAAGCTTTGGTAATAGAAAAGTAAATTACAAATTAAGAGATTGGCTAGTTTCTCGTCAAAGATATTGGGGTTGTCCTATTCCTGTTGTTTATGATCCAGAAGGAAAACCACATCTTGTTGAAGAAAAAGATTTACCAGTTATATTACCTGATGATGTCGAGTTCTTGCCAACTGGTGAAAGTCCATTGAAATATCATAAAGAGTTTCATAGACGTGTTGAAGAAAAATACGGAAAAGGCTGGTCTCCAGAGGTTGATACTATGGATACTTTTGTTGATTCATCATGGTATTTTCTACGTTTCGCTGATACTAATAATGAAAAAGAATTTGCATCAAAAGAAAAAATGGATAAATGGGCTCCAGTAGATGTTTATGTCGGTGGTGCTGAACACACAGTTTTACACTTGATGTATTCTAGATTCTTTACCAAAGTTTTATTTGATAATGGATTTGTCAATTTCGATGAACCTTTTATGAAATTAAGACATCAAGGGATGATTCTGGGCGAAGATAGTAGAAAGATGAGCAAACGATGGGGAAATGTAATCAATCCGTTGGATGTCGTAGATCAGCTTGGTGCTGACACCTTGCGTATGTATGAAATGTTTATGGGACCGTTTGATCAGATGAAACCGTGGAGTACTACTACAATTCAAGGCGTAAGAAGATTTATTGATAGAGTATGGAATATTATTACGGGTGAAAATTTCATCATAGCTGATAAAGATAGTATTCAAAAAGTTGAAATAGAATTGAATAAATTAATTAAAAAAATAGGTGAAGATATTGAGGCGTTTAAATTTAATACAGCTGTTTCTGAGTTTATGAAATTTATAAACTTTATTGAAGATCAAAAAATGACTAAGGATCAGGTTAATAGGTTTTTATTAACTATAGCTCCATTTGCTCCGTTTGTAGCTGAGGAATTATGGTTTAATATTAATAAATTTGATGGCGAATTCACTAAATCAAATTCTATACATTCCCAAAAATGGCCTTCATTTGACAGTAATTTAGTTCAGGATTTAACGGTGGTAATTGGTGTTCAAATAAATGGAAAGGTAAGAGGTGAAATTGAGATCAATATAGATGATTCTGATGAAGTTGTAAAAGATAAAGCTATTACAAATGAAAATGTTGCAAAATGGCTTGAGAGTAAAGAGATTAAGAAATTTATATATGTGAAGGGCAAAATTGTAAATATCGTCATATAATATTTTTGTCCTATAATATTCGAGGCCTAGAAATCTAGGCCTTTTTTTTTCAATATGAGAAAGCTAATTATGTTATAATTCCGTATAGCATAAAACATTATGCGCAAATCTCCTCCAGGAAAAGTACAAAAATCATCACCAAAAAATCCATCTCTAACACTGGAAGAAATTTCAACGCTTAATTATGATTTACCCAATAGTCATCTATATAAATCTTTTCTGGAAAGTTCTCATTTCGCAAATCTTTTTCCACAAGATAAATTATCTGTTGTTCGAGATAAAGAAGTCTTGTCGAAAATATATCAAGCGACGTGTTCATTGGCTCTTATTGCTAAATTTGCTTATGAATATTATAATTTTTTAACAAATAATAAATCCGGTTCTCCAAGTACGCTTTCATCTAGAATGGCGTCTATTGATATTGCATATACACAATACGTCAAAACTTTTTCTAATAATGAAATTCCTTTTGATAATGTGCTATTTCCAGGTGTTCAGACTGCTATTTGGATTGCTTTGAATATAGGTCTTCAAAAAAAATATGAAAGTCCTCAACAACGGAATAGAACTGAGCTAGAAAGACTTTCTGAAAGGTTAGAAATTAGTCTTTTGCCAGATATCAATAATGATGAAGCTAGTTCTGTAAGAGACTATTGGAATAGTTTAAACACATTGCATCCAGGATTAATGGGATTAGTTAGAGTAAATCTCAATTATTCTGGTTTTGAGAATCAATCTTTAAAACCTACAGTCCAATTTACAACATCTAAAGCGAAATATATTGATTACGAATAATCGTTTTTACTATTCACTTATTCACAAAATATGATAAAATCGTTTTTTCTTATCACAGACTATTAATTTTCAATTATTTATATGAGTAGAATACAAGCTCTAAAAAGCGACGGCGGGGAAAGAGTGTCGTTGAATGCGGAAAAAGTGCTGTTAGAGGCGGGATTAGTGTTACCTAACGGACATTTGTTTGTTGAATTTATTGAATCAGGTACTTTAGAAACAAAATTAAGTGAACGCAGAAAGAACGGGCAAAAATGGGTCTTGAACGATCCAGAAGCTTTGTTGATTGGATATTTTTATCGAAAGACTCGCTCAGCATCTATGACGTGGGCGTATAATGATTATTGTAGACGTAAAGGAATAAAAGAAGGTTCTCCTCAAAAATTTGATACTAGAATGTATATTGTTGATAATGCTTATATTGAATTCTTATCTGAAAAAAATACTAAACATCCTTCTGGACTAGTACTTTTACCAGGTATCCAAGGGGCTATTTGGGCAATTATATGTGGCAATAATTTATATTCTGATTCAAGTAATAAACGCGAAGGTGACCGCTTGGTGAGTATAATTAATAGCTCACTTGGTTTAGAAGCAAATAACCGTGCTGAAGACGCTCAAAAAATTCAATTAGCTAGAGAATATTGGGGTACTCTAAAATTAAGTCACCCTGACTTATTGAATGAAATTCTTGAAAATCTTAGAAATAAGGCATCAGTAAAAAAGGCATTAACAGAATTAGTAGGTTATACCCGTGATAAAGCCCCCTTTATCTGCGATTCACAGGAAGGTTTACTTAAATCTTAAAATATAGTACAAAATTAGTATTATATTTTTTGAAATATTGAGTAAATAATACAATATGAATATACTGCCCAAACAACCCGAACCGGTTAAAGTTGCCTATTTCAGCATGGAAATCATGCTAGAAAATGACATTGCTACATATGCAGGTGGATTGGGAATGTTGGCGGGAGATATTCTTCGAAGTCTTTGTGATAAATCTATTCCTGCTGTCGGTATTACTATTGCCTTCAATAATGGTTATACAAACCAGATTATTAATAATGATGGTACTCAGCAATTTATGCCTGCAGAATGGATAAAAAATGATCAATTATCAATGATGAGTGAGACTGTGACGATTATTATTGAAGGGAGAGAATTAACAATCGCTTGTTATAGGTATGATATTGTAAGTCCTAAAGGTTTTATAGTTCCAGTTTTATTGTTAACAACTGATTATTATACTAATTCAGATGATCAAAAATATTTCACAAAATATCTTTATGATCACGACCAGAGGATAAGGCTTATTCAGGAAGCTATTTTGGGAATTGGTGGAACGAAAATCCTTAGAAAATTAGGCTACGACAATATAGAAAATTTTCACATGAATGATGGTCATTGTGCCTTTCTTACTCTAGAAACTTTGAAGGAGAATAATTACGATATTCAAAAAACGAAGAATCAATGCTGTTTTACCACACATACACCAGTTCCTGCTGGAAGAGATCGATTTGATTACGATATGGTTTATAAAGTTTTAGGAGAGTATTTGCCTTTGAATATTCGAGAACTTGCAGGTAATGATAAATTGGACATGCCTCAATTGGCTTGGTCATTGTCAAAATATGTAAATGGCGTTTCCAAAAAACACGGTGTTGTCTCGACTGATATGTTTAAAGATGAAATTGATTACATAACTAATGGCGTCCATTTATTTACATGGGCATCTCCTGTGACTCAGGAAATATTTGATAAATATTTACCAGAGTGGAGATCGGATATAAATCAGTTAAATAACATTGATTCTGTACCAGATGATGTTTTGCTTCAAATGCAACAGATTAATAAGAAAAATTTGGTGGAATATGTGAACAAATATTTGGATCATAAACATGATCATGGAAGCCGTTTCGATACAAATGCATTAACGATTTCTTTTGGCAGGAGATGTGTGGCGTATAAAAGACCAGATTTGATTTTTTATGATTTAAAAAGATTGTTACGACTTGGTATAGGGAAAATTCAAATTATTTACTCTGGCAAAACTCATCCAGACGATGGCGAAGCCGCAGATATTTTGAAAAGAATTATTGAGTATAGGAATAAATTTTCTGAAATAATTAGTATTGTCTATATAGAAAATTATTGTCCTTCAGTAGCTAAATTTCTATATTCGGGAAGTGATGTTTGGCTTAATAATCCTGTAGTTCCAATGGAAGCAAGCGGAACGAGCGGTATGAAGGCAGCTCTCAACGGTACTATTAATTTAAGTATGATGGATGGCTGGTTTATCGAAGGCGTGGAAATGCAGCCTGAATCAAGCTTCATCATTGGTGAACAACCTAGTGAATTATATCCAACCAGAAATGATGCCAAAGATTCTGATGATTTGTATAAAGTTCTGGAAGATCAGGTCATACCTATGTTTTATGAAAATAAATCTGAATGGCTGAAAAAAGTCCGTGCCAGTATCAAATTAGCAACATATTTTAATACTAATCGAGTCGTAGATGAATATATGAAAAAGGCTTGGAAAAATTAAATAAATGAAGCCTGATATAGTTTTGGTTCCATTTCCTCTTGTCTCTCACAATTATGTATTGGAGATAGTTCAAATAGGCTATAAAAATACTTTTTTAAAAATTCGTAACGAGCTAACAAGACTGCACTACCGTCTTCTCTTGACATGTTAACTAATCCAGCAATACCTGTAATTAGTCCACAATTATCTGGACATTTACCTTCATTGGATCTACGAATATCACAAATAGCTCTAGTCCTTAATAATTTTATTAGGGTGTTATTACATCTACACTGATCTATGACTCTTGCCGCATATGTTTGCAAAGTTTCTGTAGGCACAGTATCAGATTTCATGTGTGGTAGTGGGCACTCTGATGCTACGCTACAATGATTGGGATAATTTGGACATGGTGCACTACCAGTATTGGTTGATGACATTTTTGTGGGGATTGATATATATGTGTTTACATATACGCGTATACAATATTATATCAATAAAATGTAGTAAATCAAATTTTATTTTATAAATTTCTTTGTGTTAATATTACGTATTGAAAAAATAATATGAAAATTTTAATCACGGGCGGTGCTGGATATATCGGTTCTCATGCAGTATATAAAGCATGCTCAGATGGTCACGATGTAGTTATAGTAGATAATTTTTTACGAGGTTTCAGAGAATGTATTGAAACATTATCTTCAACTTTTCCAGGAAAGATAACATTTTATAATGCTGATCTTAGAAAAAAAGAAGAAATTGAAAAAGTTTTTGAAAAAGAAAAAATAGATGCTGTACTACATTTTGCGGCATTATGCTCTGTAAATGAATCTATGGAGGATCCATATTTTTATTTTGAAAATAATACATATGGCACTGCCAATTTATTGGATGTCATGAAAAAGTATGATGTTAGAAACATTGTTTTTTCTTCGACATGTGCAACATATGGTCCGAAAGAAAGATCAGATAACATCTATGATTACTCAATTAATGAGCTTAATATTCAGCTACCAGAAAGCCCATATGGTGAATCCAAATTATTGAGTGAAAAAGAAATATTTTGGTTCAATAAATTATTTGGAATTAATTATACAATTTTACGATATTTCAATGTTTGTGGAGCACAAGAAAATGGAATTGTCGGAGATAGTAAAAGACCATCTTTACTATTAATGCAAAATGCAGTTCGAGGTGCACTCGGAATTGAACCCTTCAAACTAACATATTCTGAAGTTGATACACCTGATGGTTCACCAATTAGAGATTATGTAAATGTAGAAGATCTTATAGACGCGCACTTCTTAGCATTGGATAAAATGATCAGACAAAAAACATCTGGAATATACAATGTTGGAACTGGAAAAGGCAGTAGTGTACTTGAAATAGTTAATAAAGTTATGGAAATAACAGGTACCAAATTTGATATTTCAAAAGGTGAAGCTCGTAAAGGTGAAGCTAAGGCACTTTATTCCAATACAGAAAAAATTGTAAATGAATTGGGCTGGAAACCAGCAAGATCTATCGAAGATAGTGTCAAATCATTAGTTAAATGGTACACAAATAGACCTAATGGGTGGAAAGAGTAGGGGATTAAAAATAATGGTTAGAATAATTATAAAATTTGTATATACTCATTATTTTTGTTAAAATAGCGCCGTCCTTATACTTTTTGGCCCCGTCGTCTAGTGGTTCAGGACATTTGGTTTTCATCCAAAAAATCGAGGGTTCGAGTCCCTCCGGGGTCATTTTTTTTGTTACAATTTCAGTAAAAATACATTTTAGATGAAGTAATCATCCAAACTTGTTATGCATTTGCGAGGGGTCGAGTCCCTCCGGGGTCATTTTTTTTCGTATAATATAACTATCTTTGTCATCCCGAATGAAATGAGGGATCTCGTTGAGAATATTTACACGCAATGTTTTAGAAAGCATATCAAAATGTGTAATGCCACTAAGCGGCATCTCGTAATAATCATCATATGATGTCGTCTTGTCATAATATTAAATTTAAATAAAGAATCAAAAAATTATAATTTCTTCTAGATTAATATTTTGTATTTTTATTATATCCAATTTCTTTTTTCTCGAATAATTTTTTATTATTTTTTCTCTTTCCAAAGCATTATATATATTATTTGTTTGTTCAAAATAAATAAGAATTGTGCAGTTATATTTATCTGTAAATCCTTTTAATAAATGATGTTTGTGCTCAAATAATCTTCTTTGTAAATTATTTGTTACACCAGTGTAAAAAACAGTACGTCGTTTATTAGTAATAATATAAACATAGTATTGTTTATTATACATATTTCATTCAATGTTATATTAATTCCGACGAGATACCGCTTAGCGGCATGACATAGGAGGTCCGACGAGATCCCTCATTTCATTCGGGATGACATAGAAAGGAAGGACGAAATGCCGCTTAGCTGCATGACATAGAAGGTATTACTTCTTTTCCTTCTCCAAGACTTCTTTTTCGTCAAATTTTTTGAATAATGGTTCTATGAATTCTTCTATTTTTTGTTCATGATTCCATGGCTTATACTCCCATTTATTAATTTCAACTTCAGGGACTATTAAATCCGTATAGTCTAACATTCTAGTTAATTTATTCATTGCTGAAGGTAATATTGGATGTAGCAAAATCCTTAAATTATCTATAATTGTTAAACAATTATAAATTGCTTCAGATGCTGCCATTTCACTAGTCTTTATAACTTTCCATGGCTCATTGTCGTTGAAATATTTGTTTCCAAATGAAGATAATTTCATAATTCTTTGAAGAGCCTCTGCTAATTTACATTCTTCAATTAATCGACCTACTTCATAGAATGTCTCTTTAATTTCTTGTTGAACTGTATTATCCACTGCAAATAAAATATGTTTTGTAGGATCTAATTCTGGATGTGCTTTATAAAAACTAAGTACACGAAATACGAAATTTCCAAAATTTGCTACTAGTTCGTTATTATTAGCGGCGACAAAATCTTTCCAAATCCAATCTGCATCTTGATTTTCTGGCATCACTTTCGCAAGATAATATCTGAGAGAATCGATACCATAATTTTCGACAACATACTCAGGATAAAGTACTACCCCTCTACTTTTACTAAATTTATCTCCCTCTAAATTCAAAAAATTATTTATAGCAGGATAGAATGGTAATTGTTTGTTTTTATCCGAACCAATAAGCATAGCAGGCCAAGATATGGTATGAAAAAACAAATTATCCTTTCCCATGAAATAGTAGTGTCTAGCATCTTCGTTGTACCAATAATGTTTCCAATCAAGCCATGGTTTGGGTAAATTGCCATCATTGTCTTTGTGCATGTCACTCCATTCGACGCTTGCTGAAAGATATCCTATGACAGCATCGAACCATACGTAAAATCTTTTATTCTCGGCTCCGTCTAACTTTAATTCATCGGGTAATCTGTCAGTAGGAATAGGAATACCCCAATCTAGATCTCTGGTTATGGATCTTTCATATAAACCTCTTTTTAACCAGCCCTTTGTTTCTGCCAGAACCCATTCTCTCCAATAACTTTTATTTTCTACAAAGTTTTCTAACTCCAATTGAAATTTATCTAAGTCAAGGAAATAATGTTCTGTATCTTTGAATTCTACTGGTGAACCGGTATTCTTGCTTCTAGGCTTGATCAACTTTCCTTCTTCGATAACACTGCTACATTTATCACATTGGTCTGATCTTGAATCCTCAAAACCACAAAAAGGGCATGTTCCTTCGACGTATCGATCCGGTAAAAATTTATTATCTTTTTCACTATAATATTGCGGAGTAACTTTCTTAGATATATAACCATTTTTCGCTAGAGCGACGAATAAATCTTGAGTAATTTTGTAATGATTCTCTGTTGTAGTTTTTGTATACAATTCATACTCAATTTCCAGAGTTTTTATTAAATTCAATACTTTGGGATGGTATTTATCTACAATTTCTTGAGGTGTGACTTTTTCTTTATCCGCTGCGACTGTGATTGGTGTTCCGTGACAGTCAGACCCAGAAACCATGAGTACTGGTCTACCTTTCAATCTATTGTATCGAGCAAAAATATCTGCCGAAAGGAAACAACCAGCTATGTGTCCCACATGTATGTCACCATTCACATAAGGCCATGCTACAGCCACAAGAATAGGCGTATTATCAGACAAGTTTATTTGTGTTTCAGGATTATTATCGTATGACATATTTAATTCTTAATAATTAAAGTATTGTATCATTAAAGTAAAAAAGCCTCCCTGTTATGGGAGGCTGCAAATTTTGTTTAGTACAATTTAGCAACCTCTGGGGGCTGCCATCATAGTTCTAATTGTAAAAAAAACTTTGTTCATGCGGTTATTATAGTACGAAATTATATTATTTCAAATAGTTTCACTCACCAGATACAATAAGCCGTAGTAAACACAATTCAATATTATCAATCCTACAAAAGTTAAAGGTCCCATCGTGAAGCTGTAATTACCTGATAAAAAAAACATGCAAAAAATGAGGCTCGCGATCGCAGTTATTCCGATACCTGCATATATGATTTTTTTTATATCATCGTTAGTTAATTTATAATATTTTACTAAAAAAATATTACCAACTAATAATCCTGAAATTAGTATGATCCCTAGAGAAAAATTAAACTTAAAAGTAAAGACTGTTGCCAATATAAATGGCAATATACTGAGAATTATCGATATCTGAAATTTATTCCTCATAATATTACAAATGATATTTATCATTATATATCTATTATGAGGAAATGCTAATAACGTTTATTTACCACGGAACTTATTTCAATAGCTCTACCAAATACTTCAAATAGAGCTATAATTGTTCATAGTTCTTTTCATATGCTAAAAACCGATACTGCTCGATTATGTGAAATATTGGGTGTAATTAATAATTTAAATATTATCGTGGAAAATGTTGTTACTGATTCTCGTCATATTACATCTGGTTGTCTTTTCGTCCCCTTAGTTGGTGAAAAATACAATGCTCACGACTATATTATTAGTGCACTAAATTCAGGAGCTGCTGTTTCATTATGCAATATTGATGAATATGAAAAAAGAACAGAATTACATGTCTTTTCAGAGAAATTAATTTTAACTAATGATGTTCAATCATCTTATTTCAAAATAATGTCTTGGTGGCGAGATCAATTTCCAAATGTAACTGTCGTTGGTATTGGCGGAAGTGTAGGGAAGACTACGACAAAGGAATTGATGCGACGAATTTGTGAAGAAGATGGTAAAACTATTTATACAAAGGCAAATTTAAATACATCGCTCGGCATGTGTTTAATTGTAAATGAATTGGAACAAGATACTAAATATATGATTTGTGAGATGGGAACCGATCATTTCGGAGAGATCGTAGAAGAAGCGGAAATATGTAAACCCAATATAGGTGTTTGTCTTTCTGTGACTGCTACACATGCTGTATATATGGGCGGAAATATTGAAGGTGTTGCCAAAGCTGAATCTGAATTAGTGCAGTATTTATCTGATAAAGACTTTATTGCTTTGAATATGGATGATCCCTTCGTTGCGGATATGAAGAAATTGGTAACGACTTCTGAATTAAAAACAATTGGTTTCAAAAAAACTGATGTTTACCCAGAAAAATATGACATTACAGAAGACGGAATGAATATTGATTTAAATATTTTGAAAAATATTTTCGTACCAACATATGGTGAAGGTAATATTTATAATGTCATGGTTGCTGTTGCCTTATCCAAGAAAATTGGAATAAGTGATGAAAAAATATTATCAGGAATAAGTAAATATGAGCCTGTTGGTGGAAGAATGAGCATTTACAAAACAAAGAGAGGGATAACAGTTCATAATGATTCATATAATGCCAATCCTCAATCTATGAAACAAAGCATAGATGTGTTTTCTAAACTTGCAGGAGAATCGTACAAAATATTTGTACTTGGAGACATGAGAGAGCTTGGTAATCATGCAAATGAGGCTCATGACGAACTTGTCGGACTTATACGGAATAGTCGCCCAGATGTGTTAGTCTACATTGGTGATTATAATATATTGATGCATGACGAGCTTCAAAATGATATTAAAGACATTGTGATTTTTCCAAATATTGATACGGAAGATTTTGATGTTATAAAAAATAGAGCTGAAGTCGAGTCTGTTGCAGATATTGTAAAGTCAAAATTAAAGGATAATTGTCGTATTCTATTCAAGGCTTCAAAAGGAACAGGATTATGGAAAGTCTTTCAAGTCTTTCAAGAGGAATATGGAAAAATTTAGCGTTAGTATAGGGCGACAGTTTAAGGGGGAAATAATAAAATTTAAGTTAACTACCTTTTACCATTTTCAAAGCGTGGAATAACCAGTCTTCTTTGATAATTATACCTTTGTTGTTGAAGAATTTATTGAAGTCATTGAATTTTATTTCAAAATATTCTTGTGATGTTTTATAAAAGCCAGAAGGATTATGAATAAATAGACTGTGATTTAATTTATTATATCCAACAATCAGAACCATTTGTTTTTCTTCATTCTTTTTGTTTCCATTTACATTTCTGATTTCAGGGCTAACTTCTGCCATGACGAAATGACTTCTATTTAATTCAAAAAGTATCCTTTGTAAGGATAAAAAATTCGCAGGCAGGGCGTACAAACGAAACTTTTTCTTAACGTATTTACAGAAGCCTTTACTTTGAATTTTACTAATTTCGCCAAATTTAATTATATAGCCACCGTATTTTTTGCATTCTTTAGCCAAAGATAAACTTTGAAACGGTTTAGAATATTTCAAGGCTAGTATCATTTTCAAACAAGCAATGGCACTTAAATGAGGAGCCCAAGCTTCATATTCATTAATATTTCTCGCACCAGATTTCCTCCATGAAGGATCTTGATTAAGCGATATCTGATTTTTTACGAAAAATTCTGCTGCTTCTTTTGACTCCCACTGTGAGAAATAAGGAATTTTTCTTTTTATATAATTTCTAACCGGGTACACTCTTGCCAAAACTTCTGAAACTGAGTTCTCGGAAATAACAATTGGATCCTTGATAAATTGTTGTATTAATAAGAGATATCTATTCATCAATCATATATTACTAGTTCATTGTAACATTCAGAAGGATGATAAAAAACTAATAATTTACTTTTTTATTTCTTTATCAATTTCTTTTTGAATGAAATCTAATGCAGATTTTACTTTATCCAAAAGTTCCTGTTTCTTATCCTCAGCATTATTTGTTATGGATTGTATTACGTTTTTTCCTTACCTATGGTGTCTGTTATCATATCTTTAATATCCTTGGCTTTTTCCACAACCTTTTTTCTATTCTTTTCTCCTGATTTTGGTGAACACAATAAACCTACAACCGCACCTACAATAGTAACTATTATTACAAGAAAGAGTCGTTTTTTATTCATTTTTTTGTATAGTAAATACGTTTATTTTACAAATATTAGAATAAAGATAGCGTGAAGAAGCTATTTCTACTTATGTATACTGAAAAAACTAAATATTATCTAAAAAAGTAATTAGTTCATAAGCTGTTTTATATATGACTAAATGTGAAAAAATGAAACTTATTGGTTATATGAACGTATATATTAGTTATAAAAATTAATAAATTGAAAGAAACTTCACTATAACTTCATAAATATTGGTATATCATCAATATTACTTAATTTAAATCTTGTGCATAGAGCTGGAATAATGATATATATCTGATATAATGGAGTTTGCGCGGGTAGTGTCCCAAAAATGGTACCTAACCGTTAAAAAACATCAATTAAAACCGCATCTTTTTTTTTAGAATTTTCTATAGGTCTTTTACCGTTAAAAATAACGAATTTACCCTTACAATTCGTATATT
>Ga0194047_10000431_pt1 | contig 28434 bp, 28 predicted proteins | sample JunL225m_MetaG_2_FD_160070 | JGI IMG/M metagenome (GOLD analysis project Ga0194047, IMG submission 160070) | Anoxic zone freshwater microbial communities from boreal shield lake in IISD Experimental Lakes Area, Ontario, Canada - Jun2016-L221-5m | ecosystem: Environmental > Aquatic > Freshwater... | reverse complement strand
CCTTTTAGGAAGACGGCGAAATGAAATGAAGCCGTCAGTCCTGAAAGAATTATAATACAGCTAAATCAAAGCGATCTAAATTCATCACTTTAGTCCATGCTGCGATAAAATCATTTATAAATTTACCTTTTGCATCTTCACAAGCATAAACTTCGGCAATGGCACGTAATTCAGAGTTAGATCCAAAAATTAAATCCACTCTAGTCCCAGTCCACTTAACTTTTCCAGTAGTACGATCACTGCCTTCAAATGTATATTGATGTGCATCAGTTGCTTTCCAAGTGATGGTAAAGTCAATTAAATTAGTAAAGAAGTCATTGGTTAATACTCCAGGTTGATTGGTAAATACACCATGTTTTGAACCATCAAAATTAGTATTCAACACACGCAAGCCACCTAATAATACAGTCATTTCGGGAGCTGTAAGCGTTAACAATTGTGCTTTATCTACAATCATATCTTCCGGAGAAATCAATGTTCGTGGTTTAATATAATTACGGAAACCATCCGCAATTGGTTCTAATACTGCAAATGATTCCACATCTGTTTCCTCTTGCGTAGCATCGGTACGACCAGGAGTAAAAGGTACTTTCACATCCTGTCCACCCTCTTTAGCAGCTTTCTCAATGGCAGCACCACCGCCTAATACAATTAAGTCGGCCAATGAAACTTGTTTTTCTTTATTCGTTGTATTGAATTCTTTTTGAATAGCTTCTAATGCATCTAATACTTTTGAAAGTTGTGCAGGATTATTGGCAGCCCAATATTTTTGAGGCGCTAAACGAATGCGTGCACCATTAGCACCACCACGTTTGTCTGATCCACGGAAAGTAGAGGCAGAAGCCCAGGCGGTTGCAACCAATTCATTGATTGATAAACCCGATGAAATTATTTTTGTTTTTAATGCAGCAGTATCAGTTGCATCAATTAATTTATGCGTTACTGCTGGAATAGGATCCTGCCATATTAAAATTTCTGCTGGCACTTCTGTTCCTACATAGCGAGAACGAGGTCCCATATCACGATGCGTTAATTTAAACCAAGCTCTTGCAAACGCATCTGCGAATTGATCTGGATTTTCATGAAACCTTTTAGAAATAGGCCCATAAGCTGGATCTACTCTTAAAGCAATATCGGTAGTTAACATGGTAGGCGCATGTTTCAAAGAAGGATCATGTGCATCTGGCACGGTTCCCGCGCCGGCTCCTGCTTTTGGTTTCCATTGATGGGCCCCCGCAGGACTTTTAGACAATTCCCATTCAAAACCAAATAAGTTTTCAAAATAGTTATTGCTCCATTTAGTAGGTGTGGTGGTCCATGCCCCTTCTAATCCAGAAGTAATGGTATTCACTCCATTGCCTGAATTCAAAGTATTTTTCCATCCCAATCCTTGTTCTTCAATACTTGCTCCAGCTGGTTCTTTGCCTACATATTTACCTGGATCAGCAGCACCATGTGTTTTTCCAAAAGTATGTCCACCGGCAATTAAGGCCACTGTTTCTTCATCATTCATCGCCATACGCGCAAAGGTTTCACGAATATCTCTTGCAGATGCAATTGGGTCAGGATTGCCATTAGGTCCTTCTGGATTCACATATATCAATCCCATTTGCACAGCCGCCAATGGGTTTTCTAAATTACGATCTCCACTATATCTCTTATCTCCTAACCACTCCCGCTCTGCTCCCCAATACACATCTTCTTGTGGTTCCCATACATCTTCACGACCCCCAGCAAAACCAAAAGTTTTAAATCCCATAGATTCTAATGCACAGTTGCCTGCTAAAATCATTAAATCGGCCCAAGATAATTTTTGACCATATTTCTTTTTGATAGGCCATAATAACAAACGCGCTTTATCTAAGTTGGTATTGTCTGGCCAGCTATTCAAAGGAGCAAAACGCTGCATGCCAGCTCCCCCTCCTCCACGTCCATCTGTGGTACGGTAAGTCCCTGCACTGTGCCAAGCCATACGTATAAAAAAGGGTCCATAATGACCATAATCTGCGGGCCACCATTCTTGAGAAGTGGTCATTAATTCAATAATGTCTTTTTTCACTGTTTTCAAATCCAAAGACTTAAAAGCTGCTACATAATTAAAGGTGGCATCCATTGGATTAGACAAAATAGAATGTTGACGAAGAATGTTTAATCTTAATTGATTGGGCCACCAATCGTTGTTTCTTGTTCCAGCACTGGTCATTTTTGAAGCAGTAGAAGCTCCAGTAAATGGGCATTTTGCAGCCAAATTTTCATTATTTTCCATAGTAGTTTTAATTGTATTTAGGAGGCATTAAAATTACTACAATAACCTACTTAAAACTTACAAAAAACGGAAAATATTACCCCTTTTGTGGAGCAAATTATACACAATTACTCATTCCCTCCAACAATTTTACTGGTACTTCTGTATAAGTAATTTTCATAGATGTGTCGTCTTGCAAAACGATCAGGTGTGTCGGCATTCACCAGTTTCACATAAATGGCCTTGGGGACACCATAGTATTCATATTCATTGCCATCCGAAAATACCACTCTTAATATTTCGGACTTGTATTCAAAATCATCAATGCTTGCTTCGTTGGTAGTAGTAGTATATTCTGTAAAAGTAGCTTCCCTGGTTTCTGAATGTATACTCACTAAAAAATGATAGGATGCAATTAACTTAGCAGATTTTTCTTCGGCCATTTTTTTGGCATCATCACTCTCTTGAAACTTATCAGGATGCCATTCCATCATGATCTTACGATATACTTTTTTTAAGTCGTTTAAAGTAGCTTTATCATCTACTCCCAAAATGGCTCTATGTCGGTCAATTCGCTTCATTTCTTATTTATGATGCGCGAAGGTACAACAATCTAATTTAATGAAGAAGCCCTCTCAGGATTAACTGAAAGGGCTTAACATTATGATCATATTTTACAGTACCAAAAAGGGACTGCAAAATTTATTTCACTTCTTCAAACTGTGCATCTTCCACAGTATCGTTGCTGGCTCCACCGTTGGATTGTCCACCAGCTTGATCACCCCCTTGGGCTTCTGGGCCAGCAGCTCCTGCCGCTTGTGCTTTGTAAATTTCTTCACTTGCAGCAGTCCATGCAGTATTCATCGCTTCTAAAGCAGTATCCACTTTGGCAATATCTTGAGATTGATGTGCTTCTTTTAAATTGGCTAAAGCAGTTTCAATAGGTGCTTTTTTATCTGCAGAAATTTTATCACCAAATTCTTTCAATTGTTTTTCTGTTTGGAAAATCAAACTGTCGGCTTGGTTTAATTTCTCTACTCTATCTTTCTCTATTTTATCGCTTGCTTCGTTGGCTTTTGCTTCGGCTTTCATTTTTTCAATTTCTTCCTTAGTTAAACCACTGCCTGCTTCAATTCTAATTTTTTGTTCCTTACCAGTTCCTTTGTCTTTTGCACTAACATTTAAGATACCATTGGCATCAATATCAAAAGTTACTTCAATTTGAGGAACGCCTCTTGGTGCTGGCGGAATACCATCCAAGTTAAACATACCTAAACTTTTATTTTGATTGGCCATAGGGCGCTCTCCTTGTAATACATGAATTTGTACACCAGGTTGACTGTCACTAGCTGTAGAATATACTTCCATTTTCTTAGTAGGAATAGTAGTGTTAGATGAAATCATCGTTGTCATCACACCGCCCATAGTTTCAATACCTAAGTTTAATGGTGTTACATCTAATAACAATACATCTTTAATGTCTCCAGTTAAAACCCCACCTTGAATACCTGCACCAATGGCAACTACTTCATCTGGATTAACAGAACGGTTTGGTTTTTTACCGAAAAACTTCTCAACTATTTCTTGAACTTTAGGGATTCTTGAAGAACCTCCTACTAATATAACTTCATCAATTTGACTTACAGAGTAACCTGCATCTTTTAAAGCTACTTCACATGGCTTTAAGCAACGTGCAAATAAATTATCTGCTAATGATTCAAATTTGGCTCTTGATAATTTTAATACCAAATGCTTTGGAACACCATCTACGGCTGTGATATAAGGTAAGTTGATTTCTGTTTCAGAAGAAGAACTTAATTCTACTTTTGCTTTTTCAGCCGCTTCTTTTAAACGTTGCAATGCCATTGGATCTTTTCTTAAATCGATGGCTTCTTGTTTTTTGAATTCATCTGCTAAAAAATCCATAATCACTTTATCAAAATCATCTCCACCTAAATGCGTATCTCCATTGGTAGATTTTACTTCGAATACACCATCTCCTAAATCCAAGATAGAAATATCAAAAGTTCCTCCACCTAAATCAAATACAGCAATTTTTTGCTCAATATTTTTCTTATCTAAACCATAAGCCAATGCCGCAGCAGTAGGCTCGTTTACAATTCTACGAACATTTAATCCTGCAATTTCGCCTGCTTCTTTAGTCGCTTGTCTTTGTGCATCGTTAAAATAAGCAGGTACAGTAATTACCGCATCGGTTACTTCAGTGCCTAAATAATCTTCGGCTGTTTTTTTCATTTTTTGTAACACCATCGCAGAAATTTCTTGTGGTGTATACATACGGTCATCAATTGAAACACGAACGGTATCATTTTCACCTTGCACTATTTTATAGCTCCAATGACTTTTCTCTTCCGTGATTTCATTAAAACGACGTCCCATAAAACGCTTCACACTTGAAATGGTGTTTTCTGGGTTCGTGATGGCTTGACGCTTAGCAGGATCTCCTACTTTGCGCTCCCCATTTTTTAAAAACGCTACAACGGATGGGGTGGTTCTACGACCTTCATCATTTGCGATTACTACAGGTTCGCCACCTTCCATGACAGATACACAGCTATTGGTGGTACCTAAGTCTATTCCTATTATTTTTGCCATAACGATTGATTTTCAAGGTTTAATTACTCAATTATTGACAATCATTATGCCATAAACGGATAGGTGCAAATTTGTCATAAATGGCAGTTATTGGCTCCTTTTAAAGGCCTTATTTGACATAGAAGCTTGGAAAACGAGAAGAAAAGGCAGAAAAAAAGAGTTAATTGACCCCTTTAAAGGTGAAATTCTTTTGGCTGGAGTAGCTAAAAATGACCACAAAAAAGGTAGTGACTATTTTGGCCATGGTGGGATACCAACCAAAGTGATCTACAAATAGCTTCAAAAAACCATAATTAAGCAATACACAGCCTAAAACCACAATAAAATACTTCATTAATTGCTTTTGCTTGGTTTCGGTAGTTACTTGAAAAACAACATACCTACTTAAATAGAACCCAATGGGGAAAGTAAGACAAAAACTAATGATAAAAGAGGCTATATGAGGACTAATGGTGAGCCAACCTATATGAATGAACTGCTTTTGAAGAATAAAATTATAAGACACAAAAAACAAAGTGATATCTAATAGCGTATTCGCTCCCCCACAAGCAGCATACCTAAATGTTTGTAAGGGCATCAATTTCTTGAAAAGAGGATACACCCAATCAATGAGCGCAAGAATAACTTTACTAATAAAATTGTGTAGTTTCAACATGTATGCGCTAAGATAATCTTAATTAATTACTTTTGCCAAAGGCAAGCCTATTTTATGAATTTGATAACTAATTTAAAGCAGACCACTGCAGCCAGTTTACTCCACTTATACCAGGTGACTATATCACCTGAACAGGTATTGGTCAATGCCACCAAGCCAGAATTTGAAGGAGATTATACAGTGGTCTTGTTTGCTTTTGTAAAGCAATTGGGTAAAAGTCCGGATGTTGTTGGAAATGAATTAGGTGCGGCCATGCAAAAAGCATTGCCTACTATAATTACTCATTATAATATTGTAAAAGGGTTTTTAAATTTTACCATCAGCAATGATTATTGGTTGGCGTATATTAAAAATGCAGATACAAAAAATTTAGTACCCCCAACTACTACCCCACAAAAAATAATGGTGGAATATTCTTCCCCTAATACCAATAAGCCTTTACACTTAGGTCATTTAAGAAATAATTTTTTAGGATGGAGCATTGCTGAAATATTAAAAGTTCAAGGCCATGAAGTAGTTAAAACCTGTATTGTTAATGATCGCGGTATTCATATTTGCAAGAGTATGATAGCATGGCAGTTATTTGCCAATGGTGCAACACCCTCTTCCACTAATAAAAAAGGAGATCATTTTGTTGGCGATTACTATGTAAAATACAATGATGCCTTTAAAGCAGAAGTGGCCGGATTAGTTGCTGGCGGTATGACACAAGAGTTGGCAGAAAAAGAAGCTTCTATTTTTAAAGCCGCACAAGAAATGCTTTTGAAATGGGAACAAGGCGATGCCGCTACACTAGATTTATGGAAAAGAATGAATAGCTGGGTGTATGAAGGATTTGAAGTAACGTATAAAAAGATAGGTTCTGACTTTGTAAAAACTTATTACGAGAGCAATACTTATTTATTAGGAAAAGAGTTGGTTGAACAAGGTTTGTCCAAAAAAGTATTTTATCAAAAAGAAGACAGTTCTGTTTGGATAGATTTGACTGGTGATGGATTGGATGAAAAAATTGTACGTCGTAAAGATGGCACTTCGGTTTACATTACACAGGACATAGGATTGGCGCAATTAAAACAAAAAGAATTTAACAATGATGTCAGTATCTATGTAGTGGGTGACGAACAAAATTATCATTTTAAAGTACTTAAACTTATTTGTCAAAAATTAAGCCTACCCGCAGCAGATGGCATTCATCATTTGAGTTATGGCATGGTGGAATTGCCTACGGGTAAAATGAAAAGCAGAGAAGGTACCGTAGTGGATGCTGATGATTTAGTGGATGCCATGATTGCTATTTCAAAAGAAAAAACAGAAGCCCTTGGCAAGGTTTCCGACTTTACTTCGGATCAACTTACAGCCCTTTACAATACAATTGGTTTAGGGGCGCTTAAATTTTTCTTATTAAGGGTAGACCCTAAAAAGAAAATGATATTTAATCCGGAAGAAAGTATTGACTTTCATGGTTTCACTGGGCCATTTATACAATATACACACGCACGTATTAAAAGCATATTAAGAAAAACAGGTGTTACAGTAAGTATTACTAATAATGAATTATTGCCTTTAGAAAAACAATTGGCTATTGAGCTTTCTACTTTTCCTGCTATCATTAACGAAGCTGCTGAAAACTTAGATCCTTCTAAAGTAGCCATTTACGCTTTTAATCTAGCTAAGTTATTTAATACTTTTTATGCAGAACTCTCCATTGCCAATGCTGAATCTGAGACTAAAAAACAAGTTCGTATTCAATTAGGTATTTTAACGGCGGCTACATTACAAAATGCCATGCGCGTTTTAGGTATTGAAGTGCCTGAGCAGATGTAAATTGAGAAAACGGAATGGTCTAACTCCTCTTTAATTTAGAATTATTATACACTTCGGGTGTTTCCTCTTCAAAACCCCATTGGGTTAATAAAGTATTCATTTGTTCAGAAGGAAGTGTTGCTTTATCATAATGTCCCGCTTTCATTTTTTGGCGCATGGCTTCATAAATACTCACGGCACAGGCCACAGATATATTTAAGCTTTGAATAATACCCATTTGAGGTATGATAAAATTACCATCTGCTAATTTTCTAAATTCTTCCGTAACACCGGCATGTTCATTGCCAAATACCAAGGCCACCGACTCTGTAAAATCTATATCGTGCAAACTCACTGCATCACTTGACAAATGCGTGGTCAAAATTTTACTGAAATTTTTTCTTAAAGCTGTAACACAATCTTCTAGTTTTTCAAATTCATGAATGGTCAACCACTTTAAAGCACTACTACTGCTTCGATACCCCCATTTTTTATGCCGAGGAATTTTGGTAGTTAACACATATACATCTTGAATGCCTACCGCATCGCAGGTTCTCATAACAGCAGATACATTGTGTGGATCTTGTACATTTTCCAATACCACAGTTAAGTTGGCTTGTCGCTTTTTTAAAACATTCAATAATTTTTCGGTACGTTCTGGTGTCATATAGTAGATTTCGAATACAGTTATTATTATTTTTTAAACGGAAGTCTGTATTGAACACCCAGCCCTGGTATAGTTAAAGGCGCAACTTTACCATTGATTTGTTCAAAACTATAATTAAGTCCTATTCCATTTAATTCCGTCATTAATAAGGGCCCATCCATGTCCACATAATCTAATTGTGGTAAAAATTGCGCAATGGCTGCAGAACCAATCACACTTTCATTCATACTACCCATCATTACTTTCATACCCAGTGCTTTGGCTTCTTTAATCATCCTTAATGCAGGAGTGAGTCCACTACACTTTGTTAGTTTGATATTAATCCCATTGAAATATTTTGCACAAGTAGCAACGTCTTTTTCAAACACACAGCTTTCATCTGCAAATAAAGGCAATGCGGATTGAGTCTTTAATTGTTCCATCCCTTCCCAATTGTCTTTGGCCAAAGGCTGCTCTACCAATTCAACACCTAAACTCGCCAAAACAGGTATTTTTAATAAAGCTTCTTCGGTCGTCCAACCAGCATTGGCATCCACACGCAATGGTTTATCGGTATGTTTTCTTAAAGCAGTAATCATTTCAATATCATAATCTGTCCCCAATTTTACTTTATAAATTGGCCAAGGGTGCGCCTTCATTTTTTTTAGCATCTTTTCAATAGTATCTATTCCTAAAGTATAATCGCAAATGGGAGTTGCCGTATTTTGATTCCAAGTGGTGTTCCACATTTCATGCAAGGGTTGTTTTTTCATTTGTCCAAACAAATCCCATCCTGCCATATCCAAAGCACAAACTAAAAAAGGATCATTGGGAAACAAATGATGCAAAAAATGCCAAAAACGTTCTGGATCTATCAAAGCAAATTTTTCAATGAGTTTTCTTTGCTTTTCTAATTGTTCCATCATACCAGCAACCGTTACTTGGTAATAAACAATGGCTGGCGCTTCGCCATACCCCACCCAATTCCCCAATGACAAACGAATTATTAAACTTGATTGATGGGTTTTTGTACGACCATTAGAAATGGTGAAAGGATACTCAAAAGGTAATTGTTGTTCCCAAAAATCTAATTGCACAAATAAATATTTTGGCTAAGATACAAAATAGACGATTTATCGGCCACTTTCTTTAATGGCCTGATGCCAATCTTGATTAAAGTTTTGTTGTTGTATCAAATCTTCTAAACCAATATGCATTCTATATCTCCAATAATGCTTTGGATTAGCTGGTTCATTGATTCTTTCTTCATTGGGATTTTCTCTTCTCAGTTTTTCATCTACCCCTAAGAAATCTTGCAATTGAAATATTGACCACATAGCGGGAGAATACAAATGTTGCAACATAATGGCCTTGTTAATCCAGGGTTCACAATAAGGAGGTGCTTGTCCGAGTTTTCCCAATTCCTGATTGTAAAAGGATTGTGTTTTATCTCTATTTTCTTCCCACCATCCTCTAATGGTACTGGTATCATGTGAAGAAGGAGTCACTACACTTAAATAAGGCGCATCTTTTGGATTGAAAAAATGAGTATTAGGCACTTTTGGCATTCTTTGTACTTCTAAACTTAAAATGCCTAATTGATGCATCACTGGGGGCAAGCAAGACGGTACCAATCCTAAATCTTCGCCAAAAATAAGCATATTGGTAGTGCGTTTTAACATCGGCAATTTTTGCATGGCTTCTTTCTCCCATACTTGTTCCTGTTTGTTAAAAAAGTAATTAATATACATCTCTCTCAGTACTTTTTTAGTCTTTTCTTCTAGATATTGAAAGGAAGAAGTACCCTCTATATTAAACCTAAAATGATATTCTTGTACTTTATCTGATTCAATTAAAATTACATTGCTAATTAAATCAAAAAATGCATTTTTAATTTTTTCATGCCAGTCCTCCTTAGGCAAACTGGCAAAATAATCGGCCACTTTTCTTTGTGTTTGAAATGCTGGCAACAAATCATAATTTCCATCTCCTGTACTTTTTAAGCAATGTGTCTTGATGTACTCATGGTCCTCACCTACTAACTTAAATAGGATGGCATCATTGATAAATGGTTTTGTAAAACGATGCCTATCAAAGGAGATGCCTTTACTATTAAATTCATGCATTCCAACAGGAATGGCAGGTACAAAAAGTCCCATGATGCCGTCAATGGCGTGCATGGGAATGCTCCAAATTCTAAAAAATCCTAAAATATGGTCAATTCTAAAGGCATCAAAATAATAGCTCATTTGTTCAAACCTGAGTTTCCACCAGTTAAAATTATTTGCGGCCATGACTTCCCAATTATAGGTTGGGAAACCCCAATTTTGACCCCTCACTGCAAAATCATCAGGTGGTGCTCCCGCCTGCATATCCATGTGAAATAAATTAGGATGTTGCCAAGCATCCGCTCCATAACGATAAACGCCTATTGGTATATCGCCTTTAATGACGAGTCCATTTTCATGGGCATATTTAGTCACATTGCTTAATTGAAAATGCAAATGATATTGAACAAAATAATAAAATTCAATTTCTGAATAAGTGGTAGACTTAGGGTGCGTCAAACTTTGAATGGCCGATGCATCATATTTGGAATGGGTTGCCCAATGATTAAAATCTACTGTACCATGTAATTCCCTTAAATAGGAAAAGGCACTGTACGAAACCAACCAATGCTCATTCTGCTTAAAAAAATGTTGGAATGCTTCCGAAGCCAAATCATTTGCACCATTTTGTTTATACAGTGTTCTTAACAATTTCCATTTTAAATCCATTACAGCGGTGTAATCCATGCTTGGGAGTGCATTTAAAGATGCCACCAAGCCGTCGTAGGGTTTTAACAAGTTCTCCTGACCTTGGTGTAGCATGTCTTTGATTCGAATAAACATGGGATGCAAAGCAAAAGCAGAAATAGCTGCATAAGGATAAGAATCCATCCAGGTATGCGTAGCAGTAGTATCATTTACTGGAAGCAACTGAATTAATTTTAATCCTATTTTTTTTGACCAATCTACCAATAATTTAATATCTCCAAATTCACCTACACCCATACTCTCTTTTGATTTCAAAGAAAAAACTGGAATAGCTATACCTGCCCCTTTCCACTTGGTATTATTCAAATGAACAAAGCCGTCATTGATTACCACCAAACTGTCTTTTACAATAGTGGCGTCTAAGAGTCTATTGTTTCCAAATTCAAAATCTACAAATACTTTATTTGCAGTATCATACACACCGTATTTGTAAACAAATGGGAAATTAGAATGGGATAAATTTAAACTGATTTCAAAATAAGGCTTTTGAGCAATTTTAGTCAATGGCAATGCTTTTTTTACATCCCATGCACCTACAACATCTTCTTCACCAATAATACAAATGGTTTGATGTTCTTCCAACAAAGGCGACTTGACTCTAAAAATATGAGTCGTATTTTTTTCTATGCCATTGGATGGTTTTTGAAATTGAGTTTGTTTTAATAATACACGAGCAAAGGGCTCCGTGTAAAAAACATTTTCAACATACCCTGCATAATTCCAAGCGTCTATTAAAATCAACTTGCTGCTAAGTACTTTGGATGCATCAAAACATTTGTCCTCTCCCCAATCAAAAATTTTAGTGCCATCTGTATTTTTTATAAAATAATGGTAGGTGATCACTTCTTGATAGGTTGCGTCACTCCAATCTAAATAGTGTACCCAAGAGGAGTCATTTAAGTACAACATAGGTAAGGCATGCTCCATTTGCCCATTCCCTAAGAGGGGATGATTTCCATACACAAAAACTTCCTGTCCATAAGAGGTATTGTATTGTAGATGAAAACTAATTTTCTTAAGATGTCCACCTACCTTATTCAGCTTTTTAGTTATGGGTCCTTTTCCTACTTTTTCTTCAACTCTTTGCATATCAGGCTTTTGAAAACGATCATTTAGTTCATCATCCAATGATGAATATTATCTAATGATTAAAGATAAAATAATAAAGTGTAAATAAAACACATTAACTAGTTTTTTGTTGAAAATAGAATAGGATTCGTATATTTATGTATTCTACTTATTATCAATCGATTACGTAATATTAATGGATAAAATACAGATATATACCGATGGTTCTTCTCGAGGCAACCCAGGTCCTGGGGGTTTTGGCGCCATTTTAATGTGGGGGGAGAAAGTAAAAGAGCTCTCTGAAGCTTACCGCAAAACCACCAACAATCGAATGGAATTATTGGCTGTGATTAAAGCCATCTCGGCCCTTAAAACCAAAGAATTACCTGTTCATATTTATACGGATAGCAAATACGTAGTTGAATCGGTTGAAAAAAAATGGCTTGACAATTGGATCAAAACAGATTTCAAGGGAGGAAAAAAGAACAAAGATTTATGGTTGCAATATCATAAAATTGCTGCCCCCTTTCATGTGAAATTCCATTGGGTAAAAGGACATAGTACCAATCCATACAACAATCGGTGTGACGAATTGGCTACCTACGCAGCAGACCATGGTCCATGGAAAATTGATACGGCATTTGAAGCCATAGATGCGTTAAAATAAAAAAGGGGAAAACTAGATCGCTTTAAACTTAGGAATGAGCAATCGGAAAGCGCCAAACAAGACACCTCCAAAAACCAAAGTTCCTGCTACACTGTAGGGATAAAATGGCAAACCGTCTACCATAGTTTGTATAAACCCAGTTAGGTTGAGCGCATGATGATAGCCTCCACCTTGGGCCCACACCAAAGAATTAGATACCATAAAATAAACAGTTGGTGCTGCTAAAAAACCCATGATGTATTTTGAAATTTTATTGCTTTGCAATCCAAATCCGAAAACTGCTGTGCCAGCAATCAAAATATAATTCAATAATTGCCCTTGGTAAAATCCTTGCATAGGGCTTAGATGATAATGGTACAATACTTGATACAAGACATCCGAGATAAACATAGAAAGGATGGGCAACAAAAAAGCAAATTGTTTATTGGATACAAACAAGGAACCCCCAAACAAGGCTATTGCAATTTGTGGCGCAAAACCATATGGTCTACCAGGTAAAACACGATACAATGCACTGGTTGCAATCATGATTACAAGAGATAGTATAATTTGTTTGTTCAATTTCATCTTTATTTGTTTATTGGTCCAAGGAAGTCATTTTTTACTTCTAATACAAAAATAAGGGTTCAGGGTATAATTTAGAAGAATGATTTTCCTCATTTGTGAATAAACTTATTGAGGCACAAAAGACTTAAACAAAACGGCGGTTTGTTGCGCCTTAATTTGAATCCTTGATTCGGCTTCTACAACCGCAGTCTCCCCTGCTTTTAAAGACAATTGATCTATTAAAACAACCCCTTCCATCACCAAAAGCATCTCTAATGAATGTGTTTTAATGGTATAAGATTCGCCCTCATTCAAGGTGATTTTCGTTAAACCAAAATCGGCTGTTAAACAGGGATAATTGGTTTCATTTTTATGGATGGTTTCTCCATTCAAAATAGTGGGATAAGTTGGAATAAATTTTACATGCTGAATGAGTTCCTGGATATCCACATGTTTTGAAGTCAATCCTCCTCTTAGAACATTATCACTGTTGGCCATCAATTCAATATTTTGACCCTCTAGATAAGCATGTAATAGCCCTGCACCCTGAAATATTCCATGATACTTAGGAAGTTGGACAATATTTAAAATATAAATAGAGAAGATGCCTTTGTCAATATTGGAAACAGGTATCCCATCTGCATAATATTTATGCGCCCAATAATGCGGGTCCGATTTTGTCACCGTTCTATTATTTACTGCAACAGTGGCTTCCAATAATAATTGTTTTAGAATTTGATCTGAAGCCTCCATAGGCAATTGCATAAAATAAGTATACAAATGTTTATAGTCACCCCCTTTAAATTCATTGATCAAGGAACGCAATGGTAAATAAGTATGTAATCTCTCTTCTAAAACTTCAGGGGGTAAAAATCCATGCAACAACCAAAAATCACTCAAAGCCACCATCACTTCTGGCTTGTGATTCTTGTCTTTATAATTCCTATTGGCTGCACTAATAGGAATACCTGCGGCTTGTTCTTTATCAAATCCAATGACTGCATTTTCTTTGCTTGGATGCACTTGAATACTTAACATATTTTTTACATCCAATATTTTAAACAAGTAAGGAACAGTACTAAATTTTTGAAATGTATGAGCTCCCAACCACTTGGAAGGATCCTCTTTTACCAATACATCTAATTCCATCTCCCCTTTTGCAGTTGATACCATGGCAACTGCGCTGGGATGCGCCCCCATCCAATACTCTGCATAAGGTAAGTGGTTCACATTTTCAATACCCATTAAATTAGGAAGGAAGCTAGTCCCACCCCAATCATAATGTTTATGTTTCCCTTGTAATTTATACGCTTTTTGCATGGGTATAAAAAGACGATGTTTAAACTAGATTTTAAATCTAAATGAAAAATTGTATGAGCAACAAAGATACTGGGTTTTTTGGCGAAAATATGACCGCAGATTATCTAAGCAATCAAGGCTTTGAAATTTTACATAGAAACTGGCGGTACAAGCATTTAGAAATTGATATCATCGCCTCCAAAAATGGCCTTTTGCACATCGTTGAAGTGAAAACCAGAAGTGCTATCCAATTTGGTTATCCTGAACAATCTATTCATACCATCAAAATGCAATTTCTAAAAAATGCTGCCGCCCTATTTCAATACGAAAACCCACAATGGCAATACCTTCAATTTGATGTGGTTTCTATATTTTTAAATGAAAATAAACAATGGGAATTATTGTTTATTGAAGATGTCTATTTTTAATAAAAAACTAGTTCATCAATGCTTGCATTTTTTCCACCATTTTATAAGTGGCTGGGCAAAGCTCTATATTTTGTTTATGAACATGCATGTAATCTGTCATCTTCTTTTTTGTCAAATGTGGGAACCCTGAACAATCTGCAGGTCGAATATCATAGATAGAGCATTTATTCGATTTCAAATTTAAAAATTGACAGGGTTGTGATTTATTCAACCAATCTTTGTCTTTCTTATCATAGGTCAACCATTTTTCCTTAAAAGCTGTTGGAGTCATTTCAAAATGATGTGCAATTCTTTTAATATCAGTGGGGGTAAAAGTAGGACTCATGGTTTTGCAACAATTGGCACAACTCAAACAGTCCACTTCCTGCCACACTTCTGGACTCACCTTCCTTGTAATTTGATCTAAGCCTTTGGGAGTATTCTTTTGTAATTTTGTAAGGAAAGCGTTGAATTGTTTTTTGTGGTGTCTTACTTTCTGCTTAAATGACCTTAAATTTACTTTCATATATAGTTTAATCTGACGCGAAATAATATCATTAAACTATAACTATCAAATCTATTTATCTGATATATGAGTTGGTTGATCTATAAAAAAGGATTTAAAGCTTTCTTACAACTTGAAAAGTCGTTGAGTGAACATTCTGTGGAAGCTTATTTAAGAGACATTGATAAACTTACCAATTATCTAGAAGCCAATGAAAGTAAGCTTTCCCCTTCCGAAGTTACATTGCAACATCTTCAAGCCTTTGTTCAATGTATTGGCGAAATGGAAATGGCGCCTACCTCTCAAGCTAGAATCATCTCTGGTATAAAATCTTTTTTCAAATATTGCTTACTTGAACAAATTTGCACCATCAACCCTACTACTTTACTTCAGAGTCCCAAAACCAGACGAAAGTTACCAGATGTATTAAGCTTTGAAGAAATAGAACAATTAATAGGACAACTTGACCTAAGTAAACCTGAGGGTGGACGTAATAAAGCTATTTTAGAAACCATGTACAGTTCGGGCTTAAGGGTTACGGAAGCCATCAATTTAAAAATATCTTGTTTGTATTTAGATGTGGGTTTTATTAGAGTGATTGGCAAGGGAGATAAAGAAAGATTGGTTCCTATTGGGTCGGATGCTATTAAATTTATAAAGCTGTATAAAGATACCATTCGAGTGCACCAAACTCCCGCTAAAGATTGCGAAGATGTATTGTTTTTAAACAACCGCGGCAAAGCTTTAAGCAGGGTAATGATTTTCTATATTATCAAAGCACTTATATTAAAATCAGGAATCAAAAAATCAATCTCTCCGCATAGTTTTAGACACTCTTTTGCAACCCATTTAGTGGAAGGCGGGGCCGACCTGCGGGCAGTGCAAGAAATGTTGGGGCATGAAAGCATTACCACAACAGAAATATACACCCACATCAATCGAGAGTACCTTAGAGATACCTTGGACCGATTTCATCCAGCCTTTAAAAAATAATATGAATTACCCTTTGGATCGCTGAAAATAAAGTAGGTTTGTTGTCTAAAAATTAAACAATGAATAAAATACTTTTAGTAGTAGGGACCATGTTAAGTTTGGCAGTTACAGCTCAAGTAAAAATGCCTTCCCCTAGTCCTACACAAACTCTTATACAAGATTTCGGTTTAGGTAAAATCGAAATTGTTTACTCAAGACCAAGCTTAAAAGGTCGCGCCGCATTTGGAAATGGAAGTGTATTGGCACCTACAGGTATTGTTTGGAGAACCGGTGCGAATAGTGCCACTAAAGTAACTTTCTCCCATCCTGTAACTATTGGCAATAAAACATTAGCAGCAGGTGCTTATGGTTTATTTACTATCCCAGGCGAGAAAGAATGGACCATTATATTTAATAGCAATTCTAAAGGCTGGGGAAGTTTTACTTACAATGAAGCAGAAGATGTAGTTCGTGTTAATGTAAAACCAGAAATCACCAGCAATAGCACAGAAACTTTTATTATTGGTGTTGGAGATATCACTCCAGAAACAGCAGCCATTTATTTAAAATGGGATAAAACTTTGGTAAGTGTTCCTATATCAACAGATATAAAATCTACTATTCGTTCACAAATAGAAGCCGCTACCACGGGAGCTACTGCTAATAGTTCAGCCTACCAAGCAGCAGCTAATTTCTATTTTGATATGGATAAAGATTATGACAAAGCACTTGTATTTGTTGATAAAGCCATTGCTGTGGATGCAAAAGCGTATTGGTTGTTTTTATTAAAAGCTAAAACACAAAAAGAATTGGGTGATAAGAAAGGCGCAAGAGCAAGTGCAGAAATTTGTATTAAATTAGCAGAAGCCGCTAAAAATGCCGACTATGTTCGCTCCTGCAATGAGCTTTTGAATTCTTTATAATATTTAAGCATTTTATTCACAAAGCCCTTCCTCTATTCGGGAGGGCTTTTTTTGTACATTTGTGATTCGAATGCGGAGGTGGCGAAATTGGTAGACGCACTACCTTGAGGTGGTAGCGCCCATACTCGGGCGTGGGAGTTCGAATCTCCTCTTCCGCACCAACCCTATCACAAAAGTGATGGGGTTTTTTATTTATATTTGTAACATGTCTAATTATACTGTTACCTGTCCTAAATGCCAAAACAACTTCGAACCTACCGATGCCATTAGAGAAGAAGTGGAGAAAGAACTGCGCGGTAAAATGACCGACTGGCAAAAAAAGAAAGAGGAAGAAACCAATCTATTATTGGCAGAACAAAAATTGAACATTGAAACCGAACTCGCTGAAAAATTAAAAAAAGACTTAGGAGCTCAATACGACCATAAAATTAAAGTGATGCAGCAAACGGAGTCTGCTATGAGCAAGCAAGTAAAAGATTTTCAAGAAAAAGAATTGGAATTCCTGAAACAAGTACAAGCCATTCAAACAAAGGAAGCAGAACTAGAATTGGTATTACAAAGAAAATTAATTGCCGAAAGAGAAAATTTAAAAGCACAAATACTTAAGGAAGAATTAGAACGAGGGTCCATCAAAGACCAAGAATACCAATTAAAAGTAAAAGAATTAGAAAAGCAATTAGAAGATCAACGCAAATTGGCCGATGAAATGAAGCGGAAAGCCGAGCAAGGCAGCATGCAAATGCAAGGGGAAGTACAAGAACTATTGCTAGAAGAATTGCTAAAATCAAGTTTCCCTTTTGATCAAATTGAAGAAGTTGGAAAAGGGGTTCGTGGCGCAGACTGTATTCAAATTGTTAGAAATAATTTAGGGCAGGAAGCTGGGAAAATTATTTACGAAAGTAAAAGAACTACTGCTTTTGCTCAAGAGTGGATTGAAAAATTAAAGGCAGACATGCGTAGTCAAGGGGCCGATATTGCCATTATTGTTACACAAGCTTTTCCTAAGGACATGGATCGTTTTGGTGAAAAAGAAGGCGTTTACATCTGCTCTTATCAAGAAGTAAAAAGTGTTGCCTTGTTGCTTAGAAACGCCATATTAAAAGTATACGATGCTAAAAAAAATCAAGTGAACAAGGGAGACAAAATGAGCTTCTTATACGATTACCTCATTAGCAATGAATTTAATGAACAGTGGAAAGCCATTGGAGAAGGCTTTAGACAAATGCGTCAAAGCATACAAAAAGAAAGAGACGCCATGGAAAAATTATGGAAGTCTCGCGAAAAGCAACTAGAAAAAGTATTGTTGAATGCAATGCATATCAAAGGATCTATTGAAGGCATTGCTGGAGCAGATGCGATTAATTTAAATTTACTAGAAGACGACGAACCCCTTGCACTAGAAGATTAGTTTTTAACTTTCTTCCATATCATTGTGGTTGTCTCCATAGATGCTGTCATCTTCTTCGGCAATCCTATCTTCTCTTCCCTCTTCCAACTCCTCACCGGGAATATCCAATGCTACTGGATTTATATTTTTAGCAATGACTTTATTGCCTTCTGAATCTAGATGAACTGCTTTATGCCCTTTCTTAAAAATATCTTCCTTAGCAGGATATAAAGTTAATTTCAAATTTTGCACCACTAAGTCGGTGTTGGTAGTACTGTTTTTCATAAACCTATGTTTTAAAAAGAATCCTCTTATCTTAAATACATAGTAAAGTAATTTATTTTTAAATCCTATACTATGACTTTTATCATAAACAAAAAAGGATATTATACTACGCAAGCCGACCAAACAAATTCGGGCGTAATGTTGAAATGTATTTGCACTTCTAAAGCCAATGCATCACTAAAAATAGTAGCAGGAATAATTCCATTGGAGCAAGTAGTAAGTTCATCTATAATTAAATGTTTGGAAAAGTCAACCCCCAATTTTTCATTCATTTTGTACATAGCTTCTTTGGCAGTCCAAAAAAATGTGAGCTGCTTCAATTGATCTTCTTTATTGAGCAGCCTAATTTTATCAAGCTCCAAAGGATGCAAAAATTTATGTGCCACTTTCTCTATTCGTTCTTGAACCAATTCTATATCTATTCCTACAGGTTCCTTGTCACTTACTATGCATGCAGCATATCCATTGCAATGTGAAATAGAAAAATGAAAATGGCTGTTTTCAAAATAAGGCTTCCCATTAGCAGCATAGTTGATAGCACTTGCCCTATCAGGAAGCAGCTTTTGCAATAAAAATCGAGCAGCCAAATGTTGCAGTTTTTTTACCGGGTGTGGAATGGTGCTTGTCGTAGTTACTTGTTCTTCAAAAAAATCCAACGGCTCGGTAATAGACCAAATGGCCATTTTAGTTGTTGCGTTGATATTTTGTTGATAAAACAAAGGCATGGAAAAAAGGATTGATTTAGATTGCAGCGCCATTCATAGCTGCAAAATAAACATAAATAAACAAAGATGATTTTATCTGACTCTCGAATATTAGAAGAAATAGCCAAAGGAACCATTAAAATAGAACCTTACGATCGCAAAGATTTAGGAAGCAATAGCTATGATGTACATTTAGGAAAATGGTTGGCTACCTATGACAACCCTATTTTAGATGCAAAGGCACACAACACCATTACTTATTTTGAAATTCCAGAAGAAGGCTTTGTCTTAGAACCTGCTGGATTTTATTTAGGCGTTACTTTAGAATATACCGAGACCCATGCACATGTTCCTTTTTTAGAAGGCAAGTCTTCTACAGGGCGATTGGGTATAGACATCCATGCAACTGCAGGAAAAGGCGATGTTGGATTTTGTGGCTACTGGACTTTAGAAATTTCTGTAAAGCAACCTGTTAAAATATATAAAGGCATGCCTATTGGGCAACTTATTTATTTCCCTGTAGATGGGGAGATTGAAGTGAAGTACAATCAAAAGTCAAACGCCAAATACAGTGGACAGCCCGAAAAGCCTATTGAAAGCATGATGTGGAAGAATCAATTTTAAGCCTATACTTATTTTGATCTATAGGCTAATGCCCACAAAAGTACATCGTCATAACTCTCCATTCCTTTGGCTTGTTTGTTCCATTGCAAAAATTGATTGTACATAGAAGTAGATGCTGGAATTAATAACCCTTGCTTTTCTAAGAAAAAAAGTTTTATTTTTTTACGATCTGCTAAAACTAAAGGGGAAAGCAAAGCCTTGTTTCTTTCTACCACTTTTTTCCAATTTTCAAAATTTCCTGTTTTAGCAATAAAACCCAACTCTGCATTTTGGCAATAGCTAAATAATTGCAACTGCATGGCATATTTAAACAAAGGCAGATGACTTTCTGCGCCTACTACAAAAGCGATAAAATTAGCTTCCGTTTCAGAGGCATAGCCCAATTGATGTGCAATTTCATGACAGGTCGTAAAAGGCAGGGTTAATAAAGGAACATCTCCCCTGATAATAGCTTCTCCAGTTATTGGGTGATAAAATGCCAAAAAACCCAGGTAATCCCCCATAAAAGGGAATCTAGAAAGTTTTAAACTAGGGTTGTGCAATTGTAAAAAAGGATAGCGTTGTTGTATTTGAGCATATTCTTGAATGGCTAACTTGAAAACTTGACTATTGGTTACTTGATTCAATTCGGCATCTGTCAAACTGGCCCTGGTGGTATTTAACTCCTCAATCAACTGTAAAGTGAGCTGTTCAATAGCCACATCGCTATAATTGTCTTTGACTTCTAAGCCAAATGCCTTAGCTGGGCTAGATTGCTGGTAATTCAACCCCCAAATTAGCATAAATATGACGTAAAGCTGAGTCAGGTATTTCAAGCAATTAAGAGCAATTGTTTTTAGGATGAAGGTAATGGTAGTCCCTTTTTTATATTGATTTTTATATTTAAATAAAGCTCTAATACAATTGATTATCAACATAATAATAATAAAAAAATATAGATACTCCCCTATTGCATTGGGGAATGTACTACTGGCCCACCTAAGGCCTCTACTTAACCATGAAAAAAATCCATGAGCATAGTATTTTGATACTATTGCTGGAAATTGGGTAGCAATAAGAATAGCTAGCGCCAAGAGATACCAGTACCAACGACCGATAAATTGGAGCAGAAATGTTCGCTTTTGAGTGATATTTAGAGAATTTGCCATGGATTATTATAATAGGGTAAAAGTAGGATAAACTTTGTCTTTTGGTTGGTTTTTACTAACTTTGCCACCCTTATAAGTACGGTTATGAACCAAAACAGGGCTTACGAAATAGCATTTGTGGGTTTAAGACCCGGTTTACATGAGTTAGAATACCGTATTGAGGACAAGTTCTTTGCCGATTTTGGACCACAGGATTTTAGCCAATGTGAGACGACTGTTAAACTTAAATTAGATAAGAAACAGGGGTTTTTACAGCTACACTTTGACGTGGATGGTAAGATAGATACCCTTTGTGACCGTTGTGGCAACCCCATCACCGTTCAGCTTTGGGATGAGTTTAACTTGATTGTTAAACTGGTCGACGATCCTATTACCATGAACAGTCAGGAGGAAGATCCAGATATCTATTACATCGATAAAGGCGAAAGTCATTTTTCGATCGCTAATTGGATTTTTGAATTCATCAATTTAAGTATCCCATTGCAACATATTTGCAAGGAAAACGAAAATGGGGAATCTACCTGCAATCAAAAAGTACTGGAAACCCTAAAGAAGTTTAATACCAACCAGATTGAAATCAACAACAAGAACATTTGGAAGGGACTAGAAAAATTCAAGGGGCTAGATGATCCAAAAGAAGCGACCAACAATTAGAAACGACAATTAAATAATAAATTTTAAAACATAAGAGATGCCTAATCCTAAACGCAGACACTCGCAACAACGTAGCGCTAAAAGAAGAACCCATTATGTAGCCCAAGAAGTTACATTAAGCAAAGATGGTACCACTGGAGAAATCCATGTACGTCATCGCGCACACGTTCAAGAAGGTAAATTATATTACAAAGGACTTTTAGTTAGCGAAAAAGCGCCACTAAAAGCTTAATTGCTCTTGAAGATGAATATTGGCATCGATATGATGGGTGGTGATTTCGCTCCACTAGAAGCCGTTAAAGGTATACAGCAATATTTATCTAAATACGAGAATCATTTATTTTGTATTGGTGATGAAACCCAGTTGAATCAATTGTTTCAACAACATGGGATTTCCTCACCATTTTTACATTTGGTACATGCCTCTGAAATCATTGGCTACCATGAGCATCCTACGAAGGCTTTAAAAGAAAAACCTAATTCATCTATTGCCATTGGTTTTCAACTTTTGGCCGCTGGAGAAATAGATGCTTTTTTAAGTGCGGGCAATACCGGCGCTATGTTGGTTGGTGCCATGTTTACTATCAAACCTATCAAAGGAGTTTTAAGACCTACCATTGCTTCCTTAATGCCTAAGTTGGCAGGCAAAACAGGATTGTTGGTAGATGTAGGATTTAACGCAGATTGTAAAGCAGAACATTTAAACCAATTTGCCATTTTAGGAAATTTGTATGCGAAACATATTTTAAATATCCCTACCCCAAAAGTAGCCTTACTAAATGTAGGTGAAGAAGAAGGCAAGGGAAATATTTTAGCGCTGGCCACTTACCCGCTTTTAAAAGAAAACAAAAACATTCAATTTATTGGAAACATCGAAGGGAGAGATGTTTTTAATGACAAAGCAGATGTAATCGTTTGTGATGGATTTACTGGAAATGTACTTTTGAAAACAGCAGAAGCCATGTACGATGCAGCAGTACATCAAAATTTACAAAACGATGCCTTCTTTGGACGTTACCACTTTGAAAATTACGGAGGCACTCCTGTTTTAGGAATTAACAAACCAGTGATTATTGGCCATGGTATCAGCAATGCAAAAGCATTTTATAACATGATTTTACTAGCCGAAAAATTGATTGAAACTAAATTCTGCGAAATCATTACCAGCAATTTCGAGCATCTTTAGTCCTACTTTACTTCCATATCATACACCTCTTTCTTACCCATAGCGGTATTTCTTTCTCCCCGATTTCTTTTTAATTAGCTTATTTTTACTGTAGCAATAAATTGCATTCGCTTATGTGGCTAAACAATATTTTAGAAACGATTGGCAATACTCCATTGATTCGATTAAATAAAGTGACGGCCTCCATACCAGCTACCATTTTAGCCAAAGTAGATTATTTTAATCCAGGTAATTCTATTAAAGACCGAATGGCTTTAAAAATGATTGAAGTGGCAGAAGCAGAAGGCAAATTAAAACCAGGTGGAACCATCATAGAATGTACAAGCGGAAACACAGGTATGGGGCTGGCCTTAGTAGCCATCGTAAAAGGATACAAATGTATTTTTACTACGACCGATAAACAGAGTAAGGAGAAAATGGATATTTTAAAAGCAGTGGGTGCAGAAGTGATTGTTTGTCCCACCAATGTTTCACCTGAAGATCCAAATAGTTACTATTCAGTTGCTCGAAAATTGGCAGAAGATACCCCTAATTCTTTTTTCTTTAACCAATATGATAATCTTTCTAATCGTCAAGCACATTATGAAAGTACTGGCCCTGAAATTTGGAATCAAACTGAAGGAAAAATTACGCACTTGGTTTGTACAGCTGGCACAGGAGGAACAATAACAGGTACGGCCAGTTTTTTAAAAGAAAAAAATCCCGCTATAAAAGTTTGGGCCATTGATCCCATTGGATCATTACTCACACACTATTTTGAAACAGGCATTGAAGATCATGCTTATGTGAAACCTTATATTGCAGAAGGTTTCGGTGAAGATTTTGTTCCCAAAAATTATGACATGTCTGTCATTGATCATTTTGAACAAGTGGGGGATAAAGAAGGTGCACTTATGACCCGCCGTTTGGCCAAAGAAGAAGGCTTATTTTGTGGCTATAGTGCAGGCAGTTGCCTTCAAGGTTTGCTTCAATTAAAAGACCAATTAAAAGCATCTGATGTAGTTGTTTGTATCTTCCATGATCATGGCAGTAGGTATGTTGGAAAAGTATACAACGACGACTGGATGAAAAGCAAAGGTTTCCTTTAATCCTTCATTTAACTCCTTCATTCTCAATTTAAAATGTGTGTATCCCCTTCCTTTTTGGGGATTATTTTTACTGCCTATACACCAAGTGGCTGACCTTCATTTGGGGCATATTTGGTATATTTGCATCTCAATATTTAAACTATGAGTAAGTACCGTTCGGGCGTTTTATTTGGTAAGGAATTGGAAGCTTTGTACAATGATGCCAAAAACAACCAATTTGCTATTCCAGCAGTCAATACCACTGGAACAGATACCATCAATGCTGCCATTGAAACGGCTGCAAAAGTGAACGCTCCTATTATTATTCAATTCTCCAATGGAGGCGCTCAATTCATCGCAGGAAAAGGCATGCCAAATGACAATTTGCAAGCCAATATTCAAGGTGCTATAGCAGGTGCGCTTCATGTACATCAAGTTGCTAAATTTTACAATGTGCCGGTGGTATTACATACCGATCACGCCGCTAAAAAATGGTTGCCTTGGATTAGTGCATTAATTGACGCAGGAGAAGCCTTTAAAAAAGAAAAAGGACAGCCTTTATTTAGTTCACATATGTTGGATTTATCTGAAGAAAGTTTAGAAGAGAACATTCAAACCTCAGTTGAATTTTATAAAAGAATGGCTCCATTGGGTATGAGTATAGAAATAGAATTAGGCGTAACAGGTGGTGAGGAAGATGGCGTTGACAATAGCAGTGTGGACAATGATAAATTATATACACAACCAGAACATGTAGAATACGCTTATACAGCATTAAGTAAAGTAGGTAACTTATTTACCATTGCTGCTGCTTTTGGAAATGTGCATGGTGTTTACAAACCAGGTAATGTTGAATTAAGACCTGACATTTTAAACAATAGCCAAGTATACATTCAAAAAAAATTAAACACCGCTGCAAAGCCAGTTTATTTTGTATTCCATGGCGGATCAGGCTCTCCTCAAAATCAAATTAGAGAAGCCATTGGATATGGTGCAATTAAAATGAATTTAGATACCGATTTGCAATGGGCTTTCTGGGAGGGTATTTTAAACTATTATAAAAAGAATGAAGCTTTTTTACAAGCTCAATTAGGAAATCCAGAAGGAGCAGACAAACCCAATAAAAAGTATTATGATCCAAGAGTGTGGTTAAGAAAAGGGGAAGAGTCCTTTGTAAAAAGATTGGAAACTGCTTTTGATGACTTAAATTGTATCAACAGAAACGCTTAAACAAAATTTTAACACAGTCTCCAGACATCTAAAAAGGAGGCTGTTTATTTTTTTATAACTTCATGTAAGATTAAACGATTGCTTAACTATGAAAAATAGAGAAGAAGATATTGAAGTAAACTTAACAGGGGAAGAGACTACTGGCTCAGAAGCCAGTAAATCAAGATGGTTTAAGAGAATAAGAAAAGGAATTACCACTTCTACTGCGGATAAAAAAGAAACCCCCGAAGGACTTTGGACCAAGTGCCCTTCCTGCAATCATATTTGTACCAGTTCTGAATTAAAAGAAAATTTATTTATCTGCGGCAAATGTAATTTTCACCACCGAATTGGTAGCGATGAATATTTTGATATTTTATTTGACGAAGGTAATTTTACAGAACTTTTTGACAATATCAAAAGTAAAGATGCGCTTAACTTTACCGATTTAAAAAATTATCAAAAACGTTTAGATGAAATTCATGCAAAAACCGATTTAAAAGATTCCATGCGCGTTGCCGTTGGTAAAGTGAATGGAGAATCCATTGTTGTTGCTTGTATGGACTTTGAATTTATTGGTGGATCTTTAGGAAGTGTGATGGGCGAGAAATTTAGCCGTGCCGTTGACTATTGCATACAACACCAACTACCCTACCTAGTAATTAGTAAAAGTGGAGGTGCTCGTATGATGGAGAGTGCCTTTAGTTTGATGCAACTGGCAAAAACCAGTGGCAAGTTATCACAACTAAGCGATGCCAAGCTTCCATTTATATCCATGCTTACCGATCCAACATTTGGTGGTATTTCCGCCAGCTTTGGCATGTTGGGCGATATTAATATTGCTGAGCCCGGAGCTTTAATAGGTTTTGCAGGCCCTAGAGTCATCAAAGAAACCATTAAAAAAGACTTGCCACCAGGTTTTCAAAGAAGTGAGTTTTTATTAGAACATGGCTTTTTAGACTTTATAGTGGATAGAAAAGATTTAAAAAATAAATTATCAGAAGTGGCGTTTCTCTTAAGAAACTAATCCATTTAGGAAGTCAATATTTAATCCTATTTTTGTTTCCCGGTTCCGAGTATTCAGGACCGGGATTTTTTATGGCCAAAGCAAAAGCAGTTCAAGTAAAAGAATTAAACAATAGGCAAGCCTATTTTAATTACCACATAGAGGATAAATATGAGGCAGGCATTGTTTTGCTTGGAACGGAAGTAAAATCGATCAGAGAAGGCAAAGTAAGTTTTAATGATTCCTTTTGCATGTTTGACAAAGGAGAGCTTTGGGTAAGAGGTTTGTTTATTAATGCCTACACTCATGGCAATGCCAACAACCATATTGAAGTGCATGACCGCAAATTATTATTACAAAAAAGAGAGCTTGAAAAGTTAGAAACCAAAGTAAAAGAAAAAGGGTATTCCATTATTCCTTTAAGAATATTCTTTAATGAAAAACGTTTTGCCAAGGTAGAGATTGGCGTAGGCAAGGGTAAAAAGGAGTTTGATAAACGAGAGACCATCAAAACCCGTGACGTTGACAAAGAGATTAAACGATTACTAAAGCGCTAAACTGCTAATTTATATACTTGAATCTTTAAAATCTTAAAAGAATAAACACCTATACCTCGGCTCTCAGATCGCTTCGCTCACAATGTTCGCTCGGCATAGCATTTATTCTTTTTAAGATTGAAGTATTTTTCTTTCATTCTACTTACTCATACTTTGTCTTAGGTCCTTCCTCCCCTTTTAATTGCTCGGCAATGGCACTGGGATGCGGACGGTGTGTAGTGGCATAAGCCACCCCTAATAAAACAGCAAATAGCCCAAATGACCAGGCCAATTCAATAGGTATTAACCAATAGCCCCATAGTTGATTTACAGCTGCTTTCTCCGGATGGCTGAGTTCGTATACCACTTCAATTTGGGTGCCAATTTTAGAGCGGAATTGAATGGGATCCAATTTTATCTGGTAAGGTTTACCAAACTCGTTGTACTTCGCAACAATACTGTCTCCTTGAGCCACCACCTGGGCTGGCGCAGTTTCGCTATCAAAATAGTCAGGCACTCTACTAAATGGCAAATAAAGCAAGAAGCAGGTTAAGAATAATATAACAGAAGACTTGATCAAAATAATTTACAAATTTAAACTATAAAAAATGGGAAGCTTCTATGAAAAGCTTCCCATGGTATATTCAAAATAATAGAAATGAAAATATTTTAATTACTTAGACTTCTAAAATCAACAGGTACTAGTTTACTTACCCCAGGCTCTTGCATGGTTACTCCATAAATAACGTCTACCGCACTCATGGTTTGTTTATTGTGCGTTACAATAATAAACTGGGAGTTGTCACTAAATTTCTGAATCATTTGAGTAAACTTACCTACGTTGGCGTCATCCAAAGGGGCATCTACCTCATCTAGTATACAGAATGGAGCTGGCTTAATTAAATAGATCGCAAACAGCATAGCCGTTGCTGTTAAAGTACGTTCTCCCCCACTTAATTGGCTAATGGAAGATGGCTTTTTACCTTTAGGGCGTGCTACAATTTCCACCGCAGTTTCAGCCAAATTATCAGGATCAACCAATATTAAATCACAAGAATCCTCTTCTGTAAATAAAGCCTTAAATACTTTTTGGAAATTTTCTCTTGCTTGATTGTAAGTTTCTAAAAATGCTTTGTTGGCCGTCGCTTCCACTTCCTGAATGGTAAGCATTAAACTTTCTTTAGCAGTTACCAAATCATTTTTTTGATCTAAGATGAAATCGTAACGTTTTTTCATCTCTGTATAGGCTTCAATAGCAGTAGGATTTACTTCACCCATATTTTCCAAACGCTTTTTCATTCTATCCGCACTGGCTTGTAATTCTTCTAAAGTGATTTCGGTAGCTCTGCCTTCCTCTAAAATCTCTTCCAACTCCACTTTAAATTCCACATTCAAACGCTCTTTCATACCGGACAACTGTAATTTTAAATTATTCAGTTTGTCTTTGATTTCATTAATGA